>Ga0315282_10007660_pt1 | contig 17677 bp, 9 predicted proteins | sample YL17G07_20_MG_FD_203693 | JGI IMG/M metagenome (GOLD analysis project Ga0315282, IMG submission 203693) | Sediment microbial communities from Yellowstone Lake, YNP, Wyoming, USA - YL17G07_20 | ecosystem: Environmental > Aquatic > Freshwater > Lake > Sediment | place: USA: Wyoming | collected... | reverse complement strand
CTCCCTCTCGTCTATCTTTTATAGGATATTTTTTGCATTGTCAAGCTCCAGCATCCAAAATATAATAGTGAAAACTGAATATGAAAACGCGAGGGTGTCGCCCTGGGGAACGTCCCTGTGTATTTAATTAAAAGGAGGGAATGGTGTCCAAAAAACTGAGTATTATTATCGTTTTAGTAGCCTTTTGCGGGGGGCTGGTTTTTGCTTCGCCCCAAGATTTTCAGTTCAAAGCCCCAAAGTCCAAAGCCGAGTTGGAACAGGTGGTCAAGGACCAAATCGACAAGATCCGGGGAACGACAGGAGTTTATATCAAGCACGTCGAATCCGGCGAGTCCCTGGGGTTCGACGAGAACCGCCGTTTCCAGTTGGCCAGTGTTTTCAAGATTCCAGTCCTTCTCACACTTTACAGGCAGATTCATCTCGGCAAGATATCTCTTGATGACCGGATCAACTTTGAAGAGCGGATGAAGGCACTCGGCAGCGGGCTCATGGTTTCCATGAAACCGGGCCTCAACATTTCCGTCCAGGACCTGCAGCTCCTGATGATGGCCCGGTCCGATAACACGGCTACAGACATCCTTTTCCAGATGGTCACCCCGCAGGCGATTTCGGATTATATGAGCGAGCTCGGATTGAAGAACACGACGATCGATTATGACAGCCACCAGGTCATTTTGGCTTTTCTCGGACTCGACCCTTCGAAACGCCTGACTGTTGCCGAGCTCGGACAGGTTCCGGCATCCTTCTGGACGAGCAAAGAATGCCTCGACAAGCAGAAAACTTTTGAATCCTCCCAGCACAACACGTCGACACCCTTGGAAATCGGCCTGCTCCTGGAGAAGTGCGTCAAAGGGGAAATCGTGGACCGGGGGACAAGCGATCAGATTCTCGAAACCATGAAGAATCACACCGGAGCCGAGCTGATCCTGCGCTATCTTCCCTACCTTACCGAGATCGCCCGGAAAGGGGGCAGCTTGGTCAGGTCCGGCGAAAACACGGTCTTGCTTGATTCAGCGGTGATCTGGCTTCCAGAAAAGGCCGGCCACCTCATCATCTGCCTCTGGGGAAACGACCTCAAAGAGGTCCACTACGAGATCAAGCACAAAATGGGAGTCATCGCCCGGGCGGCCTACGATTATTTCTTGGAAAAGAACAAAAAAGGCAGCTAATACAAGCGCAATAACTCATGCGACATCTCCGTTCAAGGTTGCGCCGGGGGCCAGAGGGTGGCCTCCGGCGCAACCTTGACCATGTCAAGTTACTTATCGGGTTTGCATTAGTTCGTACCCCGTTCGCTGCAAAGAAGAGATTAAATAAAAATCGACGGGCTGACCGTTCGATCGCGATCTGGTTTGCCTCTACCTGACCTCAAGCCTCTGGCTCTCAGAGTGGCTGTTGAACTCGGGCGCATACATGCACTCGATATGAGCCAGGCCGTTCTGATAAGCGCCGCGGTGGACAACCCGGAGCGGATATTCAAAGACATAGGTCCCCTTGGGCAGGTAGTCGATGAAGAAATGAGTGGCCGTGTCCTTGGTCGACTCGTAATAGTAGAGCCCTCCCTGATATTTGTATTGTGACAGCACATTGACCGGTTCGAGGCCGCTCCCCCGATGATCTTTCAGGTGAATGTATTCCATGTCCCTGTCCGTGCACAGCTCGATGCGGATGACAAGCGTGTCGCCGACATGAAGAGGTGCCTGCGCGGGTTCGACGACCGGGCCTTTCTTGGTCAGCCTCTGGACGGAAACGGTTTTTTTCAGCTGGAGCGGGTTTTGGCCGTGCGGAGTGATCTTGGAAATATCCTCCATGTATTGCCAGTGGACACCGCCCCAGGCGATGCCCTTATCCGCCTTCTTCAACACGATATTCCCCATGGCGGGAAGGATGTCTCCCGGCCCAAACCTTTTCTCGTAGAATCCCGTGCCCGGCTCAACCTTCTCCGGCTCAATGTTCTTGCCGGCCAGGCTGACCTCGACTATAGAGTCCGAGGCGATAAGATCCGTTCCCCTCAGGATGAGGCCGTAAACGGCATCGGCTGTGGCCTTGGTCGTCTTCCAGTCCTGGGTTTGTTTCTGTTTGAGGAGCCAAACCTTGCATTCCTCAACCGCCTTCTGGTCGTTCATGACCTCATCGAACGCCTCGATCATGACCGACTGTGTTTCGATCGGGGCGCGATACCACCACCAGGAAAGCTCGAGCTCGCTCCAGAACCGGCCCATCTCTTCGTCCAGTTGGCTGCGCTCTTTCATGGAACGCATGATTTTTTGAGCCGTCGGCTCGTCCCCAAATCTTTTCAGGGCAAGGGCCAAGTGCGCCTGGCTCAGACGGCAGTCGAGTTGCAGCCAGTACCTTGCCCCCTGCTTGAGGAAGTAATCAACCGCTTTGCGGCTGGCCTCGGGAATGGGCCTCTCCGCCCGATAGAAACTCCGGCCGTAAAGGTAAAGCGCCACGACCGGACTGAGGTGGTTTTGGTCCTGGGTTCCGGAGCGCATGATGTCCTCGTAAACTTCCAGAATCCAAGCGTCCAAATGGCCGAGTGCTTTTTCGGCCGATGACTGGGAGACAGAGGAGACAGCCAGATGTTTCAGCCGGCCGAACCCCGTCAGAATGTAGAGCGTGATGTAGCTGTTCCCGCGGCCGCCGGGGAACCAGGGCCAGGAGCCGTCGGAGAGCTGCATGTTGGCGAGTTTCCCGAGGGCATTCTTGATCTCGAGGCTCATCCGGTTTTCATCGAAGAGGAGGCCGACGTTGTGCTTGGCCTGGGTCTCGGCCTTGGCTTCAAGAACCCAAGGAGATTCCTGGAGGAGGACGCTCTTCAGGTCCTCGTTCTTTTCGAGGTTGGATTTGAGCGCCTCGGTCCCTTTCCAGAGGTCAAAAATCCGGCGGATTTTGGGGTTCGAGTTGGCTATTTTTTGGGCCAGGCTGTTGGCGTAAAGCCGGTTGAAGATTTGCTCGGAACACTCGTAAGGAAATTCCATGAGAAAGGGGAGGGCCTGGATCGCGTACCAGGCCGGGTTGGAGGCCATCTGGACGACCAGCCCCATGTTTTGAAGCGTTGTCGATCCGGCGGAAGCGATAAGCTTTTCGAAAGTGAATTTCTTTTCGCCCTGGTCATTGATCCAGAGCGGGATGGATTCGCGGACGAGAAGCCGGCGGCTCAGAACGGGCAGCACACCCTCTTCGCCATCTGAAAAGCCGGGCGCGGCCGCGACGGCTTTATAGCTCAGAAGATCCAGGCCGTCGGGCACAGTCAGCGGCCAGGAAAAAGAGCGCGATTGTTTGGCCGGAATCGTGAAAGCAAGCTTTTTCGTTCGATTGCCCAGCGCGGCATCAAGCGGCTTTTCGGTTCTCGGGTCAAAAAAGGCGAGCTCGACCGCGCCTTCGGCCTCTTTTTCGGCCATGTTCGTCACCTTGACCGTGAACTCGAGGTTGTCTCCTTCCCGCAGAAACCGCGGCGGGTTGGGTTGAACCATCAGTTCTTTCTGAGTGACGGCCGTCGCTTCCAGATATCCGCTTTCCAGGTCTTTGGAGTGGGCGAAGCCGAGGAAGCGCCACTGGGTGAGCGCTTCAGGCATCTTGAACTCTAGGGTCACAATCCCTTTTTTGTCAGTCAGAAGATGAGGAAAGAAGAAGGCCGTTTCGTTCAGATTCTTGCGGGCCAGGACTTTGGAGAGGTCTATTTCCGGCGCCTTTTTGGCTTCGGCTTCCCCGACAACGCCGCCCAGGACGCCTCCGACCACTCCTCCAAGCACTTTTCCCTCCACATCCTTGGCTTTTTCGGCGGCCGCAGGGCTCGCTGCCAATTGTTCCCTGGCTGCGCGCGGGTAGGCGTATCCGTAAGCATCCTCCTCGATATCGGGCGGAAAGTGGACGTAGACGATCGATATGAAACTCGGGTACGAGTTCAGGCCATCAACGAGAGTCTGGAGGTCATGACGTCTGTTCGCGAAATTCGAGGTCACGTAGCTCCAATCTGTTCGGAAAACTCCCATCATCCCGGGAAAGCCGTGACGATAGAATTGGTCGAGGGATGCGTCGTACAATGTGGCTACCATCTCGGCCGCTCTGAGCGTCGCCTGGGGGCCTTTGATTTGCAGCGACCAGGTCTCCACTTGTCCCGGTCTGAGCTTGGAGCGGAAGGTCAGCCAGCTGAGGTCGAGGACTTTATTTGACCAGGGAACATTGACGCGCTGTTCGCTTCGATAAAATCGGTTTTCCTTGACCATAGAAATTACGACGGTGAAGCCGCCCCTCAGTCTTTCATCCACGGCTACCCGGAGGACGCCTTGGGTCTGTTGAAGTGGCATCCAGGAGCGTTGCAGCCAGGCGTTGTTCTGGAAGACTTCGACCAGAACCGGACCTTCTTCATGTCCTGTCCCCCAGAGCGTTTCAAACGTCTGGCCCACTTCGGCGGTTGAGTCCTTCGAAGCGTTGAAGAAGGGGATCTTGAGGGGAAACTTTTCTTCCGCAGGGTCGAGGACGATGAAATAAAGAAAGCTCTCGACAGCCGTCCCGAATTTATCTTTAGTCTTGAGCTTGGCTTTGTAAGCGCCTCTCTTGAGGTCGAAGGAAAGCGCGCACGGGACATCGTCTTTTTCGGAAGTGATAAATTCTTTTGTGGTGGCCACCCGGCCTTCGGGCCACTTCTTCCAATCTGACGTGTCGCTGAGCCCTTGAAATCCCTTGCCTTTGGACGCTTCCTGCTCGCGGAAGGCCCCCTCGCCGATCAAATCCGCGGGCACTGGCTTTTCCGGCCCGTTCAGGTTGAAGATCTCGACCGTTCCTTGCGCAGCCACTTTTTTATAGTTCAGCGTCGTGGTCGTGACGGGAATAATGACCGGTTTTCCCGTCTCCTGCCAATCCCGGCAGCTCATGCCGGCCTCGAGCGAAGCATAACCCAACCGCACACCACCCTGGGCGCTGCGCGTTTCGCCGGCGCTATCGGTGACATCTGCGTACGCCGTGTAGTGGAAAGTCGGGCCGCCGGAGGCGGGAACTGAGGGATCAGGCTTCGCCAGGAAGCTAATGATGAACTTGCCGGTTTCGTTGGTTTTCATGATACCGTGGGCGATTTCCTGACTTTGGTTTCTCGCCGACCGACTGAACCAATAAAACCACCACCAGGGGTACTGGACTTCACGGACGACCCGATATTTAACCAGCGCGCCATCCACGGGCGCGCCCGTGTAGGCGATGGCCTCGCCGGGGAGGGCGATCTGATCGTTCAGCCGGAATTCTTGTTCTGGGACGTCCAGCTTCACCTCGAACTTGGGGCGCTTGTATTCCTCGACTCTGACTGAACAAGAGCCGCGTGGAGAGTCCGTCGAGATCGTCATCTGACCGGTCAAACGGTCCACGGGAGCGATAAAAGTCCCGCTGAATGAGCCGAACTCGTTGCTGACCAGGTCGAGATTGGCGATTTCCTGGTGGTTCACATCGCGGAAAGCGACTCTCGCTCTTTGCTTCGCCAGGAGCCTGTAATCGTTTTGCGCTTTGTCGACATTGAGGCAAATGCCTTTGAAGAAAATCATCTGTCCGGGACGATAAAGCGACCTGTCGGTGAAGAACACACACATCGCGGTCGGGTTTTCGGTTCGGGAATAAGAGCTAGGAACCTCGGCCTCGGCGAGCTCGGCCCCCTGGCCGTCCCGGACGAGGACGACGCGGTTGGAATAGGAATCGGGCAGGCTCAGAGAAAAAGAACCCAGGCTGTCGGTCCGAGCGGTGCCCACTTTTTGGAAGGCCGAGCTGTCGTAGTTCCAATTGTAGAGTGTGACCTCGGCGGATTCCACGGGTGTCCCTGTTTGGTTGCGGATAACATATCCCTGCAGGCCGCCGGCCACGCCCCGCGTGACCAAACCCAGGTCGCTGACCCAGAATGAGGCCACCTGGACCTTGTTCTCGTCCCAGGGAAAATTTTCCCGGAAGCTGGCGAAGATCCAGTAAAAACCGGGCTTCAAAGGAGGAATTTCCAGGAAGGCGGTTTTCTTTTTATAGTCTGGAGTAGGTTTGAGGCTGGCCGTCCAGAGGACGACCGGAGCTCGTCCCAGGAGCCTCCGGACAAATTGATTCGAGGGCCAGAGAAAGCTCTCCCTGTCTTTCCTGGCCAAGAGCGCCGAGAAATCGTCTTTTATGACCTGGAGATGAAGAGAGGAGATGTTTCGATATTCGAGGCCGAGCTTCCTCGGAGAGCCAGGGCCGAGGACGGATTCGCAGCGCAGCTCAAATTCCTTGGCCGTGATCCGCGCCAAGAGCGCCTTGCAGTTGGAGGCGCCAAGGGAGGAGGGATGGGATTTCTGACCGCGGTCGGCGAGTTCGTACGCCTCGACGGATTGCTCTCGATCGTACAATTCCTGGGCCATGTCGTACAGGGCCAGACTCGATAGCTCGGAGGAGAAAAAGGCTCCGACGATCTCCTTCAAACGCGCCAGGTATCGGTCGGATGCACCCTCACCCGCGGCCACGTTCTTGGCGAAACGCAACCGCTGGAGGTCCGCATCCAGGAAGATATCCCTGTCTCTATCGTCGAGGTGAAAAGACATCACTCTTTGAAAAAGTCTCAGAGCCTGGAGCTTGGGGGAATCCACATCGGTCGTCTCCGGCGCGTATTTGAGAAACTGGCCGGCCGGGGCGAGGGCGTCGGAATCAGCCTGGATGAAAAATGCGTCTTCGGGGAGTGCGGATTGCTCCCCCGAGGTGTAAAAGTCCAGGGCTTCGAAGACTGCGAAATCGAAAAGGGTCGGGCGAAGCGCGGAAGGCCGGTTCCCTTCGACAAGAAGGTCTTTCCAAGAAGAGAGCGCCTCCTTCTTGAGGTACGCTTCATCTTTCAGGATCTCCCTGTAGAGGAGGTCAATCGTCCGGAACAGCTTGGGCAGGTCCCAGGTGGTGAAGTCTTTTTCGTCGAACCCCTCGGTCGCGGTGCGGTTCATGAACCTCCATTTGTTCCGCGAATAGTAATGCCAATACCACTGGGCCTGGATAAGCTTCATCATGGGCTTCATTTCCGCCGGCGCTTTCTCCATTTCCTCATGGAGCCTGGAGACCCGATACTCGGGCTTGTTCCCCTTGATGACAGATTCCAGAATGATCTGCCTGGTGAGGGCGCGGAGTGATTCCCCGTAGCGTTTTTGCTGGAGGGCCATCGCCGCGATCTGCTTGAGATAATCAGCGGCTGTTTTCGGAAGCCCGTTCTTTTCAGCCTCTGCGACCTTTTTCCAGAGCTCCTGGGTCGTTTTCTCTTGCATCGGCGCGGCCGGCCTGCCTTTGACCATGCTTCCCACGGTGATGAGCAGAGCGGCGAACAAGACTAGCGGGACAATTGTCCGTGGCGGTTGGCTGATCATCACTCGTCCTCCTCGATAAAGATAATACAACGCCAGGCGAGATTTTATTCCATACTCGCGGGGAAAAACGATTTTATCCCAGGACGAAACCTTCTTTGAGGGGGTCGTCCGCGTCCAGGACAAACTGATGGAATCCGGTTACGTAGGCGCTGCCGCTGATCTGTGGTACCCCGCCGGCATAGGCGCCCACTTTGACCTGCCTGATTAACCGAGCTCCGAAATGAGTGCCGATGACGCCCTCGATGTCGATTTCCTCGTTTGAAGCGATTTCCCCCCCGACGGCCTGGAGAGCGGCCAGTGCCCCCGAGCCTGCCCCGCAGGGAGAGCGGTCGATACTGCCGGTCCGGCCGGTCACTATATCTTTGAAATGACTCCTGTCGATTCGCTCGTAAAAAAGGGCCAGCGCGAACCCCTTGATCTGGGGGAGCTCGGGATGGCGAGTCTCGAAACGCCGATTGGCCTCGGCCAAGACCTGTTGTCCCAGGGCGACGAAATCCGGAAGCCTGCCCTGTCTGATTTCCAGTCCGTTCGCGTCCGAATCAACCAGCACGAAGAAAACGCCGGAAAACACGAGGTCGACGCGCAAATCTCTCTCACCTGCCCGGAGAGTCGCTCCGATTTCTTGGATGTACGCGGGCTTGGTCTGCAGGCTGATCGAATGGATCTTGCCCGCCCGAATATGGGGTTCCAGGGCGATGAGTCCGCTGGGTGTTTCAAAGGCCAATTCGACTTTGGGCGGTTCGAGGGCCAGAGCGCCGGTCTGGAGCATTGCCGCAGCGACTCCCATGGCGCTGTGCACGCAGGTCGGAAGATATCCGGCCGCGGTCATGAAGAAAACCCCGAGGTCGGCGTCGTCGAGTCTGCTTTCGGTCACGACGGCGCCGTACATATCCTTATGGCCGCGAGGCTCGGTCAGCAGCAATTTGCGGATGGGGTCGAAATTGGCCTGGAAGTGAACAAATTTCTCGGCCACCGTCGATCCGGGGAGGAAGGGAACTCCCGATGTCAGGATCCGCGTCGGCCCTCCCGCGGTGTGCGTATCGATCGTTGAAAAAATACGCCGGGTCTCCATGTTTGTCAGATTTTGCAGGTCTGGGCGCCGTCCACGATGATGGCCTGGCCGGTAATGTATTTTGATTGGTCTGACGCCAGGAAGAGAGCCAGGTTGGCGACGTCCCAAGGCTCGCCCTGTTTTCCGGTCGGGCAGAGGGAGTCCCGGAACTTGGTCATTTTTTCGATGTCTCCCCCATAGGCCTCGGTCAGGGAGACGCGGACGAAGGGCGTGTTCATCATCCCCGGCAGGATCGCATTGACCCGGATCCCTTTTGCGGCATACTGCACGGCGATCTCGCGGGTGAGTGAGATGACACCCGCCTTAGAAACGCCATAGGCGAGCGACAAGGCGGGCAAGGTCCTGATGGCATTGATCGAGGAAATGTTGATGATGACTCCTCCGCCTTGGGCCAACATGTGAGGCAGGGAATACTTGCTCAACAAGAACATGCTCGTCAGGTTGACCGCCAGGGTCCGGTCCCAGTCCTTCTCGGTCGTCTCTTCAAGTCCGCCGGCGAGTTCGATCCCGACATTGTTGTGAAGGATGTCGACCCGACCGTAGGCCCGGAGACAGGCGTCAACAATCTTCCGGCATTCATCGGCGCGGCTCACATCGGCCTTGAAGGCGAAACTCACACCGCCTTCCTTTTCAATGATCTCCCGGGTCTCTTCGGCGGCGCCCAGGTTCTGATCGACGAGCATCACCTTGGCGCCTGCACGGGCGAAAACGATGGCCGTGGCTTTGCCGTTTCCGATACCCACTCCCACCGAACCGGCGCCGGTCACGATGGCGATTTTTCCCTCTAGAATTCTGGCCATCTCTTCCTCCGAAAACAACTCAGACCTTCAGACTAATCCTTTTGGATGAGGTATTGCTGGATCTTTCCGTCGGGTGAGCGGTACATCGATGCCTTGAGGCTGCCGCACTTGAAGGTCAAACGTACCATTGAGACCTCCAAGCCGCCCCGTTCGTGCATACCCTCGACATCCGCGGCCGTGGGTGCGCCATAAGGCCTGAGATGCTCGGCGGCGGCTTTGATCTTGGCGTCGGTCAGGAAATAGCTGTACTCATCGCCGAGCTCCGAACGGTCCACCGAGGCAGTCTGGAGCCGATGGAAGAAGGCCATGGCCTCTTCTGCCGCCGGTAATCCAGCGATTTTCGGAAGGTTGGGGTCCGACGGCTGCGGCAGCACGGAGCGGACAATATTTGTAAAGACAGTGTTCACTTCATTGTAATCGTCGAAATTTGACAATAGGATGGCGGCGGACTTGGAGGACGGGATCATGGTGTTCAGGGCATAGAAGCCCGCGACAGCGCCATTATGCGAGAGGACGGTCACCCCGTTTCGTTCGCCGACCGACAGGCCGCAGCCGTAACCGGTCAACCGGCCATCGGCCAGTTTTCGCGAAGTGGTCATCAGCTTATAAGTCTCGGGCTTGAGGACCTTTCCCCCGGTCAGGGCCAGGTCCCATTTGGCCAGGTCAGAAGCTGTGGAATAATTTGCCCCTGCCGCAGCAATCCAGCCCTTTTGCTCCGAAACGGCCGCTTCCGGCGGGCTGAGGAAGAATGAGCTGTGTCCCCGGGCGAAGCCGGATCCCTTCGTGTCGGGCTCATAAGCGGTGTGGTCCATGCCGATGGGCTTCAGGATGCGGTGCGTCAAGAACTGCCCGAACGGCTCTCCGCTGACCTTCTCGACGACTCGGCCGAGGATCAAGAAACCGGTGTTGGAATAAGACCATTTCGTGCCCGGCTCGAAGTCAAGCTTAGTCGTGCCGTACTGGCGGATGACATCATCAACTGTGACCGGTCTGAGCATCCTGCGGTCGACGAAGTCGAGAGGATAATAGTCCGGGTAGCCAGAGACATGGTTCATCAGGTCGAGAAGACTGATGTCATTCGCTCTCGTCAGGTTGGGGTAGTATTTGGCGACCTTGTCTCCGACTGTGAGCTTGCCGTCTTCGGCCAGAAGCAGGATGCAGGCCGAGGTGAACTGCTTGGTTATGGAGCCGATCGCAAACATCGTGTTTTCGTTGACGGGCTGCTTGTTGGACAGGGAGCTGACTCCGTAGCCCCTCACCAGCTCAGGCCGGCCCTCTTTTATGACGGCCACTGAGAGTCCGACCAACCCCTTGACTTTGAGCTGCTCGGCTACGAATGCATCGAGCGCCTTTGATTCGGGGGCCGCCGAGGAGGATTGCCCGTTCATCCATGCGGCCAGCGGACCAACGAGGGTGGCTGACCCGATCAGCAAGAGGCTGAGAAAAACATGTCTTAAAGCTCTCATCATTGACTCCTTTCCTGCAAAATCAGCTCAAAGCTCATAGCCTGCAAAGATGCAAGGTCTAAACGGCCGGCGCAACCTTGCACTGAGATGTCGCATTAGTTATTGCGTTTGTATTAGTTTGTCTCGTGTCCCTTTTCATATATCACGATTATGATCTCTATCGGCCATGAGCTATCAGACGGGAGCGATCTAGACGAGCTTGCCCACTTCTACAAGGAGCTTGTTGATGTGCTCGGGTTTGTGCTCGGAGAAAATGGAAGCTCTCAAAGCCCCGCTGGGAGGTGCGCCGACATATTTTGTGTAGGCCACGGCCACGCCTCGGCTCATCAATTCCAGCTGGATCTTTTTCATATCATCGCCGGACTTCATGGTCCAGGTCACGATCGGCACCGGGTTGTCGTTCATCTCGAAACCGAGTTTCTTCATTCCGGATTTGACCATGGCCACGTTTTTCCTCAAGCGATCCCTCATCTCGGGATGGCTTTTGACGATCTCCAACCCTTTGGCCGAAGCGGCCATCGCTGCCGTCGGGCTGGGCGTGGCTCCCGCGAAGGCGCCGCAATGATCCTTGATGTACTGGATGTACTTTTTGGTTCCCGGGATAAAGCCCCCGTGTCCGCCGAAAGCCTTGCTCATTGTTCCCGCGTAGTAGAGGCGATCGGACTTAAGGCCATAATGTTCGTAGGTTCCCCGGCCGTTCGGGCCGAGCACTCCGACCGAGTGGGAATCATCGAGGCAGATAAAGCCATTATAGGGCTCGATGATTTTTAGATAATCGGGGACGGGGGCGATGACGCCCATGGTCGGGAAAATGCCGTCGGTCATCAGGAGCGGGACCTGCCCGGGCTTGAGCGTCTCTTTGAGTTTTTTGCTCAGGTCTTCGGGGTCGCGGTGGCGGAACATGATGACCGGCTTCAGGGCCGAATAGACGGCGTCCTTGATGCTGAAGTGCGCCGTCTCGTCGATAAAGACGACATCAATCTGTTCCTTGAGAGCCTGGACCTGAAAAAGATTGTCGAGGTAGCCGGAAACGAAATGGAGGGAATCTTCCGTGCCGAAGTACTCGGCGATCTTCCGCTCCAGGTCGAGCTGGACGGGGCAGTTTCCAAAGCCTGTTCGGGACGTCGCCGGGTGAACGCCGTATTTTCTAAAGGCTGCGATTCCAGCTTCAATGACATCGGGATGACCCTGGAGGGCAAAGTAACCCGTTCCTCCGAAGTAAATATATCGCTTGCCGTTGATGACTGTTTCGGGTCCCGGCGGGCCTTCCATGATAAAGATGCCAGGAGCCGCGGATGGCTGGCTTTGGGCTGCAGAAAACGGGTCAAAATCGTCGCCCAGGAGATGCCGAAACGGGGAATTCAGGAAAAGGAGAGCCGCGCCCGACTTCTTAAAAAAATCTCGGCGGCTCGGCATCTCGATCTCAAGCTCTTGATTATTTTTGGCTTTGCTCAAATATAACCTCCATCGACGGTTTAAAAAAATAGAAAATTAGATTCTAGTGCGTTTTAAGAAAATTCACAAGAGCCATTCATAAGGTGGCGCCGGAGGCCGCCCTTGGGACCCCGTAGCGGAGGGGGGGTGCCGTCGGCCTATCCGACGGGGGAACCGACGGGACTGGTTCCCTGGGGTTCGGGGGCCAGAGGGTGGCCTCCGGCGCCACCTTGAACCTCATATCGAATCAATTACGGCGGTTGTTTCAGTCCTCTTCGAAATAATAGCGGGGGCGTCTCTTGTCTTTGCTGTTGACTCCGTTGGCGTCGAGGGCCCAGGTGCCGCGGCCATGGGTGGCGATGACGATGATGTTATCCCGCGGGTGGATGATCAGGTCATGGACGTAGCTCGAGGGCAGGTTGGCGCCGAGGACATTCCAGGTCTTGGCACCGTCTGTCGTAACGTAAACCCCGCAATCGGTCCCGACATAGAGAATGTTTTTATCCACCGGGTCTTCGCGGATGACGTTGACCGGTCCCAGCGGGATGCCCTTGGAGATATCGACCCAGGTTTTGCCGAAATCCGTCGATTTCCAGACATAGGGCGTGAAGTCATCGTCGCGCTTTCCGTTCTGGGTCACATAGACCGTCCCCAAGTCGTAGGCCGAAGCTACGAGCCTGGAGACCCATTTTTGATAGGGAAGCCCGGCGCCGCTTTCCAGCCAGTTCTTGCCGCCGTCCTTGGTCATCCAGACCCTTCCGTCATCGGTGCCGGCGTAGACCAATCCGTATTTGAGAGGAGATTCCGAGATGGCGAAGAGCGTATGGTAGGGGATATCTCCCATCTCCGTCTTGGTGTTGTAGGTCAGATCGGAGCTGATCTTTTCCCACGTGTCTCCGCGGTCCAGCGAGCGGAAGACGCACTGCATTCCGTGGTAGATGATCTTGGGGTTGTGAGGCGAGAGGATGAAAGGGGCGAGCCATTGCCCCCTGAGGCGCGGCTCATCGGGATAGGTCTTGGGAAGCAGCATTTTCGTGGCTTGATACCAGGACTTTCCGGAAGAGTAGTCTGTTCTCTCGATCGTTCCGTAAAAACCGGCCGAGTAAACGATGTTTGCGTCATCGGGATCGATGGCATGATGGCTGCCCTCCCCGCCGGGCGCATTCTCGAAGTCTTGGGTCCGGATTTTGTCCCGCCCGCGGCTGAGGTCGACGACCCCGCGGAAGCTCCCCCAGTCCTGGACCGATCCGTAAACCCGGAAGGGGGTGTTCATATCGTAGTTGATATTGAAGAACTGGGTGACGGGGAGATTGTCCTGGAACTTCCTCCAGGTTATTCCCTTGTCGTAAGAGAAAACGATCCCTCCGTCGTTGACGTCGATCATGTAGTTGGAGTTGTCGGGGTCGATCCAGAGCCCGTGATGGTCGCCGTGCATGTCCCCGATTTCCTTGAGCGTCTTGCCGCCGTCGGTCGAGACGCTGAGCCCGAGGCCCATCGTGTAAACCGTGTTCTCGTCATTGGGATCAACCCTCATCTGGCCGAACACCCAGCCGTACGTCCCGGAGTGCCTCTCCATGTACTTTGTCATCTCAGGGGTCGTGGGGCAGACGAGCTTCCAACTCTCGCCCTTGTCATCCGAGCGATAGAGGGTGGCTCCCTTGATAATTCCGCCCGAGGGCCGGCCGTAGGAATCTGATTCTTCTTCCGTCGACGGGCGGGCGACCTCATAGTCATCGATGAAAGCGTAGAGGACATTGGGGTTGGCCCGGCAGAGGTCGATCCCGATGCGGCCTCTGAACTTCGGTTCGGGCAGGCCGCTGTTGATGGCTTTCCAGTTATTTCCGCCGTCTATAGTCTTATAGATGCCCGAGCCGGTGTAATCGGGAAAATTCCGGGGGTCGTTCCATTTGAAACGGATCCTTTGCCAGGAGGCTGCGTAGAGCGTGTCGGGGTTGGATGGGTCCATGATCAGGTCGATGGCCCCGGTCTTCTCGTTGACATAGAGGACTTTGGCCCAGGTTTTGCCGCCGTCGGTCGTCTTGAAAACTCCTCTGTCCGGATTGAATGTCCATTCATGGCCCGAAGCGGCGACATAGACGATATCGGGATTGGAGGGATGGACGACGATCCTAGGGATCGTATAGGTTCCAGTGAGTCCCATGTGCTGCCAGCTCTTCCCCGCGTCAGTGGACTTGTAGACGCCAATTCCTGACTGGGAGCTCCGGAAAATGTTGGCTTCTCCCGTCCCTGCCCAAACGATCTGCTGGTTTGAAGGGGAGACGGCCACAGCGCCGAATGCGGTCGAGGGGAACTGCTCAAAGACGGGATTCCAGGTCGTGCCCTCGTTCTCGGTTTTCCAGAGTCCGCCGGAGGCACTGGCCACATAGACTGCATAATTCTTGCCTTTGGGCGTGACCACGGCAATGCTCGTGCAGCGGCCGCTCACATTCTTAGGGCCCAGGAACTGCCACTTTAGGTCTTTAAACTTGGAACTCTGCTTCATGGCCAGGTGCTGCTCGAAACCGCTGATTCTGAGCTGGGGGTCGGTCGATTGGACGAGCTGCGGTTTCTTCGCCTGCTCCGCAAAAGCCGCCGTGCTCAACATGAACACGCAGAGCCACAGGAAGAAGACTCTTGGGCGCGACGATTCCGGGGAAAATTTCATAAGAGACCTCCTCTTGGAAAGTTTGAAATCATTTTAGAAAGAAAACCTCATTTAATCAACAAAAATAGTGAACAGTGAGCACTAAGCAGTCAAATACAAAGTATACTAAAGCTATCAATGAGAAAAACGACGTTCTCACTTCTCAGAGCTCAGTCCCAGGTTCGGGCGAGGGATACCGCCAACGGGTTTTTCTTAGGGCAGGAAGAAATCAATGAAATCTGCGTCTTTATTTTTCAGTGCTCACTGCTCACAGCTCACTTTTTTTGACGGGATGAACGAGATGACGAGATAGACGTTTTATAGCTCATACTTGAAGAGCTTGCAGTCAGGTGGGGCCGGGGCTCTCTCTTTATAAATGTTCCAGTAGCGCTCTCTTGCTTCAGCGAGCTTACGGTAGAGAGAGTGATTCTCGTCCGGATGATGGATGGCGATGATCCGGTTTTTTCCGTCGACGAGGACGAGCTTTTGGCACCTGTTCAAGATCCCCGCTGTGCCAACGCTACAGGTCACGACGAGGTCGCCGCTTTTTGCCCTCTCCAGGAGCTCTCCGTATTTCAGGTGCCTCTCTTCAACCGGCACTCCCGCCTCTTCGAGGATGGCCACGATGCCCAGGATGGTCACGGACGGAAGGATCAGCTCGTGCTCCGGGATCTTGAGGACGGTGCCGTCCCTGAATCCGAACAGGCAGCAGGATGAATCCCATTCCGTTATCCGGCGGTCCTCGAGTTTGGCCTGTGGCCGGTCATCGAGAAAAAGCGCCGAGGCCGAATCCGGGCAAATCTCCCCGGCGGCGTCGATGGCCTTGATGCTCATCACATAATTCGTGCCGAGCTTCAGACAGCCTGTTTTGTTGATGCCGATGGCGCGAACCATCCCGGGCATGACGACCCCGCAGAAGGGCTCTCCCAAGTAGCGGTCATAGCGGTAGGCCGTGGCCCGGATGGCCGGCTTACCCGGGTAGGTGACGCCGGTGGATTGCTCTTCGTCGATCGTGAACGGCCTGAGATACCCCTGCGCCTCCATCGCGGCCATTTCTTCGAAAAACCCCAGCATCGAGGGGTCGCTGAAATAACGTTGGATGAAGACCTTTTCCATCTCCTCAACCGACGGAACAAAAGACTGTTGGTCGCGGCCCAGGTTAAAAGCGATCCCTTTTTGGAACCGCTCCAGGTTCTTGTGCCAATTCAGGAAGTTGGCCACCGTTCGGCCCCTCTCGTTTTTCTTGCAGAAGAACCTGATCCCCTCGAAGGCCAGGAACAATCCATAATGGATGGAGCGAGAGACCGCGTACACCCGGGCGTCGGCAGGCAAGAGCTCGAATTGCTTATCGGCGAGACTGTAGCGCATCTGATGGGAAGCCCATTTGACCCCTTCAAATTTAGCCATCAAGGAGCTCCTTCAGAAGGACATTGGGATCACACACAAAGATATTGCTTATATCACAGACCAAAATGAATCTCAAACACCCGAATTGCGGAATTTGACATTTTGTCGGCTCAAGCTTATCTTTATCTGAGGCACTCATAGCAAAAAAGGGACGGCGTTGATGAAATGCCCTCGTTGTCACTTTGAGAACCCGGAAACGACCCGTTTTTGCGGGAACTGCGCCGCTCCTCTGGCCGGTTCAAAGGAAGGCTCCCCCACCCAAACAAGGACTCTTCTGACGCCTGTCTCCGGGCTCGATCGAGGAAGCCTCTTCGCTGAAAGATACGAAGTCATTGAAGAATTGGGCCGAGGCGGCATGGGCGAGGTCTACAAAGTCTTTGATCACAAGATCAAAGAGGTCGTGGCTCTCAAGCTCATCAAGCCGGAACTGGCCGACCGCCTCCGGACGATCGAACGTTTTCAGGAAGAGCTGAGGCTGGCCCGAAAGATCACCCACAAGAATGTCTGCCGGATGTACGACCTGGGCGAGGCCGAAGGCATCCCCTTCATCACCATGGAGTACGTGCCCGGCGAAGACCTCAAGAGCATGATCAGGATGATGGGCCCATTGAGCGCCGGACAGGCGATTTCGATCGCCAAGCAGGTCTGCGAAGGTTTGTCGGAGGCGCACCGGCTCGGGATTGTCCACCAGGATCTGAAGCCAAAGAATATCATGGTGGACAGGGACGGAAACGCCAAAATCATGGATTTCGGGATCGCCCACTCCGTCCAAGAGAAAGCACCGACCGGCCCGAAGATCATGATCGGAACACCGGAATACTCATCTCCCGAGCAAGCCAGCGGGGAGCGAGGGGACAGAAGGTCCGACATCTATTCGTTGGGGATCATCCTCCATGAAATGGTCTGTGGGCGAGTTCCTTTTGAAGGAGACACTCCGCTGGGCATTGCCCTCAAACACAAAACCGAAACCCCGCCCGATCCCAAAAAAATCAATCCCCAGCTTCCCGAATCCCTGGCCAGGCTCATAGCCAAATGCCTGGAGAAAAATAGAGAGAAGAGGTTTCAGGGCGCCGCCGAAGTCCTGGCCGAATTGAAGCAAATAGAGGAAGGACTCCCGACGGCGGAACGAGTTTCGCTCCAACAGAGGACAGGTCTCCTCGGAGGCATCACGGAGCAGATCAAGAGAAAAAAAGCGCTCAGCGCCGCCGGAATACTGATTATATTGCTTGTCATTATGGCGACCTCACGATTCTGGCCGCGGAAACCAGGAGTCTTCCCCCCATCCGGGAAACCTTCGCTGGCCGTGCTTTATTTTTCGAACAACACAGGAGATCAGAGGCTGGACAATTGGAAGACAAGCCTCTGCCATTTTTTTATTTATCCTGAATCCTGCGTGGAAACATAGGTTATGATAGCACAAGAATCAAGAAAAGCTAATAATATGAAGGTCTTATGGTATACTGGAGCCGATTTTGGGGCTTTCGAATTAACCTACCCTTTGGTTAGGT
>Ga0315282_10007659_pt1 | contig 17680 bp, 12 predicted proteins | sample YL17G07_20_MG_FD_203693 | JGI IMG/M metagenome (GOLD analysis project Ga0315282, IMG submission 203693) | Sediment microbial communities from Yellowstone Lake, YNP, Wyoming, USA - YL17G07_20 | ecosystem: Environmental > Aquatic > Freshwater > Lake > Sediment | place: USA: Wyoming | collected... | reverse complement strand
TTCATGGCGCGGCTCCTTTCCTGAAAAGGATTTCGACCACCCGCCAGTGTACCCTGACGGGAGGAGTCGCGCTTTCATAATATCATTCTGAGTCCCGATGAAATGGGGACGAAGAATCTTGCCCACGATCCGGAAAGATGTTCTCTCGCGGATGAGGACCGGCTTCTTCGTCGTCCCGACCCGTCGGGACTCCTCAGAATGACATTTTCGGCAGCGGGGTTCCGCCTGTCACGTTTTGTGTCGCATGGAGGGGTGTCGTGAGGGTTCTGGTCACCGCCGGGCCTACCCGGGAGTTCATCGACGACGTCCGATACATCAGTTCGCCATCGAGCGGCCGCATGGGGTTCGCGGTGGCCGAAGCGTTTGCGGGCGCGGGACATGCCGTCGACCTCATCGCCGGTCCCACGCACCTTGAGGCGCCGCAGGGCGTCCGGTGCATCCGCGTGACGAGTGCACAGGACATGCACCGGGCGGTGATGGAGCGTCTGGAGGAGGCCGAGGTCGTGGTGATGACCGCGGCGGTCTCGGACTACCGTGTGCGTGAGAGAGTGTCCGGAAAAAAGAAGCGCACCGGCGGCAAATGGGTGTTGGAGCTGGTCGAAAATCCCGATATTTTAAACGAGATCGGCTGCAGGAAGGGGGACAGGATCCTGGTGGGTTTTGCCGTGGAAAGCGATTCTCCCCGCCGGGGTGCACTCGAAAAGCTCAGGAAGAAAAACCTCGACTTCATTGTGCTCAACTCGCCCTCGGCGTTCGGCGCCGACGTCACCTCCGTGGACATCATCGATCGTCGCAAGCGGACGACCCATCTGCGGAAGCTCACCAAGCGCGAGATCGCCGGGCACATCCTTCGTATGGTCGAGGAGCTGAAGCGAGCGGTCCGGCGGGACGACCGGGGCGGCGGATGAAGAAGATCCAAGTGCGCGTGAGGGTGGATGCATCGGCGAAGGGGCTGCCGCTGCCCGAGTACCAGAGTGAGGGCGCCAGCGGCATGGACCTCCTTGCCGCGAACGCCGAAGACATCGTGCTCGAGCCCGGCGACATCCGGTTGATCCCCACGGGACTGCACGTGTCGCTCCCGGTGGGGTATGAGGCGCAGGTGAGGCCGCGCAGCGGACTCGCACTCCAGCACGGGATCACCGTCGTCAACACGCCGGGGACGATCGACGCCGATTACCGCGGCGAGATCGGGGTCATCGCGGCGAACATGGGCAGAGAGCGTTTCGTGGTCAAGCGCGGGACGCGCATCGCCCAGATGGTCATCGCCCGGGTCACGCACGCCGAGTGGGTGCCGGTGGATGAGCTCGACGACACCTCACGCGGTCCGGGCGGATTCGGACACACGGGACACTGACGGGGAAGCTCGATGGAACGCCCGAGTCTTGCACGTGTCTTTGGCGCGACGGCACTGGTCCTCGTGACCCTGCTGACGCTCTTGAGCGTCGTCAGTTACAGTCCGCAAGACCCGCCGAACCCGCAGCACTTCCCCCCGAACCACGAGGTCCACAACCTGTGCGGCGTCGTGGGTGCGTACCTCTCTTCGATGCTCTTCCTGTACATCGGGAAATACACGAGCTTCCTCCTGGTTTTCCTGGGGCTTCTCTGGATCGTGCTCTTTTTCAGCGGCCGGAAGATCGAGCAGCCGTGGCTGCGGCTCGTGGGGGTCTTCCTCTGCGTCGTCGCCGTGAGCTCGTTCTTCGGCTGGGAGTACCAGAAGAGCGGTCGCGTGGGGACGTATCCCGGGGTCATCGGGGACGCCGTCGTGGAATTCCTCGTCGGGTATTTCTCGTTCGCCGGGTCGCTGATTCTCATCGTGACCGTGGCGGTTCTTTCGCTGTTTCTAGCGACGGACATGCTCATCTGGAGCGGTGGGGCGTGGGTGATCGCGCGTGTGCCGCTTTGGACAGCTTCCGCACTGAGGGCCTTCTTCGGCAGGGCCGAGCCGGCGGCCGCGGTCGAAGCAATGCCTGACAAATCAGAGCTGAGGACCAGGCGTCGGAAGAAGCCGGCGCCGGCCGGTGCGGAGGAGGACGAGGAGGAGGAAGCGCAGGAGACGGAAGAGGAACCGGAGGAGGAATTCGACCAGAGGCGTGCGACGGTGGACCTGCCCGAGGACGCGCCGGAGGAGCCGCACTTCATCCGTGCGGAGACGCTCGAGCGTCGGAGCGAGCGCGCGGAAGTCGAGATCCCCGAGATCGAGGAGGAAGCGGAGCAGAGCGAGCAGGAGTACGTCCTCCCGGGCATCGATCTCCTGGATGAGCGGATCGAGGTGGACCCCACGCGGCACAACCACATCATCCAGGAGAAGGCGCGGGTCCTCGAGCGGTGTCTGAAGGAGTTCGGGATCGCGGTTCGCGTGGCGAGCATCGACACGGGACCGGTGGTCACGCTGTACGAGCTGGAACTCGCCCCCGGCATCAAGGTGGGACGGATCATCGGGCTCTCGGACGACATCGCGATGGCACTCAAGGCCCCGAACGTGCGCATCGTCGCCCCGATTCCGGGCAAGAGCACGGTCGGCGTCGAGGTCCCGAACCTCGACAAGGAATTCGTCCAGCTCGCCGAGATCATGCATCAGGGCAAAGGGGTGGAGAACCGCCATGCGATTCCGCTCTTTCTGGGCAAGGACGCGGCCGGGGCGCCGCTCACCTGCGACCTGACCGTGCTTCCGCACCTCCTTATTGCCGGCGAGACCGGCTCGGGAAAATCCGTCTGCATCAACTCGGTCATCCTGAGCGTGCTCATGACCCGCTCGCCCCACCAGGTGAGACTGCTCCTGGTGGACCCCAAGATGGTCGAGCTGACCGGCTTCAAGGACCTCCCGCACCTCCTGTGCCCGGTGGTGACCGACATGAAGAAGGCCGCGGGCATCCTCGAATGGGCCGAGGCCAAGATGGACGAGCGGTACGAGTTCCTGTCCATGGCCAACGTGCGGAACACCGCCGCCTATAACCGGCTCACCGAGGAAGAGATCCGCGAGCGCTACGGGCTCGAGCCGGACGAGGAGCTCGACCCGAAGCACGTCCCGCTTCACCTGCCGTATATCATCATCATCATCGACGAGCTGGCCGACCTGATGCTGGTGGCGCCGAAGGAGATGGAGACGTCGATCACGCGTCTAGCGCAGAAGTCGCGCGCGGTCGGGATCCACATCATCCTGGCGACGCAGCGGCCCTCGGTGGACGTGATTACCGGTCTCATCAAGAGCAACCTCCCCGCGCGCATTGCTTTCCGGGTGGCCGCGAAAGTGGATTCCCGGACCATCCTCGACCAGAACGGGGCCGACAAGCTCCTCGGTGCCGGGGACATGCTGTTCCTGCAGCCCGGGACGTCGAAGCTCATCCGCGCCCAGGGAACCTACGTCAGTGACGAGGAAATCCGCCGGGTGGTCGAGTTCGCCAAGGCTCAGCTGCGTCCCGACTTCAGCAGGGAACTGGTCCAGATGCAGGAGGGCGGCGAGGCGTTCGAGGGGTCGAAGGACCCGCTCTACGAGGACGCCGTCCGGATCGTCCTGGAGAACCAGCGCGGGTCCGTGTCGCTCCTTCAGCGCAAGCTCGAGATCGGGTATTCCCGCGCGGCCCGGCTCATCGACTTCATGGCCGAAGAGGGCCTCGTCGGCAGCTACAAGGGAAGTCAGGCCCGGGAAGTCCTCCTGACGCTCGAAGAATGGGAAGAAAGGTTGGCCTCTCAAGGTGAGTCGTAAGACCTCAAGTCGTGCCACCCCCGGGCGCAATTTCGTCTCCGTCATCAGTCTCGGCTGTCCCAAAAACCAGGTGGACACGGAAAACCTCTTGGGCGAGCTCACCAGATGCGACGTCGTCCTGTGCCCCGACCCCGCCGATGCGTCGGTCATCATCGTGAACACGTGCGGCTTCATCGCTCCGGCCCGCGAGGAGGGAAGCGAGGTCCTCCGCGAGTGCGTCGGTCTCAGGCGGAGAGGTTCCTGCCGACTGCTGGTCGTCGCGGGCTGCTGGGTAGAACGCGAAGGAGAAAAGCTCAAGACGCGTTATCCGGAGGTCAGTCTCTGGATGGGTCTCCTGACCCCCGAGCGGATTCGCTGGCTGGTGGAGCGGGTGCTCAAAGGGAAGGAAAGCTCGGCATGCCCCGCGGATCGGTGCGGCGTCCTGGGCGCCGAATCGGGACGCCTCCGCCTCACCCCGGCGCACTGGGCCTACCTCAAGATCGCGGACGGATGCGACAACCGCTGCGCCTACTGCACCATCCCGGAAATCCGGGGCCCCTTGCGCAGCAAGCCTGATCGCGCGGTCATCGAGGAGGTACGGGTCCTGGCGAAAGAGGGGGTGAAGGAGGTGTGTCTCGTCGCGCAGGACATCACCGCGTACGGACACGACCTTGGCGGAAAACCGGACCTTGTCGGACTTCTCAAGGGGATCGCCGCAGTGGACGGTATCGAATGGATCCGCCTGCTTTACACCCACCCGGCCCATTTCACCCGGGAGCTCGTCGATCTCGTCGCCGACGAGCCGAAGGTGTGCCACTACGTGGACATTCCCATCCAGCACATCTCCGACCGCATCCTGAAGTTGATGGGGCGGAAGGTGACGTCGGCCGACATCCGGTCGCTCCTTCATACGTTCCGGGAGCGGATTGGGGACATCGTCATCCGGACGACGGTGCTGGCCGGCTTCCCCGGGGAGACGGCGGGGGAATTCGACGAGTTGTGCGATTTTCTGCGCGAGGAGCGCTTCGAGCGGCTCGGGTGCTTTGCCTACTCGATGGAGGCCGGGACCCCGGCCGGAGCCTTGCCCGGACTGCTTGAGGAGTCGGAGCGTCTCCGCCGGGCGGATGAGGTCATGCGGCTCCAGCGGCAAATTGCCTTCGAAATCGCCGAGAGCTGGGTCGGTCGCGAACTCCCCGTCATGGTCGACCGACCCGACAAGAACCCGGGGAGTTTTGTCGGACGGACCTACGCGGACGCACCGGACATCGATCCCGTCATCTATCTCACCGGCGCGCTTCGTGTCGGCGACATCGTCCGGGCGCGCGTCACCGGAGCACGTGGATACGACCTCGTGGGAATCGTCTGAACCCCCTTGTATTTCCGTGCATGACTGGTTATAGTAATAAAGGACGTCTTTCCGGGGACCATGGACCATGCTTTACAACGCGGCCAACCTCCTGACCATGAGTCGGCTGGTGATGGGGATCGTCTTCTTCGTGCTGATCGCCTTCAAATCCTGGGTTGCGGTGCCGATACTGCTCCTGGCGGGCGTGACCGATCTCCTCGACGGGTGGGTCGCCCGCAAGTGGAATCAGCAGACCGACTTCGGACGCATCGCCGACCCCTGCATCGACAAGGTCCTCATCTGCTGCGGCTTCATCTTCCTGGTCAAGCACGCCGACAACATGGTCACGTCGTGGATGGCGGCAGTCGTCGTCGGACGGGAACTGGTCGTGACGGCACTCCGAAGCTTCGCGGAATCCAAGGGAAGGGTGTTCCACCCCACTTTCTGGGGCAAGTCCAAGATGGTGGTCCAGTTCGTCGCGCTCGCTTTCGTCATTTTCCTTGTGACCTCCGGCCAGACCGATCAACGCGTCCTGCGGGCCGTCGGAGAGGCCCTGGTCTGGACCACGGTTGTCGTGACCGTCATATCGGGACTGGTCTACTTGGTGCAGGCGGAACGACTTGTCAGGGGAAGGGAAAATCCGTAAACTCATCGTCAGCTTCTTTGGACTCGGCTACGGCCCGATTGCACCCGGGACGTGGGGCAGCTTCGGTGCCATGCTGGTCTACGTGGTTCTGTGGCGCGTGCTTGGGGCGCCCGTCGTGTGGTGGGTTCTTCTTGTGCTGATCGCCGCGGCGTGCGCCGCCAACCTGCTCCTGGGTCCGTGGGCGGTGGACTACTACCAATCCCGTGACCCGAGGCCGGTGGTCATCGACGAAGTCGCCGGGATGTGGCTCAGTGTGCTCTGGGTCCCGATGGAAAGCGTCTCTCGTATGGTGTGGGCTTGCACGGCGGCGTTCTTGCTGTTTCGCATCCTGGATATCGTGAAGCTTCCGCCGGCAAGGCAGTTGGAGCGACTCCCGGCCGGGGCGGGTATCCTGTGTGACGACCTCGCCGCCGGCCTCCAGACCAACGTCATCCTGCAGCTCGTGTTCAGGTTATTCGGGAGGACATGAGTGACCACCTTCGAAGGCATCCTGCTGGGGCTGATCCAGGGACTGACGGAGTTCCTGCCGGTGAGCTCGTCGGGGCATCTGGCGCTGATGAGGGCCATCTTCGGGGGCACCACACTCAAGGAGATGCCGCTCGTATTCGACGTGGCGTTGCACGTCGCGACACTCCTCGCCATCTTCGTCTACTTCCACCGGGACGTGCTGAACCTCCTGAGCGGGGGCGTAGTGACGCTTCTTTCGGTCTCCCCGAGGTATCGGCCGCAGGCGGGGTCGCGGGCGGCGGCCGACCGCAAGCTCTTTCTCCACGTCCTCATCGCCTCGGTGCCCACCGCGATCATCGGACTCCTGCTCAGACCCTACGCCGAGAACCAGCTCCAGCATCCTCTTCCCGTCGGTCTGATGCTGATTGTGACCGGACTTTTCCTCTATGCGACGCGGAAATACCGTGATCCGGGTCGCGAGTTCAACCTCTTGAACCCGCTGGACGCCGTGGTGATCGGTTTCGTCCAGGGCATCGCCGTGCTGCCGGGACTGTCCCGCTCGGGCAGCACCATCTCGACCGGCATCATCGCCGGTCTGGAACGGAAAGTCGCCGCAAGGTTCTCGTTCCTTCTCGCGGTGCCTGCGATCATCGGCGCGGCGTTCCTCGAACTTCCGAAGCTCTTCAGCAAGGGTGCGGAGGGAATGCTCGTCCCGACGCTGGTCGGCGCAGTGGTCGCTTTCGCCACCGGCTATGCCGCCATCTTCGGGCTCATGCGTGTCCTCGAACGACGCCGGCTCGCCTATTTCGCCCCGTACTGCTGGGTGGTGGGCATCTTGGGTGTCATCCTCGGACTCGTGCACGGCGGATGACGCGGGCCCCCTCTATCAGTTATGACACTGGGACGACTTTCTGGCGAACCTGCCGGGTCTCTTCCTCCGTTACCATTGCGGTTGTTCCTTGACCGGCCGGAGCGACAGCCGGTACAATCCAGGCATGCGAACGTCCCGCGCCAAACCTCCGGTTAAGGTCATCGTCGGTCCGGCCCACAGCGGCAAGACCGCCCGCATCCTCTCGTCGTTCCGCCAGTCCATGGCGCAGGGCGAGGAAGCGACGCTCCTCCTTCCGACGGCGCACGCGGCGAGCTCGCTCCGCCGTGAGCTGCTCCTCGAGGGCACGTTCGATTTCCTGGGCGGCCCGCGGCTCCTCACCTTCATACAGTTTGCCGAGCGGGTGCTGGAGCACCACGCCCCCGAGGTGCAGCCGATCGGCCCCTTGGTTGAGGATGAGCTTCTCGCACGCATCGTCGCGGGACTTGCCGGCGAAAAGCAGATCACCTACCACGCGAACGTTCTGAATTTTCACGGGTTCGTTCGCGCGGTCCGGGCGTTCATCATGGAACTCAAGCGTGCGGAGATCACGCCCGACGATTTCGCGCGTTTCGCCCGCCGAAGGGGCGCGAGCGCAAGGGACCGCGAGTTGAGCGAGATCTATTCCCGATACCAGAAAACGCTCCGGGACCTCAATCTCTATGACGAGGAAGGGAGGTTCTGGTGGGCGAAGCTGCTCGTGTCGGAGGGGAAGCTCGGGCCGTTTGCCGGACTCCGGAGGCTCTTCCTGGACGGGTTCTACGACTTCACGCCGGCGCAGTTGGGTCTGATTGAGGTGCTGGCGAGGCACGGCGTCGACCTCGCAATGACGCTCCCGCTCGAAGAAGACTCGAAGCGGAAAGAGCTCTTCGAGTCGGCCGAGGCGACCCTGGCGAAGCTCCGGGAGCGGTTTGAACCGAGCCTGGAAGTCCTTCCCCTCAAAGAACCTGGGAGGGCCGACCTTGGCTGGGTGGCCAGGCATCTCTTCCGCTCGGGCGTTCCCTCGGACCCGCCCAGGCCCGAGTCCATACAGCTCATCGAGACCCCCGGAACCGCGGCGGAAGTCCGCGAGATCGCCCGCGAAATCAAGCGGCTCCACGTCGAAGAGTCCACCCCGCTCGAGCGCATCGCCCTCGTCTTCCGGACGCTTGCCGATTACCGCAGCATCGTCGAGGACGTCTTCGACGAATTCGGCATACCGGTGCGGCTCGGCCGTGGCGTTCGACTGTCCCTCACGCCGGTCGGGCAGCTCGTGCTTCACGTCCTGCGCGTGCCCGCCGAAGGGTGGCGCTCGCGCGACGTGATGAGCCTGCTGAAATCGAACTACGTCTCCGCCTCCGCTCTTGCACTCGACGGGGAGCTTCCGACGCTCCCGCGGTTCGAGGGACTGGCAGCGGAAGCCGGGATCATCCGCGGACGTGAAAGCTGGACAAGGAACTTTCGGGCGCTGCGGGAAAACATCGCCTCGCAGCTCGAATCCGCTGAGGTCGATTTCGACGACGAGGTGAGACACCGACTTGACCCGGCCGAACTCCGCGAGAAAATCCGTCACCTCGAAGAGGCCGAGCGGGTCTCCGGAAAACTGTTCGAACTCTTCGACGGGCTCGAGCACGCCGAGACCGTCCAGTCCCTCGTGGACGCCCTCTTGGACGTGATCCGCCGACTCGGGGTCCAAGAGAACCTCCTCGCAAAGACGCGTCAGGAACTCGCCGCACGCGATCTCGAAAGCCTGGCCGCCGCGTGCGAATGCCTCACCAGCCTCGTGCGCACCGCCTCCATCGTGGGTTCTCCGCGATGCGCCCTGGCCGACTTCGTGAAGAACGTGAGTCTGGCGTTTTCCGACAAGGAGGTGTCGCGGCGTGGGACCGATTTCGGCTGCGTGCAGGTCCACGAGGTCCACGAGGTCCGGGCGCTGGCGTTCGACGTCGTCTTCATCGGCGGACTTCTCGAACGCAGCTTCCCGCGGATGCACCGCGAGGGGCCGTTCTACGACGACGCCGAGCGGGTGCGGATGACCGAGACGGGGATCAGCGTTCAGCCGAGACGACTCGACCAGCGGGAGGAGCGGTTCCTCTTCTACCTCGCGGCGACGCGGGCGTCAAAGCGGCTTTACCTGTCCTACCCGGTCACGGACCGCGAGGGAAAGGAAAAGCTGGTGTCCTACTACGTCGGCGAGGTGAAGCGGCTCTTTTCGCCTTATGAGATCGGGTCTCTCAAGGTGACGCTCTCGACGAGGGTCGCCGGGGTTGACCGGAGTGCTTCGCGGGAGGAACTCCGGCGCGCGGCGGTACTGAGGCTGTCGGAGCCGCGGCTCAGTGAACCCGCGAAGCTGATGCGTGCGGCGGGACTCTTGTGGGCGGTCGAGCCGAGAAGTGCGCTGGTTCTCAAGCGCGGCCTCGAGGGGGAGGCGGAGCGGGATTCGTGGGACGCTTTCGGCCCGCATGACGCCGTGATGACCCACCCGGAGGCCCTCCGGGAACTTGCCGGGCGGTTCGGCGCCGACTACGACTTCAGCGTGACGCGTCTCGAGGAGTACGGCTGCTGTCCGTTTGCGTTCTTCTGTCGCTCGGTGCTGGACATCGAAGCGCCGGTCGAGCCGCCCGAGGAGCTCGAAGCGGTCGACGAAGGAAAGATTCTGCATCGCGTGCTTCGCGAGTTCTACAGCGAGCGGCGCCGGACGATGGAGGACGTGCGCATCGACGCCGACCAGGTGGAGGAGGCGGCAAAACGCATCTCCCAGATCGCGGACAGCCGACTCGACTATTTCCGCAGGCACAACCCGGACCTCAACGAAGGGCTCTTCCGACTGCAGCGCGAGCGGATGCATGAGCTCTTGGCGGATTTCGTCCGTGCAGAGGTCGAAAACCGCCGGAAGGACGCCTTCGACATGGTGCCCAGGCACTTTGAAGTCGCGTTCGGGCTTGCGGTGAATCCCCGAGTTGCCGACCCGCGCTCCAGTCCCCGCCGACTCGTCGTCGACATCGAGGGCGAAGTGCCGGCGGGCATCGTCGGCAAGATCGACCGCATCGACCTGACGGACCTCCCGCTCGGTGGCGGAAAGGCCCGCGGGTTCCGCGTGATCGACTACAAGCGGAGCCAGCCGACGGCCGGGAAGGGCGAGATCCTCGACGGGACGGCGTTCCAGATGCCCGTTTATCTCCTCGCGGCCGCGGGCGTGATATTCCGCGGGGAGGGGCTTGAGCCCGTGGATGCTCATTACTACGCGCTCCGCAAGATGAGGCTCAGCGCCGCCATCCGACGCCTCAAGCGCACGAAGCAGGGGGTCGAGGAGGTTCCCGACTGGTCCGAGCAGATGGACGCCGCGGTGGGCTTCATTCGCGACTACGTGCGCGCGATCCGGCACGGAGAGTTTCCCGTAATGCGGCGGGGGAAGGACCCCTGTCCGGGGTATTGTGACTTTCGCGAGATCTGCCGCTATAGCGAGTGGCGGGCGATGAAGAAGCTCGGGAAGGCGAAACCGTGGTTTGAGAGCGGTTCGAGACCCGGCACCGGCGAGGCGAAGACGAATGAATAGGTTCACACCCACACCAGCCCAGCAGCGTGCCATTCGGACAATCGACCGGAGTGTGTGCGTGCGCGCGGGCGCCGGCACCGGAAAAACCTCCGTCCTCGTCGGAAGATACATGGAGCTCCTGGAGACAGGACGCGCCTCCGTCGGCGACATCGCCGCACTCACCTACACCGAGAAGGCCGCCAAGGTGATGAAGGACCGCATCCGCGAGGAATGTCTGCGGGCGGAAGAAAAGGCGCGGACGGAGGTGAAGCGCGAGTGGTGGCGTCGACAGCGGATCGACCTCGAGAACGCGAACATCGGCACCATTCACGGGTTCTGCTCACACATCCTCTCGGAGCACCCCGTCGAGGCGGGCGTCGACCCATATTTCACCGTGCTTGACGAGGTCGAGGCGTCCATCCTTCTCGACAGGTGCATCGACGACGTGCTCCGGCGGCGGCTCGACGGGGAAGACGCGGAGGTCCTGGCTCTCTCGCGGGAATTCTCGGTCGCCGAGGTTCATGGGATGCTTTCGCGGATGATCGTGAGACGTGCCGAGGCGGCCGAGGCGTTCTCGCACACGGAATCGAAGAGCGACCAGGAGGTGATGGAGGATTGGCGGCGTCTCTTGGTGCTCACGCAGGCGGCTCACGCGGACCGGGTGATGAGTGAAGCCTCGCGGCGGGGCCTGCTCAAGGCCTTGGGCGACGCGAGATGCACAGACCCGGATGACCGGTTGGAGCCGCTTCGGCGCGAGGCGCTGGAGATCCTCAGGGGACTCGCGAAGGCCGACTCCGACGAACGCAAGATCGAGCTGGCGCGTCGGCTCCGCCGGACCGTGGACAACCTGCGGGTCGGCAGTCCCTCCAAGTGGGCTGACGGCGGGATCGAAGCCGTGAAGGGCGCGTTCAAGGAAATCCGCGACATGCTCGACGAGGTCCTGGGCGGGAGCTTCGAGCGTTCCGTCTCCGAGCTTGACGCTAGGTCGCTTGCGTTCACGCGCTGTCTCGCCCGCCTCTTTGCCGACGTGTCGGAAGTCTACCGCCGGCAGAAGGCGGAAGGGGGATACCTGGACTTCGACGACCTTTTGCTCAGCGCGCGGAGGCTCCTCGAGGATCGATCCGACATCCGCAGGCGCCTCCAGGACAAAATCCGCTACCTCCTCGTGGACGAACTCCAGGACACCGCACTCATCGAACGCGACATCATCCTGGGACTCGTGCGGGACGAGGGGCGGTTCGAGAAATCGGGCGAGGTCCGCATTCTGCCTGGGAAACTCTTCGTCGTGGGAGACGACAAGCAGTCGATCTACCGGTTCCGCGGGGCGGAGGTCACCGTGTTCCGGGACTTCGCCGAGAGGATGACGCGGGAAGGGGAGGTGGTGGAGCTGGACGTGAGTTTCCGCACGGTGCCTCGGGGCGTGGCGTTCGCCAACGACTTCTTCGGACGCCTGCTCGGGCGGCGGGAAAAAGAGCTCGCTTACGAGAACCGGTATTCGGACCTCAAGGCCGTCCGGCGGGAGGACACGGCGTTCCTCGAGGTGTTGATACCGGAGGGGGTGGAAGGCGAGTCGGCGGCGGACGCACGTGCACGCGAGGCCCGCATGGTCGCCGCACGCATCGACGAGATGGTGAACGGGGGCGAGACGCTGGTCTGGGACGCAGGCGCCAAGGCATTCCGGGCGGTACGGTACGGGGACATCGCGGTGCTCTTCCGGGCGATGACGACGGCGGCGACCTACGAGAACGAGTTCCGCGAAGGGGGACTTCCCTACTATATCCACGCGGGGAGCGGATTCTACCGGGCGCAGGAAATCCTGGACCTGCTGACGGCGTTCAAGTGTCTGGAGCGCGAGCGGGACCACGTGGCGCTCGTCGGGACGCTGCGTTCGCCCCTTTTCGGAATCAGCGATGAGACGCTCTTCTTCATGAGGCAGGAGGGATCGGTGCGTCTGGGACTCGAGCGGGCGGAATCCGTCGCGCACATCACGGACGACCAGCGACGCGGAATCGTCGACGCGAGGGAAATCCTGCGGGAGCTCGCCGCGCTCAAGAACCGCGTCCCCATCTCACGACTCCTCGAAGAAATCCTCCGGAGGACCGGCTCTGACGCGACACTCCTGGCTCAGTTCATGGGACGACAGAAACTTGCCAACGTCGAGAAGCTCATCGACCTCGCACGCTCGTTCGAGGAGAAGGGACTGTTCACGCTCGACGAGTTCATCCGCTACATCGAGGACTTCGTGAGCGTCGAAGCGCGGGAGAGCGAGCGCGCCGCCGAGGAGGAGTCCAGCAATGTCGTCTGGCTGATGAGCGTGCACAGGGCGAAGGGGCTGGAATTTCCGGTGGTCTTCGCGGCGGACATGTCGCACCAGGGTCGTCACGGGGATGGGAAGCTCGTGTTCGACCGTGCCCTCGGCGTGTCGGTGGCGCTGGAAGGCGAGGAAGGCGACGAGAAGGGGGAGCGTCCGGTCCTCTGTGAGATCATCCGCGAGGAAAACGAGCGCCGCGACGACGCCGAGAACCTGCGACTTCTCTACGTGGCGCTCACCCGGGCGCGCGACTACCTGGTGCTCTCGGGCTCACCCCGCAGAGTCCTCCACGGGAACTCGTGGCTGAAACTCCTCTCGGACGAATACGCGCTCCTCGACGAAGAGGGCGCGGTGGCGGACGAACTGGTTTTCGGCGAGGGGCCGTGCCGTTCACCCGTGCGGACCCGCGTCCCGCCGATACTGGAAGAGAAAGTGCGCCGGCAGCACCACGCCGCCTGGAAAGTTGTGAAAAGGCTCCGCCGCATGGCCGAACGAACCGATGAAGCAGGACGCGTCCCGCCCTTCGAGCGCCGACGACACGTCGAACCCCTCGAGCTCGATCTCCGCTTCAAGCGGAGATTCACCCCCTCCGAGTTCACGGAATACCGCTATTGCCCGCTGCGCTACCGGCTCTCGAGGATCCTGGGCATTCTGCCCGCGGAGGTGGGAGTCTCGGAGGCCGGCAGACCGCCGCACGGACTGCTCCTCGGGACGGTAGTGCACCGCGTCCTTGCGGCGTGGGATTTCAGAGATCGGTCACTGCTCGAACAGACGCTCGATCGCGTGCTCACGGGCGAAGGACTTGCGGGGACCGAGGAGGGGAAGACGCTGCGCCGGGAAGCGAAGGCCATCATCATACGTGCTTCGGAGGCGGGGGTCTTCGCGGAGATCGCGTCTGCGCCCGAGCGTTGGAAGGAGTACGCGCTGGCCGCACGGGTCGGCGATTTCGTCATCGACGGCATCCTCGACAGCGTCCACCGGCTCGAAGACGGGAGCTACGAGATCGTGGACTACAAGACGGACCGGATCAAGACCGGAGACGTCGGGGAAACGGCGAGGCATTACGAGTTGCAGCTCGCGAGCTATGCGGTGGCGTTTTCGAAATCGGGGAAGCAGGTCTCACGGGTTTCGGCGCTCTTCCTGGGCCCCGCCAAGCGCCACGTCTGGCCCACGGACGTGCGCCGGCTCGAAGCGTGGGAAGCCATGATCCGGTCGTGCGTGGACGACATCCAGAGTGGCAAGTTCGACGACCGAAGGGCCGGTCCGTGCCTGTGCGGTCACACCTGGATCTGCGGCCGAGCCAAAGCGGAAGGCGACGGCCTCGACCTCGCCTAAACCGACCCGCTCACGGGCCGTAAGTGCTGAATTTCACAAGTTCCTGTAGGGTTACGTAAGCCAATGGTGGGACAGACATTCCTGTCTGTCCTCGCGGTTTGGACTGGCAAGGTCGCCATACGTATGGCGACCAAGAATGCTTGCCCGCCAACGGCGGGCCCGTCCTACCATTCCTATCCCTTGGCTCTCAACCGTACACGGACTTATGAAATGGAGTTCTACGGGGTCTGCTTCGCCTTTTCGAGGGCCTTGAACGTCGCCGACATGACCGCGTAGGAAGTGATAGTGGCGCCCGTGACCGCATCGACCGAGGGCGACTGCCGGGTCAGGATCTGTTGAGGCACTACGTCAAGCGACTTCGAGGGCCGACTTTCCCTGTGTGAGACGATTTGGAACCGATTGATCCTGCCGCTCTTGACGTCGAGTGAGACGGTGATGTCGCCGACGTAACCCCTATCGGTCCCCTCGTAGGTTCCGCTCTTGAGCTCGGAGATTTTGAGGGGCATCGCCGCGCACATCTCCGTCATCTGTCGGGCGGCCGCGGCGAAGAATTGGATCCCGGCGGTCTGAAAGAGATTGGCCGCCTCTTCGTAGCATTTCCGTGCACCCGCGAAATCTTTCTTCCGTCGTTTCGCATCCCCGGCCTGGAGAAGCCCGCGGCCTTTCAGAACATCGTCCCGCGGCGCCGCGATGGTTTCACCCGAAAAGATTCCCGACGAGCCGAACCCGACCCATCGCGAGATCAGACAAAGCGCGACGAGGAGACATCCGACGGCGGGAAGGACGAACACGGGTCGGAATCTCACCTACATTCTCCAACGATAGGGGATTCGGATTGCAGGGTACGCGGCACTCCCGGTGACCCATAGACGCCGCGCGCCGGGTTTCATTCACGCCGATTCGAACGGCAGGTCGGGATTCCAGGTGCCTGTCGTGTGGGTCGCGGTGTAGGTCTGGAAGCCGAGGTAATTCCCGAAAGCCTCCCACAGGACGTTGCCGACGGTGGAGCGGTTCATGGCCACGTGGTGCGGGAAGTGTCTCAGCAGCACGTTCTTGTAGAGCTTCTGGAGTCCGGGGACGCGGACCCACCCGTACGCCCCGAAGGTCTCGGCCTTGTTGGGCTCCACGACGCCCTGGGCCAGGACGACCTTGAATGCGCCGGCGTTGTCTTGCGTCGCACGACACAGGGTGACCGGACCGTCCTTCATGACGAACTCGACCACGCCCATCGCGTTTTCCGGACCGACATCGCCGGCGATGATCTTCTGATAGCCGAGCTTCGCTTTCCCTTCCTTGGCCCAGCTGGCCGGGAAGACGCCGCAGTGCCAGCAGTTGACGAGCTCGGAGTCCTCATTGTGGAGGTTGTTCCAGTCGGCGAGACAGCTGGGACCGCCCGAGGCGAGCTGGAGGGCGTGCATCGAGAGCGTCCCCATGATGTCGGCCTCGCAGGCGCACGGGATCCCCCGGTCGTCGAACCGGCTCATCGTCGAGCAGGAGCACATCCCGAGGTTGAACTGGATGCTGGTCCAGCACTGGATGGATAGCCCGTTGAGATGCTTGTCCTCGACAAAGCGACGGAGGACAAGCTCGAACTTGGCGATCTTGTCGAGGAACCGGTTATCGACGGCGGAGCAGTCGAGATCACGCTTCATGCTCCGGATGACGGCTCTGACGTCGGGGCCGGTTTTCATTTTCTGGACGGCGCCGAAGACCTCGGAGAGGTCGAGCGTGACGACGGTGACGCCGAACTGCTGGAGGGCCTTTTCATTGTACCGGCACGTCCAGAACGCATCCGGTCTTGCCCCGACCTGACCGTACCGGGCCTTCCGGATGCCCCCCACGACCCGGCAGACGTCGGCGAAGCGTCCGGCGGTTCCCCGGAAACTCTCGTCCGTCGGGAAGCAGACCGGCACCTCGGGCACCGAGTAGGCGACATGCGACTGCCGGAGCGCCTCGCCGATAGAGAGGAGTCCGCAGAAGCTGTCCCGTCGGTCCATCGTCGGCGTCAGCACCCCCTCCTCCTGACAGCCCACGATCAGGACCGGGACCTGAAGACCCGACTCCTTGATGGTGAGCGCCACGGCCTGCTCGTCGCCGAAGTTGACCGCCGAGACGACAATGCCGTCCAGAGCCGCCTCCTTGAACATCCGTCCGACTTTGATGGCCTCGTCGAGCGTCGACACGCATCCGACCCGCGTGTCCTTCTCCGACGGTACGACCACCTCCATGCCGAGCGACTTGAGCGCCCGGATGGTCTGGACGCGCATCTTGGCGGCCAGCTTGGCGGAAAAGAACCCACGGTTCGCCGGGATAAACCCGATCTTCACCTTGCTCTTTCTCACGGCAGTACCTCCTGAATGGAAGGTTCCTACTTCACCAGAGGCGAGTTCTTGCTGACGTAGAAGTAGATGTTGGCGGCCAGGTCGAGGGACGGCCCCGCCTTGTCCCCGCCGGTGTTCCACCGGCAGCAGAGGTCGTACGCGGAATAGACGACCGCCGGCCGGGGCTTCTGCGCGTCGATCTTCAACTCCTCGATCTTCGGCTTGTACCCCAGGCGTCGCGGAGTGGTGTAGACGTCGTGGCCGTCCGGGAGCGCCGTCAGCTTCGAGTCGGGGAAGAGCTCGGCCGCCAGCGCCCGGAAGGAATCGTCGAACGGCTTCCTCCCGCAGCAGGCCATTCCGAACAGGCATCCTCCCTTCTCGACGTAAGTCTTCAGTTTCGTCTTCTCCTCGTCGCTGAAGAGGAGTTTGTCATGTCCATTGATGTAGAGGATGGGCGTCCTGAGCAACTGCTCCATGGGGGCGTCGAGCGTGACGACGCGCCACTGCACGGGTTTCTGGAAGCGCTGCGAGATGTACTCGACGACGTGCATGGCGTCGTAGGGATCGTTGTTCCAGTCGCCGGTGCGCTGGAGCTTGTTGATGATGATGGGTTCGAGTCCCCGGGCCAGAAAGAGCACGGCGAGTGCCGTGGAGCATATCTTGTCGCCTTGGTCCACCGACCAGTTCCTGTCGGTGGTCAGACTCTGGGCCCCTTCCTCGTACCAGTCGTGGGACTGGAAGTTCGACCGGCCGGTGAGGATTCCGAGACGCTCCACCGCGTACCATCCGTAGGTGCAGAGGTTGGGATTCCAGTGCTCACCCACCCACTTGAGTCCCGCCTCGTAGGACCGGCTGATTTCGGGGGCACGACACTGGCGGTGCTCGGTTGTCCGAAGGGCCTCTTCCACCAGGTACAGACTGATCGTGGATGCAATGGTCATGTTGGAGTTGGACCCGCCGGGCCCGCGTCCCTGGGTGCGACGGAAGGCGTCGCCGTAGTAGCCCCAGCCCCCGTCCTGGTCCTGGTTGACGACATAGTACTGGCGCACCATTTCCCAGGTCCTCTTCGGCACCTGGTACCCGCTGAGTCGGGCGAAGTGCAACGCCAGCACCGCAAACTGCATGTTCGACTGGTCGGAGCGGAAGCGGAGCGCGATCTCCTTGTCCACCGGGGTGTTCCGGTTCTTGGTGTCCTTCGGCCCGTACGGGAT
>Ga0315282_10007658_pt1 | contig 17680 bp, 10 predicted proteins | sample YL17G07_20_MG_FD_203693 | JGI IMG/M metagenome (GOLD analysis project Ga0315282, IMG submission 203693) | Sediment microbial communities from Yellowstone Lake, YNP, Wyoming, USA - YL17G07_20 | ecosystem: Environmental > Aquatic > Freshwater > Lake > Sediment | place: USA: Wyoming | collected... | reverse complement strand
GCAAGAGGCTCTTCGCCCGCTGCCGGCGTTTTGTCATCCCTACCGGCGGGCGGCTTGGCAATTCCCAGCTGCAACCGAAAGATCAGCACCCCTTGCCCCTCATCTCCCGCGTGCAGCAGGATCCCGTATTCCTTCCCGGGGCGCACCAGCAGTTCGGCTTTGTGCTCGCGCGTTCTGAGGATCGGGCGGCCCACCTGCAGCGTCACGCCCGGGACCGGTTCCCGCTTCTCCACGGACCGCAGCACAATCTCCAGATTCAGGCGGATACGACCGTCCTTTTCCAGAGCGGGGGTCGTCTTAATGTCCAGACCTGTCGGTTCGTACATCCGCTTGAGCTCAAAAAGGCCATCGCTGCGCCGCTCGAAGTATTCGAGTCTCTGGACCGATTCAACTGCGATAGCGGCCACTTCTCCGTTTAGAACGCGTATGCGCGGCGCTATCATCAGGGATATCGAATTAGTGGAATCCCAGAGAGCCTGTGTCTGGGACGTGCGATCATCCATATTGGCGCCGTTCCAGAACCACCCTTTGTCCCCAATCTCGAAGCGGTTTTTTCCCAACTGAAATCTCGCTGAGGTGAAAGGGGTGAGCGACTTCTTCTGCTCGAGGCTGGGGGATTCTTTCCCGGCCCAAATGTTCTCATCGAGTGAAGTTTCGCCGGAAAGATGCTCCAGGACCCGATAGAGGCGGTATTCGGCGACAAATTGGACATCCTTTTTGTCCACGGCAGTAGCGGGACCCGGCAGGGCGCAAAGACAAAACAGGATGAAGAGCGCGGCGGGTTGTTTCAGCATCATATGTTTCCTCCAGTTTCCACTCGTATCTGCGAATCGCGGGGCAGAAAATCCTCCGTAGTGCCGGTGAAATCAAAGAAATGTCGTTGCCCGGCGGGAACTTCCACAATCTGCACCTCGACCGTCGTGGAGCCCCGGGGCGCGGGCGTTTGGGGAAGGTTTGAGCCGCTTTGCCGCGCCGCCACAAAACCCGCCAGGCCCATCAAGATAGCCGCCGCGGCCGCCCAACCCAGCGGGATGCGCACCTGGACAATCGAGGCGGGCCCCTTGCGGCGCCTTTCGGGCATTTGCGTCTCGGGCATTCCGTCGAAGATCCGCTGCCACAGCCGCGGGGATGGTTTTGCCAAAGGCATTTCCTTGAGTTGCGATTCCAGGTCGTTCATTATAACTTTTCTCCTTGGATAAAAGGACATAAGGGACACAAGGGACATAAAGGACACGAAGAGAAAAAACCGGCTAGTTGTTCTTTTTCATTCGTCATTCTGCATTCATCCTTCATCCTTCATCCTTCCGTCTTCCGCCTTCATCTTTCACCCTTCATCATTCATCATTCGTCATTCGTCATTCGTCATTCGTCATTCCGCCTTCAGCCTTGCCCTCAGCCGTGCTATTCCCCGCTGGTACCAGGAGGTCACGGTGCCCAGCGGCGCGTCCCGCATTTCCGCGATTTCCCGAAAGGTCAGGCCGGCGTACAAGTGGTGCACAATCGTCTCCCGCTCATCCTCGGGCAGGGTGTCCAGCGCCTGGGCCGCGCGGCGCTCGAACTCCCTTTTCTCCGCGGCTTCCTCCCTTCTCTCCGCGGCTTCCCTCGCGTTGTCCGAAAAGTCAAAGAGGGAATCTTCGGACAGCGGCGCGGTGCGGCTCTGCGCGCGAACCAGGTCCACCGCGGCGTTGTGGACGCACCGGAAGGCGTAGGCCCTCAGGTCGCGAGGCGGCGCGCCGATCCGGAAGAGGCGGCAAAAAGCGTCGTGGACCGCATCCTCCGCGAGGTCGCGGCAACGGGTGACGGCCAGGGCACAGGTGAAAAACTGCGCGCCGCACGAGTCGTACAGTTCTTCCAGTTCTTGCCGCAGGGCTCTGGATCCTTCCGTTTTGGGGTTTGGGGGTGGTCCGGTCCGCGCCGGTCCGTTTCTCCCTTTCCCCTATCTTCACTCATAAGACGGCCCGAAGGGAGGAATTTATGCGTAAGAAAGCGATTCTACCCTCCCGCCACCTCCAGTTTCTACCAGGAGAGGTCGGGATCGGTAGTGGGGACGCGAGGACTTTCCGCAGTTTTTAGGTAACGCCTCACCCGGATAACTGAAACGAATGGGCTTACGTGATTCTCGAGGTGGGAGTGACCTTCTTTGGACAAAATGGGGAAACCAAGTGCCTTTCTTCTTGACAGCCGATTAAGCGCGTCTCAATAATACACACAGGTGTGAATTTGTGGGTTACGGATCAGCGTGACAAAGATGGTTCCCTGCCGTGAGAGTTCTCTTGGCGGAATAATAGGCAGACTCCTCTATACCATTCCGTCGCTTATTTGCCGATTTCAGCAAAGTCCTTTCAGGGAAGGAACCATCATAGAAACCGGAGGATGACTCGGTGATAAAGAACAAAAAAGATGGCTTGGTGATAAAGAACAAAAAATACGATCCTGAGGCCTTTGCTCAGCCTCTGGTTAACCTCAATCCGGATATTATCATTATTGGTTTTACGGGGGCTCTCGGCAGTGGGTGTACTTTTCTGTCCAATGGTCTGGCCCAGCATCATAACTACATGCATTTATCGTTGTCCGAACCCCTTCATGAAGAAGCGAGACTGCGAGGATTGGAGGAAACAATTGAGAATCTTCAAAAGATCGGGAATGAATACCGGACAAAAGATGGATTTGGAGACATCTTAGTATGGATGGCACTGAGAGAGGCAAATGAGAGATGGAAAGATGCCAAGAACTTGGGTATAATTTTGGATGGCATAAAAAACACAAATGAAGTGGCGGCTTTGAGGTCATTTCGGAATTTCTTTCTTTTTTCCATTCACGCAGAAGAAGTTCTCCAAAAACAGAGGCTTCTTCCTGGACGGTGCAAGAGTGAAGACGAATATAAGACGGTGATTAAACGAGACGCCGAGGAAAGACTGGAGTTCGGTCAACAGATAAACAGGTGCAATGATTTGGCGGATATCGTTGTAATTAACAATAAACCTATCCAAAAGGGCTCTGAAAGGCTAGTCAGGGATTACGTGCAAGAGAAACTGTACGGGCGGTATGTAAGTCTCATAGAACTACTGGCATCGGGGGTCAAGAGAGTTCACGATTACACCCCAACCATACCAGAAACTCTCATGACCGCGGCTTACGTCGAAAGCAGGCGCTCCAAATGCTTGAAAAGAAAAGTTGGGGCAATCATCGCTTCCCCAAACGGAGACATCATTGCAGCTGGCTTTAATGAGGTACCTGGTGGGGTATCGTGTTGGGAGGATCCAGACTACAACTGGTGCGCAAGGGATATTTTACAGGAAAAGGCGGGAAGGAAGTTTCTGCGTTGCCCGAATTGTGGAGCTAAGATCAAGATTGTTGCGCAATGCGTAGAATGCGGGCGGACTATCAGGTCTTTTACCAAACGCTGCCCCAGCTGCAACTCGGATCCTGAGATTGACTATCTATGTCCCAAGTGCCAGACGAAGGTGTACAAGGAATATCTTGCTGGGGGAAGTCCCGATACCGGAAAGATGTTGGATCTTTGCAGATCTCTTCATGCCGAAGAGAACGCGATTCTTCGCCTGGGGAAAACGGGGGTGTCCGTTCCTCCAGACGCACAAATTTATATCACAGCTTTTCCTTGCAATCTGTGCGCGAATAAGATAGTGATGACGGGAATCAAGAAGGTGATTTATTCTGAACCGTACATCACCAAAGAGGCGGAAAAGATTCTCAAGAAAGGTCGAGTGGAGACCGATAGGTTTGAAGGGGTAAAAAGTACAGCCTATTTTCGATTATACAGCTGAAGAAAGGATCACATATGAATGAGACATCCGAGAAGAAAGAGCCATTCTTGCCAGGTAAAGCTGAATCAGAACGAGCTTCCTCCTTTCCTCCGCGCCCTCGGATAGTAATCGAACGCAAGAGTGCGGGACAGGGAAATACCCTAACTTCAGGGATGATAATTATTCCCCGTCTTCAAACTCGGGAAAAAGCGGAAGTATCCACGTAGCATGCAATCCGGAATAGAGGGATACAATCGAATAGCGCTGGTTTAGGGGCCAAATCCCGTAATCTCAGTGGTCCGCGAATTCTGCGTATAAAGGGTACCGAAGGGTTTCTTCCCTCTTTGGGAAATCTCATCTACGGTGTCTCTCGCAAAACTGGCTGCAAGCAGGGCAGAGCGTCTCCTTTTCCGCGAAGGGCTTCCTTTCGACAAGCAAACTTATGCTCCATAAGTCATTGTATATCAGATACTCACGCTTAACCTACCGCCACTCCGGCTATCATTGAAACAGCACCATTCAGCCGTTCACGACCAGCACCCCGGCGCCGGTGAAGCGCCCGGCTCGCAGGTCGTCGAGCGCGCGGTTGGCGTCCTGGAGGGGATAGGCGTGGACCTCGGTCCGGACGGGCACCTGGGGCGCGAGAGCCAGAAACTCCTCGCCGTCGCGCCGGGTCAGGTTGGCCACCGACCGCACGACCCGCTCTCCCCACAGGATCGAGTAGGGAAACGACGGGATGTCGCTCATGTGGATGCCCGCGCAGACGACGGTGCCGCCTTTGTGGACGGCGCGCAGGGCCGCGGGAACGAGCTCCCCCGCCGGAGCGAAGATAATGGCGGCGTCCAGCGGTTCGGGCGGGGCCGTGTCGGCGGCGCCCGTCCACACCGCGCCCAGACTGCGCGCGAAAGCCTGCCCGGCCTCGTCGCCCGCCCTGGTGAAGGCATAGACCTCGCGGCCCTGCCAGCGTGCCACCTGGACCAGGATATGCGCCGCCGCGCCGAAGCCGTAGAAGCCGAGCCGCCGTCCCTCCCCGGCCATGCGCAGGGAGCGGTATCCGATGAGGCCCGCGCAGAGGAGCGGAGCGGCCTGAAGGTCCGGATATCCCTCCGGAATGGGGAAGCAGAAACGCGCGTCGGCCACGCAGAGCTCCGCGAAACCGCCGTCTATCTGATACCCCGTGTAGCGCGCCTCATCGCAGAGGTTCTCGCGGCCCTCGCGGCAATAGGCGCAATGCCCGCAGCTGCCGCCGAGCCACGGGATGCCCACGCGCTGCCCCACGCGGAAGGCCGTTGCGCTGCCCTGGCCGGGCTGAACTCCTTCGCCCACCGCCGCCACCTCGCCCTGACCGGGGAGAACCCCTTCGCCCACCGCCGCCACCTCGCCCTGGCCGGGCTGAACTCCTTCGCCCACCGCCGCCACCTCGCCCTGACCGGGGAGAACCCCTTCGCCCACCGCCGCCACCTCGCTCTGGCCGGGCTGAACTCCTTCGCCCACCGCCGCCACCTCGCCCACGATCTGGTGACCCGGCACGATGGGGAGTTTGGACTCGGTGAGGTCGCCATCCACCACGTGCAGGTCGGTCCGGCAGATGCCGCACGCCTTGACCCGAACCAGGATTTGGCCCGGCGCGGGCCGCGGGTCGAGGAGTTCGGTGAGCCGGAGCGGCTTGCCCGGCGCTTCCAGAATCATTGCCCGCATAACAAGTGGCCCCCTTTCACAAATTCGGTTGCGTATGAAGATGTCTTCGACAGGATTCACAAGATTCACAGGATTGTCCGGAATCCTGTGAATCCTGTAAATCCTGTCAAAAAAGACATCACGGCCTCCGGCTCAATGGTAATCCCTGCCCTCGCTGTAGGCATTGCCGATGGCCCGGCCGCTCCGGTAGTAGTGATCGTCCGGCGCGCAGATGAGCGGATCGAGCGTGGGCATGTCCGCCAGCGCTTTGCGTCCGTTCCTCTCGACCACGCATCTTTCGTCCGCGTGCACCTGGATCACCTCACCGATGAAAATCGCCCGGCCGTGGATGCGCACGTCCTTCTCCACGCGGCACTCGAGGTTCACCGGACACTCGCGGATCATCGGCGCCGTGCCGAGCTCGCCGTAGAAATTCTCGAACAACTCCGACTTGTCAGCGTCCCGGCCCGACACGATCCCGCAGTAGTCCGTCACGGCCATCAACCTAGTGGAGGGGAAGTTGACGCTGAAGGTCTGGTTCTCGGCTATCCCGCCGGTGGTGTAGTGGGTCTCCATCAGCGACACGTAGATCAGCGGTGGTTTGAGACCCATGACCCCGCAGGCGCCCAGCGTGGCGTAGTTCGGCTTGCCCTTCACGTTCGCGCCGCACAGGATAATGGGGATGGGATACACCAGAGCCATCGCGCCCAGTTTCGTTTTCATCTCCAGCGCCCCTCCTTCCGCGCCACCGGCTCCTTCCGCGCCACCGGCTCTTTCCGCGCCGCCTGCTCGTGAAAAAGGCCGCGGGGAACTCCCGGCCCGCGCAAAGCGACGAAGGAAACGGCGGCAACGAAACGAGAATTCCTGTAGGTTCATCGTGATCTCCACCGCGGAAAAATGCGCGACCCCGTCCATGATTCCGCGAGCTGATGGAATCATACAAGACCACAACAAAAAACGCCACCTCGAATGGAATCCCGAGGTGGCGTTCTCTCTTGAGGGGGTGTGGTTATTTCGCTTCTGGCTTGTCCCCGGACTTGCTTCCTTTGCCTGCCGGTTTCCCTGTTGCCTTGAAATTCTCCTTCGTGGGAGCGGCCTTGATGCTCTTGGCCACCTTCTTGTCGCCATCGGTGGTATAGAGCACGACCGTGTACATCCCGTCCTTCAGGTCCGCCAGTTTGCTTTTGGCGAATTTGGCGGCGGCGTCCTTCTTGAGCTGGATCCGAGTCTTGTCCCCGCACGTGATTGTGAGTGTATCCGTGCCGGTTTCCTTCTTGACCGTGATCTGCGAGGCCGCCGTGTCCACCTTCTCAATCGTGCCTGTGAGGCGCTCGCTCCTGGCCGCCTGGGATTTCTTGCCCTTGGCCTTCCCGGGGTTCTTGTTCGCGCCAAGCGCGTTGGCCGATACAAGCGCCAGAACCAGCATAACCGCAAGCATCAGTCTGACCGCGGTTTTCATACGCTTTCACGCTCCTTTCTCTGTGAAGTGATGGAGAAACACTCAGGCTCCATGTTGGGTCGTTTATGCAATTCTCATGCCTGACCTTGTCTCCTCTGGTGGAATCAGAGCACGAGATGCCGCACAGGTTAAGAGATTCTGAATGAATACTCCGCGAACCGGACCTTTCCGGAAGCCATTGCTTGCCTTTCGGACAAACACCCATGTGGCGTTCGGAAAGGAACTGCCACGGCTATTTCACTGCGGCGGCGACGCACCTTCACCGCCAAAATGACGCACCGCGCCCGGATTGGCGCGAACCGTGACGTCCCGAACCTCCGCCAACGGGTATGCCCCCAAGTCTTACGGGTTTTCCTCCGTCGGCTTGGCGCTCTCCGGTATCGTTCCCTCCGCGGATGCTTTCTCCTCCTCGGCGCTGGGCGGCAGCTCCCCCGAAATCTGGATTTCGGAGGGCAGCGAGGCGCCGCGTATCCGCCCGTCGTACATACACTCCGCCTCGACGGCCGGGTGCTGGAACTCGCCCGGCGTCACCGCGTTGACCACATAATAGAAGTGGTAGTTGTACCTCGGGTTGTCCGCGCTGCACCGTTCCAGGCGGTCAAACGCCAGCACCAGCCGCTCGTCGCGGATCTCCAGGTAGTTGGGAGCCGTGACACCGTAGGGTAGCCTGATACCCCCCTGGGCATTCACGTTGAGCCTCGGGTTTTCCACCTCGAAACCGGCGGGCAGCAGGTCCACCACGATCAGGTTTTCCACCTTCCGCTCGCAGTGAATCTCGACGTCCACCACGTAACTCTCCCCGTGCCGGAACGTGTTGCTGTTATACGGGACGCCCCGGTTGGTCAGGAAATGCCGCCGGATGGCCACCCCCTCGCGCACCTCTTCGGTCGGAGGAGTCTTGGGCACGCCCTTGCTGGTCACGTTCACGTAGAGCTCCGTCTTGCCGGTGTTCTTGATGGTGTATGTCCCGCCGGGCCCGGTGTGGGATTTCCGGAAGAGCTCGCGGCCCTGGATGGAGGCTTCACCCTCCGGCCCGGTGATCGCGGCGGCCGCCTCGCCGATGTTGGCGGAGAGTTTGTCGAAGTAGTCGCACAGCGACGCCAGGACGAAGGCATACTCCTGCGTGGTGCCGTAGCGCTCATTCTGGAGGTACTCGATGAGCTTGTCGGCGCGGGCGCGAATATCCTCGGACTTGCCCCCCATCTCGCTCAGCGACAGCAGCTCCACGGCGAAGTTGCGGATATCGGAGTTGAGCGAGCCGCCCAGCTCCCGCACCAGGTAGGGCTTGGAGGGCGCGGAGCTGAGGTAGAGCTTGACGCGGTCGGTGTCCTTGGTGTTGCGGGCGAGCGCGGCGGCCAGCAGGAAGCGCGCCGATTGCGGCATCTCGATGTTGTCGAAACGCTCGATCTGGCTGATGGCGCGCTTGTCCCCCGCGAGCGAGAGGACATAGACGGCATAGGCGCGCTCGTAGAGATCCATCGGGTTCTTATCGTCCCCGCTCAGGGCGATCTTCCGGACGTAGTCCTGAAGGATGCTGAAGTTGTCCTCGGGGATCTCGAACTCCCGCCCGTTGCGGATGACAGTGAGGCAATGCAGCGCATAAATCGAGCCGTAGCGATACGGATCGTTGCTGCCCGGCCAGTATCCGAGGCCCCCGGAGGCGGTCTGCATCGAGAAGAGGCGGTCTATGCCGCCGCGGATATAGTCATCCAGTTCCTTGGGGTCTTTCAGAGAGAGTTGGATCATGAAATCCGTTTTCCGCAGCAGATAAAGCGGCAACAGGCGCGAGGTGGTCTGCTCGACGCAGCCATAGGGATAGCTGACCACGTAGCGCAGCGCCTTCTGCAGCATCAGGCTCGGATGCGCGCCCAGAATCACCTCGATCTCCGCCAGATCGTCGTCCATGAACACCGTGTTGCCGCAGACCAGCGTCTCGCCGGGCCGGATGATCTTGACCTCGTGGCGGGACTGGAATCCCGAAGGCTCGGTCACCGGCACCGGCGCGGACTCCGCCAAGCGCTCGATCGTCTTGCTCGTGGCGTCCAGGATATCCGCCTTCCACTCGATAAAGCCCTGGCCGATCTTGTCCGCAGCCCGGATTTCGGCCAGCAGGTCCGCTTCTCCGTTAGCCGCCACGCTCAGTTTCTTCATCCCTTCGCCGGCCACCAACGTCCCGCCCGCCCTCCAGCGCACCTCGGCGTGAACCGTTTCGGAGGTGGTGTTGTAGAGAACGGCGCGGCAACGCGTCGTGTCGCCCGGCAACAGGAAGCGGGGCATACTGGTCTGGAGCATATAGGGCCGCCGCACAAAGAGGAAATCAGCCTTGGAGCCGGTGGCGTTCTTGTTGCAGGCCACGGCGACGATGCGCAGCTGCCCCGTAAATTCGGGAACGAGGAACTCGATCGAGGCGCGCCCGTCCTTGCCGGTGCGCACCACGCCCGACCACAGGGCCACCGTCTTGATCCAATTGGCTGTGGGCCGGCCCAGCCGCTTGCCCATCTCTCCTTCGCCGCGGTCGCCGCCAGGCGTGGGCTCGTCGAAGTCGTAGGCCACCTTGTCATAGTAATGCGCCATGCGCAGGTCGGGCCGGCGGTCGCGTCCGAAGTAGCTCAGCGGATCTGGATTGTCGTATCCCTTGATCGAGTGGATGCCTTCATCCACCGCCGCAACCGTGATCTCGACTTCGGCGGGCTTGCCCCGGCTGTCCTTGGCCATGACCTCCAGCTTGAAGGGCTGGGCCGGCCGCACTTCCTTGGGCAGCGTGGGGAACGCGATCTCCACTTCCCGGTCCGGGTCCATCACCGAGAGATTCGCCACGGCGAAGCTCGAGAACGGATACACCTTGATGTGTTCCTTGTCTATCGCGTGGATCACGCTCGCCTCCACCCACACGTTGGGGTAGTAGTCCCTGGGCACTTTCAGGCGGACCTCTCCCGCGCCCTTCACGATGTCCACGGGGATCATCTCGCGGATCGTTTCGCCCTGGATCACCACGATCCCCTTGCCGTCGAAGGGCGATTCGATGCGCACCAGCGCCTCGTCGCCCGGCTCGTAGATTTGCTTGTCGAGCTTGATCTGGATCAGGCTGGGCTCTTTGGCGCTGACGATCCGGCACCTTCCGTAATAGGAGTGGAAATTCAGGGTGCTGAACTGCCGCGTCTCCTTGCCGCGGACCGTGACGCGGTAATAGCCGTAGTCCCGCGCCGCGAACACCGTCGAGCCCCGGCCGTCCTTCAAATCCACCTCGCGGGTCTCGATGCTTTCGTATTCATTCGACCACGTGGGCTCGTGGTGCGTGTAGTAGCGCCGCACGTGGTAATTCCAGACCTGCTTCTCGAGCACCACCTCGACCTTGCTCACGTCCGTGGCGGGGGTCTCGTCGGGGCGCATCGCAAGAACCTCGATTCTCACCTTGCCTTCGCCGCCTTCCTCTCCTTCCTCCCCGCCGCCGGGTTTGTCCTTTTCCGCCTGCTCGCCCCGGATTCCGAGGCACAGGTCAGACGGGAAGAACACGGTGGCGCCGCTGCAGTTGACCAGGCGGCCGCCGAGTTCATAGACCCTGCCCAAAACCGTGGCCTTCATCGGGAAGGAAACTTTGTCCGGCACGGCGTATGAGAACCGGAACAGAGCGTTGCCGTTCTGATCGGTGGTCTGTTCGCCGAGCGGGATGGGGCTGGGGGCGAAATCGGTGTCGTTTTCGAACCGGAACTCGGGCCATTTGGCCGAGGCATAGCCGCGGCTCAGCAGAACTTCGGCGGTGGCGCGGCGTTTCTCCGCCGGCTTGCCGAACAGGTGCTGGGCGTTGATGCGCACTTCCTGCGGCGCTGTGTCCGTGGCCACCCAGCGGGGTTGCAGAATTTCCAGCTTGGCCTTGATCCGGTTCGGGACGAATTCCTCCAATTGGAAGGTATAGGAACCCACGTTCTTGTTGGCCCCTGGAACGTCGAGATCCACCGTGTACTGCCCGGTGGGGTAGCTCTTCTGGGTGGTCAAATCCAGGTTGCCCGTTCCCCACTCGGAAAGGGTGACGGGTCTCGTGAGCAGGCTCTTGCCGTTGGGCTTGAGGACGGTGAGCAGGAGGGGAACCTTCGGCACCGCGTCGCCGTAGTTCTGGCGGACGATCCAGCGCAGGTGCACGGGGTCTCCGGGGCGGTAGAGGTTGCGGTCGGCATAAAGGAACCCGTCGTAAGCCTTTTGGTCATAAGCATCCATGCCTGGGGTGAAGGGCAGGCGCTCCTCATTGCGGGGTTGGAGTTCGAGGAAGGTGTAATCCTCTCCTTTTTCGACCACGGCGACGCGGGGCTGGCCCTTTGTCTTGTCCAGATTCCGGAAATGCGCCATGCCCTTCCGGGTGGTCTTCGCGGTGCCGAGCAGCTGGTTCTTGTCCGAGTAGACCGTCACGCGGGCGTTGTTGATGGGGTCGAGGGTGAAAAGGTCGTGCGCGAACAGGACCAGTTCGTCCCCCTGCCAATGGCTCAGGACGCCCACGTCCGTCATCACCACTATCTTGGAGGTGGATTGATAAGACCCCTCGCGACGATCCCGGGCTTCCATGTAGAAAACGCCGCGCTGGTCCTTCGGGAGCAGCGTGTCCAGCTCCAGAGGAGTCTGGGAGAGCTTGCCTTGCCGCTGCTCGATCTTGACATTCCTGGTGGCGATCTCCTGACTCCACCGGTTCGCCAGATTCGGGTTTCCCTGCCCGTTGTAGATATCCTGCAGGGCCACCTGGATATTTGAGGGGAACATGCGGCAGAGCTTCAGCTCGATCTCGTCCACGAAACGGGTTTCCAGAGCCAGCTGGAGGCCGGGGTGGCGCGGGAAATAGAACTTCCCTTCCTGCGCGAACCCCACGTATCCCTGGATCTGCTCCGGGGTTTGGACACGGTGCGAGGACGGCTTGCGGAGGGTCGCCCACTTGACGAAATGAACGCCCGGCTGAATGGTGATCGTGTAACTCTGGTTCGGCTCCCACTCCCCCGCGAGCGTGTAGTTCGTGTTGGACTCCTGCGTCAGCTTGATGTCCCCAATCGAGGGCTGGACTTGGAGATGCTCCTCAAGTTCCTTGCGGTCCACTGGACTGTTGAGGTGGAAGTCCAGGGAAAGCCCCTCGCGGCCCGTGCCGCTCCACCAGGAGTTCTCGATCTTCAGATCGGTCCGGGCGGCCAACTCGGTGGACCAGACGTTTTGCAGCGCCACCCCATCCCGGCTCTTGGCCCCCGCCAGAACTTCCACCCGGATCTTGATATCATAAGGGTTCGGCGCCGAGAAATGGGCGTCGCAGAACTCATCGGTGAGAGGCGGTTTCGGGGGGGTCAACTTCACGGACAGAAGCTGCGGCGCGGTGGTGGAGATATCGGTAACCCGGACATAGTTGGCCAAGTCCTCCGGGGAAACCCTCATGTTGAAGCGGAACCGGACACTCTGTTCGGTTTCGACGATCTCGCCCCAATCGCAGTTCTGGACGGAGAGTTGCGGGGGCGGCGTGTAGTTGGGCTCGTAGGAGAACGACCATCCGATTATCATGCGAAGCTGCCCGGCGGAATCGGTGAGTCCCGGCAAAACACGGATTATCACCGGCCACGCCTGCCCGTTCGCCAGGGAAATCTGGTGGACCTTGGGGTTGGTGCCGATGGAGAGGCCATACTTCACCGGCTTTCTCTTGGAGTCGGTCACGCTCAGACGCTCGCGCAGATCGGCGAGATTGACCGGGCGCGGGAAGCTGATACCCAACACGGTCGTCGTCGTCCCTGTTGAGATTGCCCAACAATTGGAGGGACGGAAAACGAAGGTCGCGAACGCGAGGCTGCGCTGGGCCGGCGCAAGCTCGTGTCCGTCGGCGGATTTCAGCAGCGGGTTCATCCGGATTTGGATGATTTGATCGTTCGGCCAGTCGTTGTATGGCGCGTAAACAATATAGTTGGTCCCCCAGGTAACGCCGCCGCAAGACGGCTTGGAGAACAAAGGGACCGTGGAGGCGCCGTCAGCCGTCTTCGGGGAGGCAATGTACCGGTCGAAAATGACGATCAATGGGTTTCGCCCGGTGAGCGGCTCCCCCTGTGCCGGCACGGTCCCCGTGATGCGGAGCGAATCGTCCGCCGCGGACGGCTGGGCCAAGCAGGGCGGCGCAAACCCAACCTGGACGGAAGCAGAGAGGGCCGCCCAAGCGAGCGCGGCGGCGAGAACGGTCAACAGGCGGCGGAACGGAGAACGTGTCTTTTTCATCTGAGGGTCCCTCCCTTGAGATTTTGGCCGGAATCCAGGAGAAAACGGGCGTTCTTGGATGCAATGGGTGCGTCGGTGCGCCTGCGGAGCCCGCAATGAACGGCGCCCAATGACAACAAACCGGTTCAGCATGGATTATCGGTTGGTGTGTTCGGCTTTCTTGGTGCCCTGATGCCAAACTGCGAAGTATCCTCCCCTCGAACGCGGAGGAGAATCAACACTCCGCACTCTACACAAACCGCGCGGCAAAAGCAAGAGACTTGAAGACAGGAGTTCCCCCTGATTCCCCGGTTTTGGGGGGTTAGTCGCTTCGAGTGGAATCATGAGCAAAATGGTCACGATATTCTCAGGCGCCGCCATTGGGGCCTTATGCTTACAAAACAAAGGTTTTCAGCGATCTTGAAAGCTGTTCAAGTGTTCGCTTTCCCTTCGCCTTGTTGCGGTGATGAAGTACGACGCGACGATCCAGCATACGAGCGGCGCGACCATCGAGAGCCACCCACGAGCACACAACAGGACTCGCGAGCACGGATCATGGCCGGGACCGCTGGCTTTCTTGCCGCCGGATGATGTTCGTAAAGTCCTCGACAATCCCGGCGGTGATGTGCTTTGGGTTCGTTGCCCGTATTGCCTGAGCGATCTTCTCTGCCTCTTTACCGGGAATCCCCCCAGCTTTATGCAGTTCGGCAAGAAGCTCCAGCCCCCACAACAAGGGAACACGCTCTTGCTTGCAGAGTTTCCTGAGGTTTGTGTCATTTGTCACGCACGTGAAGCCGTGTCTCTTGGCTGTCAGCAGGCAAAGACGATCCTGGAAGGATGTCGGACCCGATGCTCCGGCAGCGACGGCGTAGGCGTCCTCCATCTCAGGTTCAATGACCGTTAACCCAAGTTCGGCCAATTCCTCTCCATTCTCAACATGATTGACTTCCTCGGCAACGGGGCTGATGACGTGAACAGGGCCTACTTGCTCGGCGATGAGCCGCAAGACAGATGGATCCGCTTTGATGAAGTCTATCAGGACGCACGCGTCCATGATCATCGGATTGTGCGCCGCGGGACGATGCTTCACAGGATGGCCTCCCAGTTCCGAAGGAGGTCCTGCATCTCCTCTATCCCGATGCCGAGCATCTCCGCGCCCCGGCTGAGTGATATCTTGTCCTTTTCGACGGCCTCCCTGGTCAGGCGGCTGAAACGATCCTCGAAGAAATCAAAACGTTGCATCCCGAACGGTTCCGCGGGATCAATGCCCATCGGCTCTTCCTTGAATGGAAGCTTCCGTCTAAAGCGCTGCTGATATTCGACGTTGAATTTACCCCAGATGGACTTGTCCACAACCCCGTGCTCCAGAAGACGCGCCAAGACGGCCTTGTAGCTGACCCGGAAGATGCGCTTCACCTTGAGGACACGGTCCACCCCATGCAGCCCGGCGGCCTCGTCCCATTCTCTTTGGAACCCCTTATCGGGCATGAGGAAATGGCCGGCGAAAAGGTTGGCTTCGCGTTCCTCCTCCTTGTTTTCCTCGGTCTGGGTGACGTCGTAGGCGTCGAGATGCAACATGAGATGGCCGAGTTCGTGCGCGGCGCTGAAAATACGCCGCTCCACGGAAATGCGCTCCCATACGTTCACCACTACTGCCGGGCCGCCGTCTTCCTCCTTGAGCGACAATCCGAAGAAACCGTCGGACGACGTGGAAACAGATAGAACTTTCACGCCCGCATGCTCGAGCACCCCGCAGATGTCATAGATGGGCTCGCCGGGTTTCAGGCCCAGTTCTTTTCGGCAAAGCTCGGTGGCCTCAACAATACGGTCTCTGGAGCATTTCGCGCCGATCCGCTTGAGGTTGAACGGGAGCCGCTTGTTCAGGACGTTCTCCAGATAGTTGAAATCATCCAGCCATCTCGACACCTTGGCCAGGATGTTCTCGCGGTTTTGCGTTCGCTTCGCGGAGCGGAACCGGACGGTTTGCAGTTCCCGCACGGGCAGGAAAAGATCCTGGATTTTCACTCCAAGTGCCTTGGCGATTGCCTGCACGGTCCTCATCCTCGGTTCATTCTTGGCGAGCTCGAGATTCTTGACTGCGGGCAAGCTGAGACCCGCGGCACTTGCCAACGCATCCTGGCTGCTGAAGCGTTTGGCAATTCTCAGCCGCCGCACATTCTGGGCGAGTATCCGTAAGCTCATGGTTCCCCCCTTTCTCAATCCGCTTAAAATATACTATCTTGCAGGAAATTGTCAAGTAGTATCTTTACGTGTTTATCCGGAACGTTCTTCCTTGTTTCCCAGGAAACGGCCCTTCCTCTTCATATAACACGCAACTCAAATGCCATCAACGATCCAGGTAGAATCGACAAGAAACCCTGGGGACGGTCCTCGAAAGCCAAACGTGTCTGTGTCCCGAATGGCACTAACTTGAGCGCGGCTATCCGATACCCAAACGGAATTCAGCTTGGTATGCGCCACAGGGAGGAGAGATCAGAAGACAAGGATAGCCAGGATTCGCAAGATGGAAAACAAGAAGACGAATATGGCCCCATCCTGGATATCCTGCCTATCCTTTGTTCAAACGCTTGTCCTTTGCGGGGCTTCCTCTCGGGGTCCATCTGTGTGTATCGGTGGTTGGAAAGGTTGTTTTGTTCTGGAAGAAGCGGTTGCCCGAATCTACAATGTTGCGGCGGGATGCACTCACCGCCACACCACGAACGGGTTGCAGGACGCGCAAATGCAGTTTGAGAGCCTCGACACAAGAAACGTCACCGATCTAGCCGGCTTGTGCGGCGGGTGCGTCTACTGGGAGTTCCCTCGGGTCTTTGACGAGGGGGTTCCGGCGGAGGAGGCCCTCTTGATGAAGGCGGAGTGGCTGCGCAGCCACGGTGCGAGTTCTTCGCTCGGGGGCATCGCGCGCTTGGGGAGCGAGGTATGCGGCTTCATCCAGTTCGGTCCGGCGGATCTCTTCCCTCGGCGAACGGAATACGAGTCTGGCCCAGTGAGTGAGGACGCACTGTTCATCGCGTGCCTCTGGGTCGCTCCAGATCATCGCGGACGGGGTGTGGCGCGGGATCTGCTGGCGCAGGCGGAGCAGGAGGCCCTCAGGTGCGGGTACGCTGCGCTCGAGTCCTTCGCCCGGCGTGGATCCAGCAACAACCCATCGGGTCCCTTGGATCTGTATAGGTCGTGTGGCTTCGAAATAGTTCGGGACGATTCAGAGTTCCCGCTGGTCCGGAAGACGCTCACGGAGAAGCGGGGCGATCGGCCAAGCGGACCGCAACCAGGACCGCAACCAGGACCGCACGGGGAGAAACCATGACCCGCGACACCGAAGAACTCCAACGAATCTGGCATTCCACCGTTCACCGCTGGAACCGCAAACGCCTCAGCGGGCGCGGAAGGCCTTTCTGGGACGTGCTGATCCTGACGGCGGCCAACGCCACCCAGGCCCGCGGCTATGGCCTGGAACTCCAGCGCCGCCGGGAGATCGGGATGATCGGCCCCGATACCCAGGTCCTGATCGTGCCCGACCGCGCGGGCAAGAGGATCGGATCGGGCGGCGCGACGCTCTGGGCTCTGCGCGCGTATGCCGCCGGCGTCATCTCAGGGCTGCGAACGGGCAAGGGGGTGAGAATTGCGGATTGCGGATTGCGGATTGCGGATTTATCCAACGACTATTCCGGATCTCAGTCCAAAATCCAAAATCCGAAATCCCAGATTTCCAACCTGAAATCCGAAATCCGAAATCCGAAATTGAGAAATCCACAATCCGCAATCCGCAATCCGCAATCCGCAATCCGCAATCCCGAGGACCTCTTCCGGGGCAAGCGCGTCCTGATGCTGCATTGCGGGGGGGAAGGCCGTCGTGTGCCCAGCAACGCCGGAACGGGCAAGCTGTTCGCCACGCTGCCCTTCGAGGTTGTTCCGGGGCGCGCGGCAAGCACCTTCGATGCCCTCTATGCCTTTCTGTGCGTGTGCGCGGAGGAAATGGATGAGGGGCTGGTGGTGGTTTCGGGCGACGTGATGGCGGTCTTCGACCCCGAGCGCCTGCGCTGGCGGCGCGGGGGATGCTGCGGGATCGGCATTCCGGTTCCGCTCGAACTCGCGGCTCACCACGGGGTCTATGTGCCCGATCCCTCGGGCCGCCGCGTGATGCGCTACCCGCAGAAACCCACTCCGGAGGAGATGCGGAGCCGGGGCTGGACCTTTGACGACGGCCGGGCGCTGGTGGACGGGGCGGGCATCCTGAAATTCTCGGCGGAGCTGTGCGGGGCGCTGGCGCGGTTGGCGGGAGTGAAAAAGGCGGGCCGGGGTCTGCGTCTGGGAAAAGGCCTGATCGAGAACCCCGCCCGCAGGAACGAAGCGATTGACCTCTACACCGACCTGGCTTGGACGCTGGTTCCGGCCATGACCGAGCAGGAATACCTCGGGAATCTCCCGCCCGGGAAGGCTTTCGTCCGCCGTGCGCTGTGGGACGCGCTTCGAGGGGCGCCGTTTTGGCTCGACGTGATGCAGACTTCGATCTTCATCCACTTGGGAAACCTCCGGCAGATCCTCCAGGCCTTCGAAACGG
>Ga0315282_10007657_pt1 | contig 17681 bp, 18 predicted proteins | sample YL17G07_20_MG_FD_203693 | JGI IMG/M metagenome (GOLD analysis project Ga0315282, IMG submission 203693) | Sediment microbial communities from Yellowstone Lake, YNP, Wyoming, USA - YL17G07_20 | ecosystem: Environmental > Aquatic > Freshwater > Lake > Sediment | place: USA: Wyoming | collected... | reverse complement strand
GTTCTGGCCGGGGGCAAGGGAGAGCGGCTGGGTTTGAACAAGGCTCTCCTTGAGATCGGGGGAAGGACGGTCCTGGACCGCATACTGGAGTGCCTGGAGGAAATCTTTCCCACCATCCTGCTGGTCGTTCAGGATGACAACTCCGCAACGTTCTACGAATCCCATCCCAACCTGAAGGTGGTGGCGGACCTGCTGCCGGGGAAAGGCCCCCTGGGGGGCATCTATACGGCCCTCGAGCATTCCCCGGCGCCTTACGTCTTCGTCATGGCCTGCGATATGCCCTATCCCAACCGGGAACTGGTGCTGTGCCTGCTCTCCGAGGCCCCGGGGAGGGAGGCGGTGGTGCCCCGGCGTGGGGAGTACATCGAGCCCCTCTTCGCCGTTTACTCCCGGGATACTCGCGAAAAGATCCGCACCAGGCTGGAGGGAAACCGCCTGAAAATCCACGATTTCCTGGACGAGTTGGACGTCCGCTACCTGGAAGAGGATGAGATATCCGGCTGCGACCCCGATTTCAGCTCATTCTTCAACATCAACACCCCCGAGGACCTCCGCAACGCCCCCCATGTATAGTGCTGAAGCCTTAAAGCGCTGAAGAGGCGAAGAACACACGCCGCGCACCGCACGCGATCCCGCTGGTGTCATCGCAATGACGCTGCCTGCATGGTTTGCCACCGTATCTGCGGTACCTTTCAGCAAGGCTGAGCTTCGCCAGCGATAACGTTGATGGCTGTCATGTTTCCCTGCATTTGGGTTAGGATAAATGGAGCAGGCTGAGTCGAGAAACCTCGGGACTTCACCATGAAGGTGATCTCGCGGCGCGGCATTGTCTTTTAAGGAGGTCAAGCTATGACGGGAAAGGAGCGGATGCTGGAGGCCTTTGCCCTCCGGGAGCCGGACCGGGTGCCGGTATGGGAGATGGCCTTCAACGAGGAGTCCATCATCAAGCTGGGAGCCTTTTTCACCGACGACCTTCCGCCCATGAAGTTCGCCCAGCAGATGACCACGGAGGAGAAGATCAAGCTCCTGAGCACCCTTTTCACCGCGGCCAGGGAGCTGGAGCTGGACGGCATCACCTCCATCGCCATCCTGGCGACCGAGCCGGTGGACGACGATCACGTCAAGGACGGTTGGGGTAGGATCATGCGGGTCAGCGAGGAGGGGGAAGCCACCCCCGTGGCCGGGCCGGTATCAACCCCCGGGGATTTGAAGGGCCTCAAGATCTACCATCCCCAGCAGTCCGAACTGCTCATGCTCATGGCCGCCAAGGGCAACTTCGGGGACGAGATCGCCCAGGTGATGGTCCAGCCCGGGCCCTTCCGGGAGAGCTGGATGCTGCTGGGGAGCATGGAGAAGCTCCTCTATTACTACGTGAAGGACCGCCGGTTCGTGCACGGGCTGGCCCGCGTGGCCACCGACTTCATCCTGGAGGTAACGGATATGTCCGCGGACCTGGGGGCGGATATCATCGCCCTCGACGGGGACCTGGCCTTCAGCCAGACCACCCTCATGTCCCCCGGCCAGTACGAGGAATTCATCCTCCCCTACCACAAGGAGATCACCGAGCGCGCCCATTCCCGGGGCATGCTCATCCTCAAGCATTCCGACGGGAACATGTGGCCGATCATGGACGGCATCGTCGAGGCCGGCTTCGACGGTTTCCACCCCGTGCAGCCGCAGTGCATGGACATCGGGGAGGTCAAGGCCCGCTACGGGGACCGCCTGTGCATGCTGGGGAATATCGACTGCACCTACCTGCTGCCCTTCGGGAGCGAGGGGGAGGTGGAGGAGACGGTCAAAAAAACCATTGCGACGGCGGCTCCCGGGGGAGGGTACATTATCAGTTCATCCAATTCCATCCACCCCGGCTGCAAACCGGAGAATTACGTCGCCATGGTCAAGGCGGCGCACAAGTACGGGAATTACCCGATCAGCATCGAGGTTTAAGGAGGGGGCCATGAGTGATCTACTGCAGCGCATCAAGGAAGCGGTCATGGCGGGGGAGGAAGAGGATACCAGGAAGCTGGTGGAGGAAGGCCTGGAAAGCGGCCTGGAGCCAAGGAAGATTCTGGAAGAAGCAATGGTGCCCGCCATGGAGGATATAGGCGACCGCTTCTCCCGCAACGAGGCCTTCATCCCCGAGTTGATCGTGGCGGCCGCGGCCATGCAGGAGGGCATGGAGGTGCTCAAGCCGCGGCTTTCGGGAGAGGCAAAGGGCAGGGGCCTGGTGGTCCTGGGCACAGTTTACGGGGACATCCATTCCATCGGCAAGAACCTGGTGCGCATGTGCATGGAGGGAGCCGGGTTCGAGGTGGTGGACATCGGCGAAGACCTGAAGACGGAGAGGTTCGTCGAGGCCTACCAGGAACACAGGCCCGCTATCCTGGGGCTATCGGCCCTGCTCAGCTCCACCATGCAGCGCATGAAGGAGGTCATCGAGGCGGTGCGCGCCGTGGACCCCTCGGCCCTGATCATGGTGGGAGGCGCCCCCGTAACCCAGCAGTTCGCCGAGGAGATCGGGGCCTCAGGCTATGCCCCCAACGCCTTCGAGGCCGCGGTCAAGGCGAAGGAACTCCTACTATAGGGGCTTAAAAAAGCCGGCCCCCCCTGGAAAAACGTCGGGTCCCAAACTGTAGGGGATGAGGATTGCAGGGGCTCAAGAAAGCCGGCCCAGAAGAACGACCGGCCTCAACTTTGCCTCTACAACCGTAACTTCCCTAAAAGAGGTTGATGATGCCGAAGGCCAGGAAGATAAGGCCGGAGATGCGGCGGATCCAGACCTGGGGTATTGCCCTGCCCAGCCCCGCCCCCACCAGGGCGCCGATAAGGGAGGTGGCCCACAGGGCAAGCGTCGCCCCGGCAAAGATGAAAAAGGGCTGGGAATATTTAGCGGTGATGGCCACCAGGGAGAGCTGGGTTTTGTCCCCCAGCTCCATCAGGCTCACCAGGAGAAAGGCGGAGAGCACGGGCCCCCGCCGCCCTTTCGTTTCCTCCTCCTCTTTTTCCGCTTCCTTTCCCGGGGGCAGCAGGGAGAGGATACCGAAGATGATGAATATAGCCGAGACGGCGTACTTGGTGACCGCGTGGGGAAGGAACTCGTAGAGAATTACCCCCACGGAGACGGCGAGGGCGTTGAGGAGGGTGAAGGCGGCCGCGGCCCCGAGAAAAACCGCTTTAAAGCCAAACTTTGCGGAAAGGGTAAGGACAACGATCTGGGTCTTGTCGCCCAACTCGGCTACGAACATCAGGCCGAAGGCGGCCAGGAGAGCTTCCCACCACATGGACCTAATTTAGCACGAATAAGAGACGGGAGGTGACAGGGTGCGAAGTGCGGGAACCCAGGATTGCAGGGGCTTAAGGAAAGTCAGCCCCCATGAACCACACAGGGTCCCAAAGCGTATGGGCTCACGAAAGCGACCCCATTGGTTAGCGATGCTAAGTTTGAGCCACCTGTCAGGGGCTGGAGCCAGAAAGGAAGGAGGCGATCCTGCGGGCGTAAGCGGGGCCGGCCACCATGGAGACGTCGTTGTGCCCCGCTCCCGGCACCAGGTAGAGCTCCTTCGGCTCGGGGGCCGCCTCGTAGAGGCCCAGCCCTTCTCCCACCGGGATGAGCTCGTCCGCGTTTCCGTGGATGACCAGCACCGGGCAGCGGGCGCGGGTGATCTTGTCCATGGAGTCGTACGCCTCGCCCAGGGGGACTCCGGAGGGGAGGAACGGGAAGAGCTTCCTGGAAACCCTTGCCAGGGAGGTAAAGGTGGACTCCAGGATAAGCGTCTTGAACCGCCGGTCCTGCGAGATCTCGCAGGCCACCCCCCCGCCCAGGGATTTCCCGAAGACGATGGTTTCCTTTTCCTCGACACCGTGCCGGTTCAGCCATTCCAGGGCCGCTTTTCCGTCCAGGTAAAGGCCGGCCTCGTGGGGTTCGCCCCCGCTTTTCCCGTACCCGTGGAAGTCGATGAGCAGGAGGCGGCAGCCGAGGGGTGCCAGTTCCTTATGGACCAGGGACCAGCTGTAAACCTCCTGGGCGTTACCGTGCAGAAAGAGGATAACCGGGCCTTGCGCGGGTTCGGACCACCACAGGCCGTGGATGCGCACGCCGTCCTCGCAGTCCATCCAGACCTCCTCCGCGTTCCCCGCCCAGCGGGGAGGAGGGAGATCGATGGGCAGACGATCCGGGTAATAAAGGAACTTCCGCGCCAGGTCGCCCAGGTCTCGCACAGGAATCACCTCCGGTTCATTCTATTACAAAAGGGCGACATGAGTAACAAGAGGTTAACGAGATGTGTCAGGTATCGAGCGAGGAATGGCTTACCAGTCAATTCCTGGTAATTACAATTCAGGGCTGTTATATAGCTCCGCGTTAATAAGGCAATACTGGAATCAGGGAAAGGCAAGCCCGGTTTATGATCACATGCACGTAACTTGACCTGGGAGAAGCGTTCTCCCGGTATCAATTAGTGCATTTTTTATGTGGACGGTAATAGTTCGATATCAAGTAACCGACCTCCCTTGCGTATAGCCTTCCAGGTCGCGTTGTTTTATCTTTGAACCATGCGGTATGGTCCTGAGCCGCCGCAAAGAGCGGCATAGAGGAAGATGGAAGTGCGCATATGATCGGAGACTCGCTTCCGGAAAAGGTCAACTTCCCCCCGCATTGCCGTATCCTGGGTGACCGCAGGGAGATCGCGGCGGGAGGCTTCCGGGAAGCGGTGGTCTCCGGCGGGGATCACCTCAAGCGGGTCCTCGACGAGTACGGGGAGCTGGGCTTCGCATGCCTCCTGGAGGAGCTGGATTCCCCGGGCATCGAGGGCTGCACCGAGTGTTTCAAGGCGGCAGGGGAGAGGATATACCGGGTGTACGTACGGCGTCTTAACATCGAAGATTAAACCCACCTCGGGTTTAAGGTTTCATGCTTCCATATCTCGATTCGACGGTCGGTTTTATGGTTCCCAGCCCTTGCTGGCTTTTTTCTACGAGTCTTTTCCCTTCCCGCAAGCTCCCCCCGCAAGCTCCCCCCTTGCCCCGGCTTCGGGGTACAGGTAGAAGCACCGTCCGGTCTTGAAGGGGTGACTTTCCGGAGGAGAACATGCCTAATCCGCCGGTTTGCCTCCCCTTTTTACCCAGTCCCCGAAGGGGGTGAAGGCCGGGGGCTTACGGCCATGCGGTCCAGGTCGGGGGCGATGGGGTAGCGTCCGAACTGCCTGGCGGCCGCTATAGCGGCGTGCACGTGCTCCACCGGCGTTACTATGGGCACCAGGTTGACGAGGAGCACGAACCTGCCCTTACCCGCGCCTTCCCTGATCAGCTTGCGCACCGTCTCCACGATGGCCTCGGGTGGCCCCTCCTCGATGAGGTTGGGACGGACGTTGAGCATCAGGCACACCTTCTTCTCCTCCGCGTATCGCCGCATGAAAGCTATCCCTACCTCCTCGTAGTCCTCGTTCCATACCAGGAGGAAGAAGGGGCGCAGAGCCTTGAGGCTGTTGCCGGGCACCATCATGTCCATCTTGATGTCCTGCACTTCGCCATGGGCGGGGGTTTTGGCCAGTAGCGCCCTGATATCCTCTGGATCTCCCGGTCTTCCCGCGACTACCTTGTGAATCACCACATCCTCAAGGAATGCAAAATTACCCTTGGCCTCCCCTACCTCCATCCTTCGACCTCGTTTGATGGCTTCCCTCTCGTGGGAGGATTGGGGAAAAACGAGACCAACCCTTATCCCCGATTCGTCTTCGATGTAGAGCATGACCTAAGTGTCTTGGATGAAAATCACTGCATCAGGCGGTCATCACCGTAGCCGCTAAGCATGGAGCCTGGCGCGCCTCCGGGGCGCCCCCGGCCTTGCGCGCTAAGCCCGACGGTAGCGTGGATTAACCCTCGCTTTGCGCTATACGCTTTGCTCCTTCTGCTTGGCCAGTTCCTCCTCGCGCAGCGCTCTACGGAGAACCTTGCCCACCATGGTCTTGGGGAGCTCTGCTCGGAATTCCACCGCGCGGGGCACCTTGTAGGCGGCCAGGCGTTCGCGGCAGAAGGCGATGATCTCCTCCTCCGTGGCCTCCTCGCCCGGGTTGAGGACCACGTAGGCCTTGACCGTCTCCCCGCGGTACTCGTCCGGTATCCCCACCGCCACCGCCTCCTGTACCCCGGGGTGCTCGAAGAGGACTTCGTCCACCTCGCGCGGGTAGATGTTGAAGCCGCCGGCGATGATCATGTCCTTCTTGCGGTCCACCACGTAGAAATAGCCATCCTCGTCCATGGTGCAGATGTCGCCGGTGTAGAGCCAGCCGTCCTTCAAGGTTATCGCCGTCTCCTCCGGCTTCTCCCAATACCCTTTCATCACCTGGGGCCCGCGGATGATGAGTTCCCCGGTCTCGCCGATACCGACCTCCTCCTCGCCCGTCTCGACGTCCACGATCTTGGCCTCCGTATCCGGGAAGGGAATGCCGATAGAACCTATCTTCTTCATGCCGATTATGGGGTTGGAGTGGGTGACCGGGGAGGCCTCGGAGAGGCCGTAACCCTCGCAGAACAAGCCCCCCGAGATGCGGCTGAACTGGCGGTGCACCTCGAGTGGCAGGGGGGCCGAACCCGAGTTGCACAGCTTGATCTTGTCCACCCCGTACTCCACCGCCTGGGGGTGGCTGAGGATGGCCACGTAGAGGGTGGGCACGCCGGGGAAAAAGTTGGGCTCGTATTTCTGGATGGTCTGGAGCATCATATTGATCTCGAACTGTGGGATGAGGACCATGGCCCCGGCGTTTAGGATGGCCGTGTTCATGCCCACCGTCTGGCCGTAGGAGTGGAAGAAGGGGATGACGTCAAGGTAGACGTCCTTTCCCCGCTCGGTAAATTCCTTCGCCCAGAACATGCATTGCATGGCGTTGGCCAGCAGGTTGTAATGGGTGAGCATGACCCCCTTGGGCAGCCCCGTGGTCCCGCCCGTGTACTGCAGGGCGGCAAGGTCCTCCTCCGGGTTTATCTCCACCTCGGACACCTCCGGGGCGGAGTCTGCGATGACCTCCCGGAAATAATAGGTATCCGGCCCTTTCTCGACGGACGGGTTAACGGGGGTCTCCATGTAGTCGGTGATGCTGGTCGCGATGATGCGCTTTAAGGGCGTGCTGCCCTTAACCGACTGGATGCGCGCGTCGAAGAGGTCCAGGTAGATAATGGTCTCCGCGCCGGAGTCGTTGAGCTCGTGCTCGATCTCCCGCTCCACGTGCAGGGGGCTGATGTTGGTCACCACCCCACCCGCCTCCAGCACACCGTAATACGAGATGATGAATTGGGGACAGTTGGGGAGCATGAGGGCCACCCGGTCGCCCTTGTTTACCCCCATCCCCCTCAGGGCGGTGGCCAGCCGCCTGACGTTGTCCCTGAGCTGACCGTAGGTCATCTTCTGGTCGAAGAAGACGGTGGCCAGGTTGTCCTCGTACCTCATGCAGGTGTATTCCAGCACCTGGTATAACGGGATGCGGGAATAACGTATGGTTTCGGGAACGAAATAATCGTAGTTCTTGAGCCAGATCTTTTCCATTTCTAACCCCCTGTTCCGTAGTTGACAGTAACGGCGCCGTCCATTTGGATTTAAAGGGCTACAGCGTCTTTGGGCTGGTGGATTCGGTTATCCCCGGAAGCCCGTAGGAGCGGGTTAAGCCGAACCAGGCAATTCCCCGGGATATGTTGATGCGAATAATAGCACGTCTGCTGCTGCCCTTAAACAATAAACATAAGGGGTGTACGGCCTTCCGTCAACAGCACGAACAGGCCTTCGAGTAAATTTATTTATGAGGCAACAGGCAGCACCGTTTTAGTAATCATAAAAACCATTTCCCGCCTTGCGCCCCGCATGGCCCGCCGCCGCCATGCGGCGCAGTAGCGGCGGTGGGAAGAACTTGCCATCACCGGTTTCCTCGTAGAAGGCCATGGCGGTATCCGCCACCGTATCCAGCCCGAGGTTGTCCGCGATCTCCAGAAAACCCTGGGGGAGGTTGAACCCCAGGCGGTAGGCCTTATCGATATCCTCGGCGCTGGACACCCCGGCCTCCAGCAGGCGGACCGCCTCCAGGATGTTGGGCATGATAAAGCGCTGCAGCAGCCTGGCGTATCTCGCCGCGCGCTCCTCCTCGGATTCCCCGGCGAACTTGTCGATGTTTATATAGCTCTCCCTCTTGCCGCCGGAGTAGTCGTAGAACCCCTTCCCCGCCTTGCGCCCCGCAAGGCCAGCCGCCACCATGCGGCGCAGGAGGGGAGGCGGGAAGAATTTCCCGTCCCCGGTGTCCTCGTATATGGCCAGGGCCGCATTCAACCCCACGTCCAGGCCGGCGTTGTCCACGATCTGCAGCGGCCCCACGCCGGCGTCGTAGCCGCCCGTCGCCCGGTCGATGTCCTCCGGCGTGGCTAACCCCTCGTCCACCATGCGTATCGCCTCTATGGTCGAGGGCATGCTTCCCCGGTTGGCGACGAAGCCGGCGTGGTCCTTCAAGACCAGCACCGTCTCCTTTCCCAGGCTGCGCGCCCAGCTGTCCGCCGAGGAAAGGGCCTCGTCAGAAGTGAGAACGCCCTTGATAATTTCTACCAGGCGCATCAAGGGCACGGGACCGAAGAAATGGATGCCCACCACCCTGTCCGGCCTGGCGGTTGCGGCGGCGATGGAGGAGATGGGGATGGCCGAGGTGTTGGTCCCCAGGATGGCGTGGGAGGGGCAGATCCCGTCCAGCCTGCCAAAGACGCCCCTCTTGAGTTCCAGGTTTTCCGGTACCGCCTCGATCACGATGTCTGCGTCGCGCGCGTCCTGGATATCGGTGGTGGTTGCAATATTTACCAGGGTAGCATCGAACTGCTCCTGGGTTACCCTTCCTTTAGTGAGGAACTTTCCCAGGGAGTTTTTCACCGCCTCCATCCCGGCCTGCAAGCGTTCCGAGCTCACGTCGCACATCACGACCCGGTAACCGGAGAAAGCGGAAACCTGGGCGATGCCGTTCCCCATGTACCCGGCTCCCACCACGAAGACGTTTTCTATTCCCATGCGATCCTCCTCGACTTGCTGCCGGACCATCCGTCACCAACGGCGTGGTTGCGCGTGCTGGTCGCTTAAGGCCCTCTCCACGGGAAAGAGACTTTGGGGGCGGCAAACCACCTCCTCTTACCCTAATAGCCGGCGCCGCCTCTTTCCAGGCCTTTTTATAAGGCTCAGACCCAACAAATGTGGGTAATCGGCGGAAGATAAGCAAACCTGCAGCGGGCAAGCCTCCCCTTAACTGTCATTATATCCATTGAGCTTGCGTTGACGCCTCATCGTTACCCACATTTCAGGGAGCAGAACCTTCAAACCCACTTCGGGGTCAGGTCTTGAATCTTGAATTAGCAACCATAATATGGGAATTATTAGGATAAGCCAATGCTTATTGGTATCCAATTACTAATAAATGGCAACAAATTCAAGATTCAAGACCTGACCCCGTTGAGAGGGCGGGCGGAATTCTCCGCCCGCCCCTCCGATCACTAAATCAACTCGAAGTACTCGATGTCGTGGACGCCCCCGGTGCGCTTCTCGGCCCAGACGGCGCGCATGCGCATCCCCACCTCCAACTTGGTCTCGTCCGGCTCGTTGCAGACGTGAAGGAAGCGGGTATTGGCGCCGTCCATGGTCACCCAGATGGCGGTGTAGGGCACCTTCTTCAACTGCCCGTTGTTGGGGTCGATATAGGGGAAGCGCACCACGGTGAACCCATCCAGCACGCCCTCGGGTCCCACTTCCACCCACTCGTTCATCTCCACGTAGCATTTTCCGCATACCTGGCGTGGCGGCATGTAGACATTGCCGCATTCCGGGCATTTCACGCCCATGAAGCGCTTGTTATCGCGCATCTCGGCGAAGAACTTGCTCCAGTAGGGCCCGCAGTGCCAGTCGAAGTCGTAATCTCCTTCGCCGGAGGAATGGGTGAGGAGCTCGTAGCCCTCCGGGGTGTGCGTCCTCTTGCGTTTATCGGTGTATAATCCCATCTCTGTTACCTCCCTCCATGCTCTAGGGCAGGTCCGCGCCCAGGATCATTACGTCGGACCAACTGCAGCCGCCGAAGCCGGTGCACAGGGCCTTCCTGACGTTCTCGATCTGGCGGGCGCCGCTCTTTCCCATTATCTGCCATGCACCCTCCGCGATGCGGATGAGCGCGGTGGCGCCGATAGGGTTGGTGGAGATGACCCCGCCGGATGGATTGATGGGAAGCTGCCCGTCCATGTTAAAGGTGCCCTTCCTGATCAATTCCGGCGCCCCGCCGTGGTCGCAGAACCACAGCGAGTCCATCCACTTCACCCCGCAGGTGGAGGCGGGGAGGTACAGCTCCGCCACGTCGAACTCGTTCAGCGGGTCGGTGATTCCCGCCAGCTTGTAGGCCCGGGCGGACGCCCGCTCCAGGGTGGGCATGAAGGTCCACTCCAGGTCGCCGAAGTGGGTGTAGTCGTGGCGCACCACCGAGGTGTGTACCCAGGCGGGCTTGGGGCACAGTTTCTTGGCCTTCTCCTCGGAGGCGAAGATCACCGCGCAGGACCCGTCGGAACGCGGGCACATGTCCAGGAACTTGATGGGATACGAGAGCATGGGGGAGTTCATGACGTCCTCCACGGTAACCGCCTGCCGCGAGTGGGCGTAGGGGTTGTTCAGCGCGTTATTGCGGTCCCGGGCGGCCACGATGGCCGAGTCCTCCTCCGTGGCCCCGAAGGCCTTCATGTACATGGAGTACTCCGTGGCCAGGGGCCCGATGGCCCCGGCGAAAGCATCCCTCTCCAGGATAGGGCTGGCGCAGGTGGCTATGGCCGCCTGGGTGTCCGACTCAGAGTTCTTCTCCCATCCAACGGCCAGGACCACGTCGAACAGGCCGGAGGCCGCCTGGTAATAACCGCAGGCGCCGACGGTGGTGCCGGTGGTCCCGCCGGTGGTCACCTTGAACACCGGCTTCATGAAGGCGCCCAGGCCGTCTATGGCCCACATGTCCACGTAGTTGATGTTTTCGAAGTGGTCCATATTGCCGATGACCACGGCGTCTATGTCCTTGATGGTCAGCTCGGCGTCGTCCAGAGCCCGGGTGACGGCCTCGGCGATGAGCTCCACGCCGGAAGCATCCAGGCGCTTGGCGGCGTGATGGGTTTGACCTACTCCGATAATACCGACTCTTTTACCCATATCGCGTCACCCCCTTATTTGCCCAGTATCCAGACACAGTGTGACTGGCCGCACATGCCGTTGATGCCGTGAACCAGGGCAACCTTGGCCCCGTCCAACTGGCGCTCTTCCGCCTCGCCGCGCAGTTGCAGCACGCACTCGGCCATGCCGGCCAGGCCCGCCACCTGCACTGGGTTGGATGAGAGGCGCCCTCCCGAGACGTTCACCGGCAGCTTGCCGCCGAACTCGAAGTAGCCGCGCTCGGTGTACTCGCACCCCTTGCCGTCGTCGCATATGCCCAGTCCCTCCAGCCACAGGGGCTCCATGTAGGAGAAGGCGTCGTAGACCTCGGCCACGTCGATCTGCCGGCGGGGATCGTCGATCCCGGCCATGGCGTAGGCGCGCTTGGCTGCGTCCTTCAAGGCTCGGGTGTCAGCCAGGTCGCGGTCGCCCAGGCGGTAGGCGTCGGAACAGTGGCCGACCCCTTTCATCCACACGCACTTGGCGGGGCGGGTCAGCTTCTTGGCCTGCCTCTCCGCGGCCAGGATGAGGGTGCAGGCGCCGTCGGTGACCGGCGAGCAGTCCAGGACCTTGAGGGGATCCGCGACCTTGCGGGAGTTCATCACGTCCTCCACGGTGATCTCCATGGGGAGGAAGGCCAGCGGGTTGCGCATGGCATTGCCGTGGTTCTTCACCGATACCAGGGCGAACTGCTCCTCCGAGAGGCCGTACTTGGACATATACCTGCGGGCCTGCATCGCCGCCGAGGAGACGGCGTCCAGCCCCAACTTTCTCTCCACCAGGGGATCGAAGGCGGTATTGGTGATGATGTTCATGTTGCTCTCGCTGCCCTTGTGATGGGACGCCACGATGGTGACCCCGAAGCTGCCGGAGAGGATGCGCATCATGCCGTAAAGGGCCCCGAAGGTCCCGTCGCCCTCCACGGTGGTGATGTCCCTGTCGAAGGCCCCCGAGGCGTCGGATACGGCCATGCTGGAGATGGTTCTGCCGTCCCAGAAGTCCGAGGAAACGGTGACCACGTTATCGATGTCGTCCCTGGTTATTCCCGCGTCCTGCAGGGCCTTTGAGGTGGCCTCGAAGACCAGTTCGGCGAAGTTGCCCTGCTTTCCGTGCTCGTACTTGGTCTGACCGACTCCGATGATTGCTACTCTTTCCATATATATCACCCCGTTTCCCTCAACCTATGGGACGGAAGTGCTTGATGTCGAGGATATTGCCCTCGCGCTCTTCCTCCAGCACCGCTTCCACGCGCATGCCCACCTTTACCTCCTCCGGGTCCACGTCGCCGATCAGGTGGACCATGGCGGTGTCGGCGCCGTCCATTTTGACGGCACCGAAGACGAAGGGTGCCTTGCGCGGGTGGAGCATGGGCTCTTCGTAGCGCACCACGGTATAGGTCTCCAGGGTGCCGGTGCCCGGGAGCATCACCCAGTCATTGAGGTCCTTGTAACAATAGATGCATTTCACCTTGGGGGGCACGAAGACCTTGTTGCAGGAGGGGCAGCGGTTTCCCCATATCTTGCCGCTGTCCCGGAGCTCGCAGTAGAACCTGCTCAAAGTGCTACCCACCGTCCAGGTGTAGGGAACACTTATCTTGCCCTGATGAATGATCTCCTCCACTTCGTCTTTCCAATCAGGCAACAACCTCACCTCCCTTTATATAGCCATGCTGCTTCTGGGGTACGATCGCGGGTGCTTCCATACATCACCTCCTCGCGGGACCGGTAAATCCCACCCGAACCCTTTTTATCTCAACCGCTGTGTGCATTGGGATCACGCTTGGTCTGAAGCCGAAAACATCCGTACGCCACCGACGTCATGTTTGTATTAAGTAAGCGTTAATATTTTATTACTTTTATGATTGATAGTCACCTTTGTTTGGTAGATGGTAGATAATTTTCCGCCGATTACCCACATTTGTTGGAGATGAGCCTCATCTTTTTACCCAGTGCTCGCTTGCGGGCCCCGGCATTCTTCCCCATGTTCCACCTGCTATCTACGATCTACCCGGTCAAAGCCATGGTCTCGTCTAAAGCGTCGGGGCCGTTTTAACCCTTGGTCGCTCCTGGATTAAAGCTACTCCAGGTCGTAGTCGTCCGGTATCACCTTCATTCTCAGCAGCTCGGGGTCGTGGCCCGGGATCACGATATCCGCCATGGCGTCCAGCTTGGCCAGGGTGCGCATGATATCGCCGGGGTTGAGGATGGAGGGGCCGAAGTACCCCCCGTACCTGGCGTTGAAGACCCGGCCCAGGGTCTCCTGTACCTCCGGGTCCGCAAGGTCGAGTTCCTTGCCGGCCACCCCTCCCTTGCCTACCATCTCGTAGAACTGCCTGGGGAAGCGCTTGGCCATGCCCGCGTACATGTAGGCGGCGTCGCCCAGGATGATGGCCCGGCCGCGCTCCGTGTTCACCGCTACCGCCTGGTGTCCCGCGGTATGACCGGGGGCGAAGATGAGGTCGATCCCCTCCTGGACCGGGAAGTCCCCGTTCACCAGCCGGAACTGCGGCACCAGGTCTATCCATTCCTCGGGGTAGCATCCCACCGCCTGGTAGCCCATGGGGAAGTAGGAGTTCAGGAGTTCCTCCTCCTGGACGTAGATGTCGGCGTTCTCGAAGAGATGGAGGTAGCCGGTGTGGTCGTGGTGGAGGTGGGTGACCAGGACCTTCTTGATGGATACGGGGTCCACCCCGTTGCGCTCGAGCACCTCCGGTACCTCCAGGTCGGGGGTGCGGTGGGGGCCGAAGATGAACTTGGGTACGTGGTCGTGCTGGTAGCTGCCGTCGACGACGATCTGCTCGCCGTCCTCGCCCTCGATGAGGAACATAAAGACCGGCAGGTCGGCGAAGTAGCCGGAGGCCAGGGGGCTCATGATCAGTCCCCAGTTCATATTGAACCATCCGGTATGCAGGGGTTTTATGCGGTACTCCTTCATCACAGCTCCTTTCTGGGGTCAGGCCCTGGGGTCAGGCCCGGACATGGGACATTCCTCCCCGAACAACGACGACAATCGGCGGGTTTAACCGGAAAATGTCCCATGTCCGGGCCTGACCCCAGGGCTTTGGAGGTGGCGCCGGGCTCAACTCCGGGCGACTGGCTGATTTATCTCCTTTCCGGTCTTGCGGGAGGTCACCCGGATTGCCTTTTGGGAACAGGCGGGAACGCATTCCCCGCAGCCGTCGCAGAAATAGGCAAAACGAGGCACGATGCTGTAGCGGGGGTTCGCGGCGTGCTTTTCATGGTTCTTTTCCCTGGGGACGGCCAGAAATACGCCCTGGGGGCATATTTCCTGGCAACGGTATCCGCAGTCCTCCGCGTCGCAATCGCCGACCTTGATCCTGTATTTGTCCATGATCACCACATCCTCGCCGTCGCGGGCAGGCTCTCCCGGGGAACGAGGGAAAGGGATCCCCTCTCGCAGGCGGCGCGGCAGAGCCCGCACCCGAAACAGTTGTTCAGGTTCACGTGGACCCGGCCCGTGTCCGGGTCATAAGAGAGGGCGCCGAAGCTGCAGCGGGAGACGCAGATAGGCTCCTCGCAGAGGCGGCAGACCTCCTCGTCCACCATGCATACCTCGTGTCCCTTGAGTATCGCCACCTCGATGTTGTTGGCGTAACGCTGTTTCAGGGAGGTGCAGTAGCGGGCGTCGCAGTTGCAGATGCATACGGGAAAGGGGACCTTGGCGTAGAGCACCTGGTGGAAGTGCCCCCGCTCATCGCTTTTCAGCACCATCTCCCGCGCCTCATCCAGGGTTACCTCCTCCATGGGCCCCTCGGGCAAGAGGCGGCGCTGCAGCTCCTTTACCGGGCCGAAGTTGAGGCAGACCATGTCCTCCCTGTGGCCTACCAACTTTCGGCATTCGCAGGGCAGGAGCACGAAGTCCTTCGCGTACTCCAGCAGTTGCAGGGAGTCCTCCAGGGATATGACCTGGCCCCCGTGCTCGTTGGGTGCCATGCGGGTGACGATGCCCTTCACCGCCTTGCCGATGACCGGCCAGTTGATCAGTTGGGTGACCCTGGCGGAGAAGTCGATGTAGTACTCGATTCCCCAACCCGCCACCTTCTCCAGGGTCTTGCGGCGCTGGGGATCCTCGAGCATCTTTTCGGAGAAGTTCTCGGGGTTCAGGTACCAGCGGTTGCCGCGGCCGTGTTTGGCGCAGAATTCGCACATGCGGATACCTCCGAATGCCGGAAAAGATACGCCGAGAGCACCTTCACTATTATAGCACGGGGTCAGCAGGCCCATTTTGTACGGTTATTGCAAGGCAGGGGTTTCCGTTTTGCGGCTGGAAAACGATCGGAACGGGGGCGGCTGAAAACAGCGGATATTCGAGTACAACCCAACGTGATAGATTATTGTCTGTACGCACGGCGGAAGAAAGGCCACCTCGTAAAGGCTTAAAAGGAAAACGAAGGTCGGGATAGAATCCTCAGGCTTCTTGAAACACAGAACAAGTTAAGGAGGGAGACATGTTTATTGAGGAGAAGTGCGATCTGTGCGGCGACTGCCTGGTCCTCTGCCCTTACGTGGATTACGACCGCGAGGAGGCGATGGAGCAGTTCCGGCGATTGGTGGCAGGGGGAACCCCGGAGATAGTCGGCCGGTGTGTCACCTGCGTGGCCTGCAACCAATTCTGCGAGAAGGGGGCCAACCCCTTCGACCTCATCCTCAAGCGCCAGGAGGAGGCGGGGGTTTTGAACATCCCGGAGCAGAGCACCGAGGTCTTCCGGAACTTGCCCAATACGCCCAGCCAGGTGATCGAGGGCGACCCGGGGAGGCCGGTCCTGTCCTTATGCAGCGTGGGCGACTTCATACCCGGTCTCTTCGACGGGCCTCTCTTCGAGGGACTCACCGTGCTCAAGGGCGGGGATTACTTCTGTAACGTCGGTTGGGTACACCTTGGTTACGAGACCCCGGTGCGGGAGGGCGCCCGCCGGGTGGTGGAGAACATCGCGAAGACCGGGGCCGATGAGGTGGTTTTCTACCACGACGACTGCTACGCTCTCATGGCCGCCATGGTCAAGGAGTACGGCATCGAGCCGCCCTTCCGTCCCGTGCACATCATCGAGTACCTGCTGGACAAGGTTAAGGAGAACGCGGACAAGGTGCGTCCGTTGAATATGCGCGTGGCATACCAGCAGCCCTGCGCCTCCCGCTACACTCCATGGAAGGACGGGCAGTTGGACGAGCTGTTCGAGCTCATCGGGGTGGAGCGGGTTGAGAGGGAGTACGACCGCAGGTTCGCCCTCTGCTGCGGGTCACCTATGATGCCCCGGGACCGGGAAAAAGCCATGGAGATAAAAGAACGCAACATCCGGGACGCGGTGGAACACGGGGCCCAGGCCATGGCCTACCTCTGTCCCCTCTGCGTGCTCAACCTGCGCAAGGTGGCCGCGGCGGCCGACCTGGAGAACTACCATATCATCGAGCTGGTGAAGATGGCCCTGGGGCATGAGTAGCGTTCTGACCGGGTGGCCAGGAAAGATAGCGCCGGGCGGGAACGCGATCAAGGGGTGGGCAAGATCCATTGAGCCTCGGACCCGGCGTTCACATCGCCGCGCGTTCACCCTCCGGATATATAATGACCCTAGGTTTTTCCGAACATGGCGACAAGGTTGCGCATTAAAGAAGCTGCCAAGCCTGGGGAGGAAGCGGTCTGAATCATGGAAGAATTGCCTGAGACAACGGGGAAGATAAAGCGTAAGACAAGGCAAAGGCAAAGGGTCAGGAAGACCCCGATCGCTGTTTTCTTCCTGCTCTTCCCGGTTACCTTTTTTTACCTGTCTCCCTACCTGATCATCCAGGGAGCCTCGGAGGGCATCATCGTCGGCTGCTTCATCATCTTCGGGCTCATGTTCCTCTCCGCACTGGTCCCGGGGAGGGCCTTCTGCCATTAGGCCTGTTGGATGGCGCCCTTCATGGTCATAGGGCGGAAGCTCCGTAATTTTCTGCAATAGCCATCCCTGCACCTGAGGCCGGATGTGGAGGAGTGCATAGACTGAAAAAAGTGGGTCAAGGTGTGCCGGATGAGCCTTAATGTAAATGCCATGGTCAAAGAGGATTCCATGGAGAACGCCGGGTGCATACTCTGCGGGATGTGCATTGACGACTGTCCCAAGGGGGTCATCTCCTATTCCTTCCAGGCCCACGAGGTAGCTGAGATATCGTTGCCAGGAGGGGGCAAGACGGGGGAAGACGTATAAGGTCTCGTGCGTTGCCGGAGATACGAGGAAGAGCTGCACTTTGGACAGACTGTTCCGGGAATCCTTAGGGGGCCATCGCCGCCGATCTCTTCTCTATGGGATATTTCCCATGGATCTCCGCCGCCTTGACAAGGGCAAGGGCGTTGGCGAAGTCGATGTTCGGCGGGTATTCACATCCCGGTGCGAGGATATAACCCCCGCCGGGCCCGAGCTCTCTCATCTGCTCGTGGGCCCTCTCCATGATGCGGTTGGGTGATTCCAGGCACAGGGCGTCCGTAGGCATATACCCGATCAGTG
>Ga0315282_10007655_pt1 | contig 17684 bp, 12 predicted proteins | sample YL17G07_20_MG_FD_203693 | JGI IMG/M metagenome (GOLD analysis project Ga0315282, IMG submission 203693) | Sediment microbial communities from Yellowstone Lake, YNP, Wyoming, USA - YL17G07_20 | ecosystem: Environmental > Aquatic > Freshwater > Lake > Sediment | place: USA: Wyoming | collected... | reverse complement strand
GCCCTGCGCCTGGACCCGCATAATGAGGCAGCCCAACGCGGCCTGGCTATGTTTGGGGTCATCCCGGTCAACCCTGATCTGGTTGTACCTTTCCAACACCAAAAACGGCGCTGGGAATCCAACCTGGCGAAAATCGAACCGCAAGTCGAAAAATTAATCTTGATCAAATCGTGGAGACAATTGCTTCCTTATGCCGGTGCAGCCGTTTTAGTAGTCACCCTAGCCCTGGTTTCCATCTGGGGCGTGCGCAGTATCATAAATGTCATGCCCAAACCGGCGCAGATCGACCTGGGCCCGACCAATACCTACGCGCCCACCCTCACCAAAGCCGCCGAGATATCCCTGATCCCTCAAGGCCAACCCACCCCTCTGTGGATGCTGCTCAAGGCTACTTATACCCCAACCCCCATTTACATTTCTACTCCGCACAGTAGCGAGGCTTATACCATCGCCCTACGGTCGATCGGCGACGGCGACCTGTCAAAAGCCCTCACCTACATCAAGCAGGCGATTGCTCTGGAGCCGAAGTCAGCCGACCTGTATTATCTGCAAGGAGAAATTTACAGGAAACAAGGAAATTCCGGTGAAGCCCTCAAGTCCTACAACCAGGCCGTGCAACTAATGACCGGTTTTGCTCCTGCTTACCTGGGGTTGGCCCGCCTGGCGATAAACAGCAACCTGCCTAAATGGAAGGATGCCAAAGACGACCTGACCAAGGCAATCGAGCTCGATCCAAACCTGAAAGAAGCTGTCCTGGAACTGGTCAACCTGTCCCTGGAACAAAACGACCCCCAGTCTGCACTCGATCAGCTCAATCAATCCGCTGGCCAGATTAAAGACTCCCCTCTGTATTACCTGGCCCGCGCCCAGGCTGAGTTACTGCTTTCCCAACCGGAGCAAGCTGTTGAAGATGCCAGACAGGCCAATCAGATGGACATTACTCTACTCCCCGCCTACCGGCTGCTCGGTGAAGCACTCATGGCTGCCAACCAACCTGCGGAGGCTTCTAAATCGCTGAGTGTGTACCTTCAATTCACCCCAAACGATGCTGAAGCCTGGGTCTGGTTAGGAGAATCCTACGGCGCCCAACAGGATGAAGAGGATGCCCTGAAGGCTTTCGACAAGGCCCTTTTACTGGATAAGAACCTGTTTGACGCATACTTGCAGCGTGGCAGAATCTACCTGGACCGTAAAGACGGCGACAATGCCAGCCGCGATCTTTCGATAGCGGTGCGTCTCAACCCGAAGTCCTTCAGGGCCAACATCGACTTGGGGCGAGCTTTCATGTTACAAGGAATCTACGGTAACGCCTGGAAACAGTTTACCACTGCTGAGGCTTACATCACATCCGACGCAGAAAAAGCTGAATTACTTTACTGGCGCGGCCAATCCCTGGACAAATTGAACAAAACGGACGAAGCTATCCTTGATTACAGGGCTCTGCTGGCTTTGCCGACTGCGAGCGTCCAACCAGACTGGGCGGCTTTTGCCACCCAGCGTATCGCCGCTCTTCTAACAAATACTCCCCAGCCAGCCACACTGACGCTAACTCCTACCCCCAGTGTTACTTCCGGTTCAGTTACCAGTACTCCCCGTCCCTCCGACACCAAATGGCCCACCCGCACACCCAAGCCAGGGCCTTCCACCCGCACACCCTCTCCCACTCCAGTTACCCTAACCATCACTCAGACAAAATAATCCTTCAGGATTTCAGGTGCAGCCTCATCAAATCGTCCAGTTGGTGAACCGCCGGCAACACAGGCAAACCCATCGTCAGAAAAGTGCTTCCCAGCGCCTTAAACGCAGCGCCCTGGGTTGTGGCGCTCTTTTCAGCCTGGCGCTGGTATTGGCGGTAGTCGCATTTGGCGTGCTGTTCGCCAGCCTGACCGTTAACCTGCCGTCCCTTGCTACCCTGCCGGTTTTGCTGGATGCTCACACCGGTCAGCTCTTGCAGCCCACCTTGCTGTATGATCGCAGCGGACTGAACCCGCTATACGCCCTCGAAAATCCTGGCATCTCTCGCTACTATTTACCGCTGGATCCCAACCTGCCAGAGCATCTCTCACCTCAACTGGTGCATGCTACCGTGGCCCTGCTCGATCCGAGTTTCTGGCAGAACCCTGGCTTTGCGTGGCGCAGCCTATCCAATCCCGAGCCGGTCACTCTGGCCGAGCGCCTGGTGAACGATTTACTGTTAAACCAGGAACCCCATGGTTTAGAGCACGCTCTGCGCATGCGCCTGCTGGCCGCTCAGCTCGTTGCCCATTACGGTCGCTCCCAGGTATTGGAATGGTATCTCAACAGCGCTTATTTCGGCCACCTGGCCTATGGCGCAGACAGCGCCGCACGCTTATACATGGCCCAGCCGGCCAGCCAGCTCGACTTTGCCCAATCGGCTGTGCTGTTGGCTGCCTTGGAGGCACCTGCTCTTAATCCACTCGACGCCCCCACAGCGGCGCGAGAACGCCAGCAAGACGTATTGGGCCGCCTGTTCGGGCGCGGGGTTATTACCAGCCAGGAGTACGCCAGTCTTAAAAAGGAACCAGTCGAGTTTGCTCTGGCTCCCCACCAACCCAGCCAGCCGGCGCAGGCCTTTTCCAGCCTGGTTATCAGCCAGCTCATCGAACTCTTTGGACGCTCGCGCATCGAACGCGGCGGGCTGCAGGTGACCACCACGCTGGATTATGATCTCCAGCTCCAGGTGACCTGTGCCTTGCGCAGCCAGCTCAACCACCTGGAAGGACATACCCGGCCCATCCAATTGCCAGACGGTTCAGCCTGCGAGGCAGAGCGCTTTTTGCCCACCCAACCTCCATCTGACCCACCCCTGCCTTCCGGCTTAATGGGCAGCGCCATCATCATCGACCCTCAGAACGGTCAAATCCTGGCCATGCTTGGCGACGCCACGCTGAAAGATGAATCGCCGGTCGTATCTTCCCATGACCCGGGTTCACTGCTCACTCCTTTCGTGGCAGTAGCCGGTTTTGCGCGCGGCTTTGGTCCGGCCAGCCTGGTCTGGGATGTACCTGCCAGCTTGCCGGATAGCCTGTCAGGACGCCAGAACCCGGACGGCAAATTCCATGGCCCGCAGCGGCTGCGCCTGGCCATCGCTAACGATTACCTGGTGCCTTTGTCACAGCTCCTGACTCAGATCGGGGCGGTCAACGTCTGGCGATTCAACGAACCCCTTGGCCTCACCCGCCTGGCCGGCAGCCAAAACCCGTCTGACCTGCTCTTTTCAGGGGGTGAAATGACCTTACCCGAGCTGGCCGAAGCTTACAGCGCGTTTCCTAACCTTGGTTCCCAATCCGGCCAGCGGTCTGAGCCAGACGACCTGATCCAGCCGGGCGCCGTCCTGGCGGTAAAAGACCTGGATGGGCGCCAATTGTACGATGGCAACCAGAGTGAAACCCAGGCAGTGCTAAGCCAGCCGTTGGCCTACCTGGTGCACAATATCCTCAGCGACGAAACCTCTCGCTGGCCCAGCCTGGGTTATCCTAACGCCCTGGAGATTGGCATCCCCTCCGGTGGAAAAGTCGGCCAGGTAGCCGGCCGGCAGCAGGTATGGACTGCCGGGTATACCCAACAGCGCCTGGCGATTACCTGGCTCGGTTTACCTGCTGGTACATCACAAGACGTCCAACTCGACCCCAAAATGGTCGCGGGCATCTGGCACGCTGTAATCCAGTATGCCAATCGCGACCTGCCTTCGACGAACTGGAGCATGCCCCCAGGCGTCTCAGCCATGGCAGTGTGTGATCCGTCCGGGCAGTTACCTACCCAGGACTGCCCGACTGTCGTCAACGAAATATTCCTCGACGGCAACGAACCGACTGCTCTGGATTCGCTCTACCGCGTTTTCCAGGTCAACCGGGAAACCGGACTGCTGGCAACCGTTTTCACCCCCCTGGAAATGATCGATGATCGCACTTATCTTGTTTTTCCACCGGAATACAAGCAATGGGCCGAAGCCCTTGGTCAGCCCCAGCCGCCGGTTGACTATGATGCCATCCTTCCTCCTGCGCCCCTGCCCGGCGCGCAGATCACCAGCCCAAGCCTGTTCGCCTACCTGCACGGCAAAATCGACCTGCTGGGTTCGGCCAGCGGGGATGGCTTCGTTTCCTACCATATCCAATTTGGCCAGGGCCTGAACCCACGCACCTGGCAACAGATCGGTCCCGAAGTCACCCAGGCGGTGACAAACGCCAGGCTGGCAACCTGGGATACCACCGGATTGGATGATGGTCTGTATGCCCTGCGCCTTGTGGTCGTCCGCCAGAACCAGCACTTCGACACCGCTATCCTGCAGGTGACCGTTGATAACACCCCACCCGTAATCAAAATAACCTACCCATCACCCGACCAGCTATTTTCCTTCCCAGATCAGCGGCTGATCACCCTGCTGGCTGATGTCCAGGAAACCGTCGGCTTGCAAACGGTGGACTGGTTCGTGGATGGAGAAAAGATCGGAGAGACCTCGCGGGCGCCTTACAGCTTGCCCTGGGTGGCCGGAATTGGCGAGCATAGCCTGGTGGTAAACGCGACCGACCTGGCGGGCAACGTGGGAGAATCTAAAACGGTGAAAATCCTAGTAAAGTGATCCGCCCAACCCCAAATTCATAACAATTGGTACAGACATTGCATCTACAGGAGGTATGAACGAGAAATCTTACCACCTCCTGATCCTGAACCTGATCGTTGTCTTAAGCCTGAGCCTTTTACTCGGTTGTTCGCCTTCCAAGCCTACCCCACAGCCTGAAACCCAGGCCGTCCCCAAACTGGCCCCTGCCGAACCGCCTCAAAAATTCAGCGACCCGCGCGTCCAGGCAATTGATGACATACTGCAGCTGGTGCCGCATCAGCGCACAGATATCCTGGCTCTGTTAATTTACAAAGTGCGCATCGACCACATCGATTTCTCTGATGATGGCAGCCTTGGCCTGGTATGGGTTAAGTGGATAGACCCGGATACCGGCGCCTTCGTCCCAGTCGAGCTCAGCCTGTGTATTGCCCACCAGGAGAAGGATGCCCAGAGTCGAAACATGGTTTGGAAGCTTTATTTCCAGGCCGATAAGGACTGGGTAAAGATGCTCAAAAGCGTGCCAGCCAAAATGCTGGGCGCCGAGCTGCGGGCGCGCTACATGCCAGACGAACAGCCGGAGCAAAAAGACGCCAAAGTATTTACCGGCTATAAGCTACCCTGGGAAGCCGGAAAGGCCAAGTATCTGACCGGCAGCATCGGCCACGTATTTATTTATAAGAGCTGCCCGGCGGACTGCTTGTATGCCTTCGATTTCGCCGATGGCACCGAGTTCCCGGTCCTGGCAGCTAAAGGTGGCAAGGTCAAATACGCCGTCTGGCAGTACCCGGATAACCAGATGGAACATGCCAATTACCTGGTGCTGGAAGACGATACCACCAAACCCACTACCTTCCAGTTGTACTATCACCTGGCCCAGGATAGCATCCCGGTAAATTTGCGCGTACACGGCGCCGAAGTCCAGCAAGGGCAGTTCATTGGCAATGCTGACAACACCGGCCCCAGCACCGGGCATCACCTTCATTTCATGGTACATACTAACCCGGATGACTTCTGGGGCACCTCGGTTGACATCGTCTTCTCCGATGTTAGGGTGAATGGTGGGAGACCACGCACCTGCGTCGAAGCCGCTAATTTTCCCAACTACGGTAGCCAGTGTATGCCCAAGAGCCTGTATATTTCAGGCAACGCAGATATGGACAGGCCGACCGGGTATATTACCAAACCAACCACCAACCAGGTGGTCAAAGGGCGTAAACTGACTGTTAGCGGTTATGGCATGGATGATACTGCCGTCAAGTCGATCCAGCTTATGTACACCTACGATGGCGCCTGGCAATCGGCATCCGCATTGGTCAATGGGTCCAAATTTACCAATAAGCTGGATTTGTGCCAGCTTAAGATCCCGGATGGAGATTTCTTCCTATCCGTGCAGGTGACCGATAGATCAGGTAAATTATCCGATGGTCAGCAAGGTATGATCCACCTGACCAAGAGTTATTCTTGCGATCCGACTGCCACTCCTACCGCAACATCCACCAAAACCTCGAGACCGAGTAAGACTCCAATCCCAACCAAAACTCCGGCGCCCACCAAAACACCTGCGCCTACCAAAACCCAGGCGCCCTCCAAGACCCCGGTGCCAAGCAAAACTCCTGTTCCATCCAAGACACCCGTACCCACAAAAGGCATTGCCCAGGCGACCAGCGTACCGGCCTCTAAAACATCGTTACCAGGTAAGCCGGACGCCCCGACCCTGCATTCTCCACTGAACTTCCTTGACGGAGAGATCACCGACCAGCAATTTCTGACCCTGACATGGACTGATAGCGGTAATACCTTGCAGTATTCCTCAACCCTTAAAGGTCCGGCAGGTGGGTCGATGAACATGGACTGGCAGACTGACACCTCCTGGGTGGTCGGAAAACTGCCCGCCGGGAAATACACCTGGACCGTGATTGCCCGGAATACTGCCGGCACCAACCAATCCAGCCTGCAGTTTGACGTGTCTTTCTCCGAAGCCCCACCCACCAGCCAACTTGACCCGCTGCCGGCCGGACAGAAGAACTCCGCCATCCAGTTGAAGTGGAAGGTTATCTCTGGCATGGTCGACCTGGATGGATTCGAGATTCAATACCGTGATAACGGAGGGAATTGGACCACTTACAACCATAAATACACAGCAGCCGACCGACAGGACTGGTTCATCGGTGAGTTGGGACACTCCTACCAATTCCGTATTCACAGTTTCGATAAAAGCGGCAGCTTAGAACCGTACCCGGATTCCGCTCAGGCTAAGATAACTATTGAAAATCATTGCACGCCTGACAGTTACGACCTTAAGAAGTCCGATGCTGGTCCCAGATCAGCTATAAAAATCTCCGTCGGTCAAACCCAACACCATAATTTCTGCCCGGAATCAGACGAAGACTGGCTGACGTTCACTGCCCAGGCTGGAAAGACGTATAACATTAAAACCTGGCCGGATAACGGCGCGGCATCCTCTTATATCGATGTGCTGGCAGGGGATGGGAAAACTGTACTGGGGGAGGCCAAACCCTCTGCTCCCGATGCGACTACTTTGCTGCAATGGAAAGCCCCCGAGGGCAAAATATACTTCATCCGCTTTCAACCCTACGACGATCACCTGGCAGGTACAGACACCTATTATAAAGTTAGCCTGGCAAACGAAGGCCTGGGCAGCCTGCCCTGGTACTATTACGTCCTGTCCTTGTTTCTGGCCTCGCTCGGCGTGGGTGGGTACAAAGTGGTAAAGAGTGTCAAGGCGAAACGCGCCGCCCCCGCCGCCGGGTATGCGGCTGAAACGCGCGGCATCCCACTCTCGTTTTCAGACAATCCTGCGCCGCTGCCGCGTAAAAATCGACCGCACAAGAATCTCAATGAAGTCTGGAACAGTTTGGTAAACTGGGTTAACCGTACGACGCGCAGACTGCGGGGTGAGTCAGGCCCGCGCAAGCTGGTGATGGCCCACAAGCCACGGCGTTTGTAAACCGAGTTGTCAGGAAAGAGGGTGGGCGCATGTGCCCGCCCTCTTTTAACTATTACCGAATTATTTTCGAAATAGCCCATTTTTTAACCTTGCACACACATTCATGTGTTATTTTAATATAGATTGTAATTGTTCAGTCAGGTGTGAGATTCTTTACCTGGGCAGCTACTTTCTAAGATTCCACCAAAGAATCAACATTACGGATCTGTTATGAATAAACTGCGGTTATTTATTGGTTTTTTGATTCTTTTTTGTCTGTTCGGCCTGCTGACCAGGGCGCAGGCGGCCTCGAACTTGACCATCGCCAAGTTGCAGGTCGATATCTGGCCAGAATTCGATCGGCCGAATGTGCTGGTGATCTACCATATCACCCTATCGCCTGATCTCAGCCTGCCGGCCACCCTCACTCTGCACATCCCCGGCCAGACCGGCGGCCCGTCTAACCTGGCGATGAAAGATGCCGACGGCCTGCTTTACAACCTGGAATACAAAACCCCCGTGATGGATAACAGTTTGCTGGCAATCACTTTCACAACCCCTTCTCCGGAAATTCAGCTCGAATATTACGACCCGGGCTTAAAACATCAGGGAAACACGCGTTCTTATGAGTACCGCTGGTCTGGCGATTACTCCGTGCAAGAGTTCATCGCGGTTGTGCAGCAGCCAACCCACGCCACTAACATGCAGATCCAACCCTACATGGGGGAAAGCAGCAAAGGCTCGGATGGGTTCAATTACTTTACCAAGGTGGTCGGGCAGGTCGAAGTATCCTCACCGGTATTCATCCACTTGACGTACAACAAACCAGACAACAACCTGAGCTCCACTTCCCAACCGGTTCAGGTCGTCCAACCGGTCACTCCCAAGACCAGAGGGCGCATCTCATTTATCGACGCCCTGCCGTGGACGCTCGGCTCACTAAGCGGAGTAGTTATGGGCGCCGGATTGTTGTGGTACTGGCAGTCAAGGAAAAAGCGACGACAGCCAGGCTATCTCCGGCACGAACACCGTAATACACCTCAATCCCCCAAGCAGGCCGGCATGGCCCCCACTTCGCACACCGTGGTCTACTGCCACCAGTGCGGCCGTATGGCCAACCCCGGGGACGTTTTCTGCCGGGCGTGCGGCTCCCGCCTTCGCCAGGTTGAGAATTAGTTACTTTTCTAAAGCTCCAGCCTTGATCCAGGCGATAACGCTGTCCAGTTCGTTGGCGCTAAGCAAGCCTGGGTGCATTCCCGAGGATTGAATTTTCACCAGCCGGCTGTCCTGGGGATCACCCGGAAGGATGACAGGTCCATACATACCGCCTTTCATAATGTCGGCGTACGTGCTCATCGATAGCCCACCACTCTCGCCAAGCACTTGCCACAGCTATTCTCAAAGAACTGACCTATGCCACCGCTACAGGTAAGCGCAGTGGAGGGGACAGTCTCTTTCACTCTGGCCGCCGGGGTATTTGTGGCGACACGCACTGGCGTGGGGGTGGACGCAACGACAATCCCCTGTGTGGGGGTGGCTGTGACAACCTTCCCTGGCGTGGGGGTCTGCGGCACGAAAATCTGCTAACCGGGGTCCAGGGTGGGCAGAGTGATCAGCGCGGTCTGCTCGAAGGTGGCGACCTTATATAATCCAAGCATCAGCGATGATGAAACGACGATAGAAAGTGGGACAAAGACATTCATCCGGCGTTTATATTGCCTGGGGCTGATCGTAAGCGGGTCCTGGCCTGCGTCGATTTTATCCAACTCACCGGCATATTCCTCTTCCATCTCGGTATGGCTCAACTTCCCGGTCAGCATGCTCCAGTTCCAACCGCGCAGGTGCACGTTATAGAAATGCCAGAGAAGGATGGCCAGCACCGCCAGGATAGTCTCAGCGCTGTGGGCAGCTTTAGCTGCCGGGATGAATTGTCCAGGCAGAATTTTTGAGGTAAGGATCGGATTCCACATCATGAAACCGGTCAGGGCCATGACCACCAAACCCCACACCAAAGCCCAATACTCCATTTTTTCTTTACAGTTGTAGCGCCCCATACGCGGCAACTCCTTCCTCAGGCCCAGGTTATACATTGTTGCCTGGATTCCGCCCACAGCGTCTTTCAGCCCGGGCAACAGACTGGCTTCCCCCCGCACGACGACCAGCTTGTAACCGAGTACAACCAGGTGGTAAACCGCCTATAGAACGAAGATGGTGGCTGCCAGGCGGTGGATCACGCGGGTCATCTCGATCCCGCCATACAGGTGGATCATTACCTGGGAGATACCAGCCAGGGAGAATTTCTGCAGTAATCCGGTGATCGCCAGCGTGGTGAAGGAAAGGATCAATACCAGGTGTTCAATCCGTCGCGACAGCTCGAAGCGTTAGTATATCTCCGTTTCACTCATTCAGACTGCCCCTCCGAGCCGGATATTTCAACCTGGCGCTGCCTGCGCTGGACGGTTACCCCGTGAAAAATGTCGGTGAAGATGTATAATGCCATGCTTCCCAGCACCAGCGGAATGAAATATTGGTAGAACAGGTTGACGTAATATACCAATGGATAATGCTTTGGGCTGGGGATGTAATGGCTCATCCAGGCATCCGGGAAGTTCGTATTGGCATCCGGGTGGCAGCGTTTACAGGCGGCCAACAGATTCTGTTTTATTTCCAGCCCGTTTTGTGGGTCATTGACCATGGCGATAATATGAATCCCATGGCAGTCGTAGCAGACCGGCTTGTTGGACATTTCGCTGGGCGACTGTCGGGCGAAAAGGGTGACCGTTGTTCCGTGGAAATCTGCCACATAGGTATTCAGCACCTGGGTGGAAAGGTTGTATTTATCCATGACGAGCTTGTTGGTATGGCAGCTTGCGCACAACTGGATCGAGATGTTGCGGAAGGCGGCTGTGGTCGGGTTGGCAATGTTATGCACCCCATGGCAGGTAGTACAGGTTGGCACGTCCGGGTTATTGTCTTCCAGCACGCCTTTACCGTACACACTGGTCGCATACTCGTTGAAAATGGTCCTGTGACACTTATTGCAGGTGAGCGGGATTTGCGCCCGAGCCGCCGGCAGCAATACCACTTTTTCATCCTTCAGGCGCGTCTGGGTATGCGGGTTATGACAGTCCGAGCACACCGGGGCGTTCTTATTGCCGGACGCCAGCGCCTGGGAGTGCACGCTGTCTTGCACCTGGTTAGACATATCCGGGTGGCATTCTTTGCAGGTGTCCTTATACTGCAGCGTGTAATCGCGTTTGTCCTGGGCGGAAAACGCCGGGTGCGGGTAGCTGAGGATGTTGTTATGGCAGGTGATGCAGGTCAGGTTGGTATGCACGGAAGCATTGAACGCCGCCTGGCTGATTGACACCGATACCGTATCACCGCTGGCAAACTGCATCGTCTTCCCTGCCACGCTGTGGCAGGCCTGGCAGGCCGCGTTATCGGTAGGCCCGGCGACTGCCTGGACCAGTTGATCTGCGCCGGCCGGGAGCAATCCGGCATTCACCGGTCGAGTGACCAGGGCAATTATCCCCAACGCCATGAAAAGCGCAATTAATCCGCTGGCCGCCAGCATACATTTAAACCTGAACAGAGATACCTCCATAGCGAAAAGGCCCTTTGAAAAGAAAAGGGAACTAACCTGGTCCTGTCAATGAGTTATGCAAAACTAACTGCTGGTTTTCAGGCTGAAAATTAGATTGTAAACGCGCACCAATAAATAAGATTATTCCGGATTTCAAGCTTCCATGTCAACTCTTACTTCATAATGCTGCGAACGCCCATCGAACCGTTTCAAAAGTTTTCTGGCCTGCGGCAACACAAAGGCCGTTTCGTAGTCTTCGCCGGCAAACTCACGCACTGCCTCCAGGTTGTCGAAGCGCATTACGGTAATGAATTCGACCTCTTCCCCCAGCGGTCTCCGCAGAAGTTGGATACCTCGATATCCGGTAATCTGCTTGTTCTTGATAATGTGGAAAATTTCTTCTCTGAGCAAGGTTTCATAAGCGTCGGTATTTTCGGGGGTCGTCCAACCGTGCCATATTCTGCTGATCATATCTGAATCACCTTTCTTTTTTCATATGAAATGGTAAAATCCATTCCTGGAGATATTGAATGGCGAAACAAGCTCAAGTCAAACATTCGACCGGACTGAACCGCGATCAGCGCCGTATGCGTTGGCAGAAATTGATTTTCAGTGCGATGGCAATCATCCTGATCCTTTCCTGGGTCATTTCACTTCTGGTCCATTAACAGGATCTCGCCTGTCTGCTTCAGGACTTCCGCGCGGGTCTTAAGCACCCTTTGGCCCAGCAGTCCCAATACCAGAATACAGCCAGCCACAATGCCAAACATCGGCTGGATGCCGATCGCTTTGGCCAATATACCACTCAACCAGGGCCCGGCGAACATGCCCAGGGCGTACACCGATTGGTGCAGGCCCATGGCAGAATTTTGTTCCAGGTGGTCGACCTTCTCGATGCTCAACCCCATCAGTACCGGGTAGCCCACCCCGAAAGCAAATCCAATAACGCATTGGGCCAGGAACACCACCAGCAGCGAAGGCGCCAGGGCGGCGCCAGCCATGCCCAGCGACTGCATCAAGAAACAGATCACGACCAGATTCTTAGAACCCAGGCGGTGCGACATAGCCGTAGAAAAGGCGTTGCCCAGCAGCACCATGCCCAGGTTCAGGCTGGCTAACAGGCTGAGCATCGCGTCGCTGGCGCCTAACTGGGCCGCCAGGATGGGCGTAAAGGTGAAAGATGCCGCCCAATCGCCATAATGTAGAATCGCGCTCAATAGAGAAGGCAGCAGTACGTCGCGCCGGATGAACAGTACCCCCAGCTTGCGCAAGGAAGGTTTTTGGGGCGGGTGCCTTTTTTCAGAAAGTAATAACAATGCTATAATCGCCAGCACCGACGCCCCTACAGACACCTCAAAGGGCAGGAGATAACCGCCCAGGCTGGTCAGGAAGCCATTGGAGGCGCTGCCAACAATCCGACCGATTGAGTTAACTGCCGACAGGATAGCAGTGGCTTTGATCACATCTTTGGGTGGGAACAGGCTGGTAAACAAGACTACCATGGGCACCCAGGCGCCCGCTCCGATGCCGGTGATGGAACGCCCAATCAACAAGCCGGTAGCATTTTGGGCATGCGCCAGTATCCATGCTCCCAACCCGACCAGAGCAATCCCTATCAAGATATCCGGCCTGCGCCAGCCGATCCAATCCGAAAGGATTCCACTGGGCATGCGGGAGAAGATCTGCCATAACCCATACATCGACAGAATTACTCCTACCATCGCCAGGTCATTCACCTTGCTTTGTACATAAACCGGCAGGGTGGGGACGAAAAGGTACAACGCCACCCAATAAAGGAAAACAACCACGATGGTAATGGCGATTTTACGTTTCGGCAGCGTCTGCGATGCTTCAGTCATGTCCTTTATCCTTTGCGTATCTACGTTTTAGATTTTATGACAACCTTGCGAAGGCCCCCAAGGGGGGAAACCTTCGCAAGGTTTTAAGTCACAAAATGAAATTATCCCATAAATTATCGGGTTTACCCTTTCAATTTGTCAACTCTTTCAAAAAACTCCTTTTCCAAAGCCGGTACGACCGTGTCGGCTTTAACTGCGGCGATAAATTCCACCAGCGCGTCTACCAGGAGCTGGCGCAGCTTCAAACCCTTCTTAACAGAGGCAGGGCGCGCATCCCCGGCATAATGGTCCGGGAAGTCGCTGTACCAGTATATTCCGGACTGGTTGGCTGGCAGATGCGCCAGCCGGTTCAAAGGGTCCGCCGGCTGCGTCGGAACACGGTCCATCTTGACCAATTGAGTATGATTGGCCAGAGAAATGCTCGTTTCGCACTCGCAAGCGTGTTCATGCAAGCCGGTTTCCAGAATCGCATCCCATTCTTTCTGCTTTTCCGGCGGAAAATCTCCCTTATACAGGTAAAGAGAATATGGCTTCTGCTTCCATAATGTGCACTGGGTGATAAATGGAAGCAAGTGCCTGTTTCCGCCATGCGCGCTGACCAGGATGATCTTCTTGAACCCGTTGCGCCCGATCTCATCCAGCATACCCTCGATCAAATCCAGCAGCAAGGTGGGTCGTAGCGTAACTGTGCCCGGATAGCAGCGCGCCTCATAGATCTGGCCAAAATAAAAAGGCGGGAAAACCACGGCCGGCTCTTTTTCCGCCGCCAGGCTGCACAACTTATGCCCGTTGAGAAAATCCGTCCCAAGCGGAAGATGGTCGCTGTGCCTTTCGACCACCCCGAACGCAATCAAGCATACGCCGGTGTTCTTGACTGCTTCTGCAAAATCTGGAGATGTCAATTGTTCCCACTGCATGGTAAAGCCTCCTTTAGTTTTTTTAAAACAATCTCTACTTCTTGATGGTAATTTCTACGCTGATTTGTCCGCTGCGGTCCAGCAAAGTCTTTTCATCTTCGGCGGCGTTCATCTTCAGGTTCAAAAAGCCGTCCTGCGCAGCGATGAAAGTAGATTCATTCCCAACCAAAAAATAAGCCGGATTATCATAGGTGGCAATCAAAGCTCCATCCGGCGCATACGGCAGCGGTTCAGCGCAGCGCGCTCCGGGTTTGGTCGAGCCACAAGCCGCGGCTGTAGCATCGCCGTTGGCATCCAAAGGCGCTAACTGGGGTGAATACGTCCATTTTCCGCTCATATATTTGATATGAACGGTATCTCCTCGGTGAATTTCTATCTCAAGCATATTCCAGCGTTCGGCGGCGGCCACCGTGAAAGTCAGCGTTTGCACGGGAATGGCTGTCGACGTGACTGAAGGGGTAACCTCAAAGCCGGGCGTAGCTGTGGCGCAGGTCGGCGGCGGGGTAAAGAGAATGTTATATTGATTATTGCTCTTATTTGTTTCCTGGAGTTTATGATTGGGGTCGACATTGATATTTACCCCGCCCACCGGGCCGCTGGCAAACGGCACCACCGCCCACACCCCAACCCCGGACTCCAGCCCTGGCAATGTGGTCGTTCCACTGTTGATCTCTACCTCAAAGGGTCCGGCGTTTCCGTCTCCGATGTTTTTCACCCAGCCGCGCACCTCGCCAGGGTCTCCCCACGGGCAGCCAAAATAACGCACAGAATAATAGCCATTCTCTACCATCAAGTCAGGTAATGCGGTCGAAATGACCGGTTTATTGGAGGTTGTCTGAGTAGTGATGGTAACATCCCCCTCCCCAAGTAGCTTTAATTCCTGCACGTCTTTGAACTGGATGCCCCACACCTGGACGTGGTAGCTACCCGGCGCCAGTCCACTGATTTGCGCCGAAACGTGATAGCCGCAAATGCACTTGCACATTTCGCCCGTATTCATCTCAATGATTTTCAACAGGCTGCCGGCTTGTTTTAGCTCCATCCCTATCTTGGCGCAGCACACATACCCCGCATCCTGTTCGACCAGCACCTGGTAGCCATTACTGGTGATCGTCACCAGGTTCATATTGTCCATTTTGATCTTTTCGTTACAGGCGCTGACGGCATAGTTCAGCTCAGCCGCGCTTACAGCCGGGCTGGCAGGCGTGGTAGGTATGGCAGGCATGACAGTATTACCCGGGCGTGAGAGTAAATTACAGGCTATCAAGAACCCGATAATAATTGCAGGGAAAATCCACTTGAGTTTCATGTCTCCCTCCCATGACAATTATAGCCCAGGTCAAAACTAAAGAAGAGCCTTACCACAGAGGTTCTCTGGGAATAGCCATGGTGACCTCCCATATTTTGGGCTGTCATGACAGCCCAAAATTTGGGGACTTTCTACGGTAAATCCCAATGTGCCACCAAAAATGCACGCTGATTGAGGGAACCCTTTTGAATTCAAGCTATAATTTGGCAAATCTATATCATTTACTTCGGGAGGGAAAGATGGCAAGAATTCCAGTTGGCGTGCAGCTTTATTCCGTCCGTGACGACTGCGCCCGGGACCTGCCGGGAACGCTGGCGCAAATCAGTAAAATGGGTTATGCAGGGGTTGAGTTTAGCAGTTACCATGGTTACAAAGCCGCCGATTTACGCCGCATGCTGGATGACCTGGGGCTGAAGGCCAGCGGCGCCCACATCGGTGTGGACCAGCTTATTGGCGACGCCCTCCCGAAAACCGCCGAGTTCCACCAGACCCTGGGGAACAAATACCTGCTCGTGCCCGGGCTTCCTGAAGAATACCAGATTTCTGCCAGGGCGTGGTTGGCGACGGCTGAGCTGTTTAATTCTTTGGCCGAGCGCTTGAAACCTTACGGCCTGCAGGTTGGCTACCACAACCATGACAAGGAATTCCATAAACTGGAAGGACAGATCCCCTTTGACCTGTTCTTCGGCCACACCACCCCCGATGTGATCATGCAATTGGATATCCACCATGTTATCCACGGGGGAGGCGACCCGTTGGCCTGTCTCAAGCGCTATCCTGGGCGGGCAGTCACCCTGCATATGAGCGATTATTTGCCCGGCGACCAGGTCGTGCTGCTCGGGGATGGGCAGGTCCCCTGGAAAGGAATTTTTGACCTGGTGGATGTCCAGGGCCGCACTGCCTGGTACATTGTGGAACAGGAACGTTACCCTGTTTCCCCTCTGGATTCAATTGCCGCCTGCCTGGACGGCATGCGCAGGATGGGTAAAGCCTGATTTAACTAGGCCAGCTTCAGGCTTTCCAGCAGCCGCAGCAGGTAGCGCGATTTTATCTGCTGGCTGGCCATGGCCTGTTTGACCGGCGGCATTTTCAGGATGGCGCCCAGCATGGCTGCCAGAGCGCGGTGGCTTGCCAGCACCTGGTTGTCGAAGATCAGGTTCTGCAAGGTGCCGCGTTCGACAGCCATCAACACCACCCGGTGCACCGAATTGACCGGGGTGATGACGCGTTCCTGGCGGGAGCGCAGCGCCAGCCCTTTGAGCGAGCAGGTGCGCGTGCACACTCCGCAGCCCAGGCACAGCTCCTGATCCACCCTGGCTTTTTTTTGCTTGGGATGGCGCGGGTCGTTGGCCGAAACCAGCCCCATCGCCTCCACCGGGCAGGCAGCGACGCATTTCCCGCAGCCGTTGCAGAGGGCTTCGTCAACCTCGGGCAGGAAGTTGGTGGTGTGCACAGGGTGCAGCAGGCCAAATTTGCGCGCCGCGATCATCGCCTCGCAGCAGCATCCACAGCAATTGCAGATAAAATTCACCCCGCGCTGCACGTTTTCACCGAACTGCACCAGGTTGTTCTCGTACGCCTCTTGCAGTAAATCCAACCCTTCAGCCACATCGACCGGGCGGGCGTAGCCGTTGCGCGTCAGTGAAATCGCCGAGGAATTAAAGGTCATGCAGATGTCTTTGGGCGCCGCGCAGTCGCGGCCGACATGCTCCATTTTATGCCGGCAGTAGCACACCCCCACCCCTCGGCAGGAGGCGCTGCGGATCACTTCACTGGCGCGTTCGTAGTCCAGCACGTGCAGCGCATTCTCTTCCGATAAGGCCGGCTCGTTCACGTATACCCGCCCGAGCTGGGTCTCGCCATTGACAAACAGGGCCTTAATGAACTCCTCTTCGACATTCATATACTGGTAATACAGTTCACCCAGCAGCTTCTTGTCAACGTCTCCACGCAGACGCATCATCGAAAACTCGAAGAAACCGGCCATGGGGGCGGCAGGGTATATACGCCATCCACATCCACCAGAATGGCCCTGCCCGCCAGGGTTTCGAGCAGTTTGCGCGCCTCCAGCTCTTCCATCTGCCAGTTACGCGCCGCCTGGGCAGCCGTAAAAGGTTTGATCGGCAGCAGGGACACCAGCCCGGCTTCCCGTTCGTCGAAAAGCACACGCAGGATCTTATATAGCGTCTCTGAAGGCGGTGCCCCCTGTGGAAATCGGTTCAGCCGTTCCACCAGTTGTTGGTACCCTGATTTGAGAGTATTGTGCGCCATGATTCCCTCTATGTGAAGTGACTCATTATAAAACAGATATCCCCCGCCCAGGTACAAGCAGCAGGGGAAAAAGTAGACATTTTGGGAGCCGGACTCAGGGTTTGGTCCCCCACGCCGCTAAAGCGCTCTGTGCATCATAAATGGTAAACCGGAACAGGTTGACCGTCTCAGGTATATCCGTATTCGTTTGGAAATTCAAGCCCACATTCCCGG
>Ga0315282_10007654_pt1 | contig 17685 bp, 16 predicted proteins | sample YL17G07_20_MG_FD_203693 | JGI IMG/M metagenome (GOLD analysis project Ga0315282, IMG submission 203693) | Sediment microbial communities from Yellowstone Lake, YNP, Wyoming, USA - YL17G07_20 | ecosystem: Environmental > Aquatic > Freshwater > Lake > Sediment | place: USA: Wyoming | collected... | reverse complement strand
CCCTGCCATCCGGCAGGTGATGCGGCAGCTTGTAGCTCGCCTTGACGTCGGGGTTCTTCTCATCGTACCAAGCGCACGCTGTCTTCAGCTGGCTGAGATCATAGTCGGCCTCTCGAAAATCCCAGCTTAGGTCTTCAGAGGCCTTTGTCTTCGGATCGAAAGGTATGGCCCCCGCTTCCAGTGTTAAGGCCATTGTTTTCCTTTCCTCCAATTCTTCGGTTAGGGCGGCTGAGAACGTTCTCAAGCCGCTTTCCTGACCCGCATAAGTTGCTAATACTTGGGCGCTGGGATACGCGCCCTGCGGCACAAACGCCACATGCTCAAACGCGAAATCCTTCAAAACGTCTATGTCGGCGACCTTGGTTAGATCGTAGGCTACGACCTTAGGACTGACGAAGCGCCATTCACCCCTGCTGATCTTCTCCCAAGCATCAGGATCTGTTACTTCCGCGATCCCAATCGCATACCCGTCCACCTTTTGCGCATCGACGAAGCGACCCGCCTCTACGATGCCGGAGTGATCCGGATATGCGATCAGGGGTGCCCCTACAAGCGTGCCTAAGGCACGGGTGAGCGCGTCATCGGTCACTTGCCACCTGTTCTTGTTCGCGGTGGTATCGATTACTAGGATCTTCGCCAAGTGCCTAGCCGGATCGTAGACCTCGACGGAGGCTTGGTAGTCGAAGCTGAACGCAGCTTGCCTGTGCGCCTGAAGCCATTCCGTCGCCTTTCCCAGGGTCCAGCTGTATGGATCCTTCTTTGAAAACAAGTAGACGTAGATGCCTGTCTTGTCTCCAGGACCTTTGAGAAGCGCCAGTCTCGCTTGGATTCCGCGGCCCAAGTTGATTGTACCTACGACGTTGACTTTGCCCGCCTCGGTTTTTCGGAAGTCGTCCTCGCTATATTCCGGGTTCTCTAGGTGGACGAAGTCCTCGGTTTCGTAGGGCAATTATTTCTTAGCCTCCAGCTCGCTTGGATCCCAGCCCATCAGTTGCCAGACCTTGTCGTATCTGCCGCCGATCGGACCTTGCCCCAAGTTGCCCCAGAGGCTGCTGACCGCGTTCGCCATCTCGTAGAAGTCGGTCGTGGAGACGTAGTTCCAGCGGTGTTTAACCAGCACGGGCAGAGGATCCTTCGGCTTCAGGCCTAGGATCCGGCGGACTTGAGGATCGTACCATTGTCTCTCAACCTCGCGCCGGAAGTATCGCTGTATGCTCGTTATCGGCCCGTCCCGGTAAGCCTCGAGTTCCGCGTAGGCGGTGGCCCTGTTCACGGCTTTCTCGCGGTTGAGCAGGAAGCGCGGGACCTTGAAGTTGCCGGTGATCTCGAAGTCAAGATATTCCAGTGTCTTGATCAGGCCGGGGATGTCCGCTTTGAGCTCGACCGGCGTGACCGTGACCTTCTGGCTCATCGCAATATTCTTGCCCGGCTCGATGCCCACGATCACTTGGTCGATGGCCTTCTTCGCGTCTTCATCGCTTAGGCCGGAGACGTCTACGCTGATGATCACGGTCGGGGCCCAGAGCTTCTCCGCGGTCTCCGGGAGATCTGTCGCAAGGATCTGCTGCCTGGTTTCGCAGATGGCGAGCACGGGCTCGATGTCGCTCAAGCCCACCTGGTCAGCCTCGAGTCTCAGATTTACGAAATACAGAACCTCGTCCGGGCCGTATGCTCCGGATTTGCCTTGATAACTGAAGCCCGTAAGGTTCCATTCACTGTCTAGCTCAGGCTGAAGCTGGGTGGAGTCGAGGGGAAGCAGTTGCGTCGGCACGCCTTTCTTGTCGCGGACGACCTCAAAACCGCATTTGCCGTATATGCTGCGTTTAGCTTGAGCTATGAAGAGAACATTGTCCAGGTTTACCGTCTTGTTCAGCGCGTCGATCTCATCCTTGACATGCTTATATCTCTCGAGTTCGTTGGCGATCTGCTCGTTTGACAGTTCTCTCGGCTCGGCGATCTCTAGAACGGTCTCGAAGCCCTTCGCCGTAGGGTAGAACGCGTTCGCAATTATGCAGTTGCGTACGAGGCTGTCGCGCCGGAACTCGCCGTAGAATTTGTTAGGTCCGGTGTACGGGTACTCTGGCGTCGGCCGGGACCAGATCCAGTGTGTGGCGATAGCCGCTTGGTAGTTAGGAGGCACTTCAGCCATACTTATGTGCCTCCGGCTCTTTCTTGGCGGTGCTCTTAATCGTCACACCGGGTCTCGTCTTGAGGGCTTTCCATGGATCCTTCTCGCGTGAAAAGCTCTTGGCTACGGGTTTCTGGGCCAAGCTGATCGATCAAGAATGCTGTTCGTGGGCTAGAAAAACAGGCTTTAAAACAGATTTGATATTTTAAAAAGAGTTGATATTTTAAGCGGTTTTGATGTATATGCCTGTGCCCTTCTTATCCGCTGGCTTCTCTTCTTTCTGCGGCTTCTTCTCGACCGAGGGGAGCGCTGACGGGGCTGATGCGAGGAAGGCTTTACCTTTGTCGGTGATGCGGTAGAACTTCGCCACTAAGCCCTTGTCGTTTTCCTCGTGGTCAAACTCGAGGAAGCCTTGGTCTAGGCAATAGTGGATGTAGCGGTGTGTTGTAGGGTTGTTCCAGCCGGGAAGCTGAGCCACGCGGTACAGGTTGGTAGCTTCTTCAGCGAAGATCCTTAAGAGTTCCACGATCCTCCCCACGAAGAAGTCGGCTTTTGCAGGCAACCCGATCAAAGGAAACTAGCCACGGCTAGGCTTATATATCTTGTTGATGAGATATAGAAAAGAAGGAGGTGAAAGCCAAACAATGGATTATCTGACAATCGTTTATGCCGTGGCCGCTGCTCTCGCTTATTCAGCATCCTTCTACCTTAAGAACCGGACATCCACCAACGAGCCGTTTGACCCTATCAAGTTCTTCGCCACGCTGATCGTCGGTATCGGAATCAGCCTGCTGATGCTTCTCTCGCACGTCACTCTGACCGAGCAGGATGTGTTCACGCAGTTGGTCGCTTACGCCGGCATGATAGCTTTGGTTGAGACGCTTCTGAAGAGCATGATACAGCCAAGTGTTAAGGCCTCATCAATGCTCACCGGTGTTGCTTTTGTTTTAGCCGCTGTTCTTGGGAAAACCAAGAAGCCCACCGCCATGCCCGTTACGATACCTGTTTCAGCGCCGCCTGAAGCCGTTCCTTCACCGACTTGGCAGCCCGCTGAAGTCTGGCAAGACGATGAGCAGACCTACAAGCTGACCGATGCTCAGATCACGGATCTAACTGTAGTCTGCAGTAAACCGGTGCCGATGGAGATCATCGACGGCTTCAGTCAGAAACAGATCGGCTTCCGTGGCCGCATCCTGAAACCCGATGGAACGCCTGAAACACGATGCTGCGCTGTTGTACTCAACATGGTCTCACCAGACAACGCACATCCCCAGGAGCTACAGGTGAAAACCGATTCTGATGGGAGGTTTGAAGCGTGGGGATACTACTGGATTCCGCACAACTTCACGTTCAGTCCCGATATCAAAACATGGCCAAGCGCAACCTGTGTTCTGGTCTACGGCTCAGGCTGGGGAGGGCAAAACAGAATCTACCGCGGATTCATCAAAGGCTTCACGGTACAATTCGCAGGATAAAACAAGATAGCTAGAAGGTTTTCGCTAGGACCCGGCCGGGCTTAGATCCCAAGGTGTATACATAGATATCTAAAGCGGTCGCCCAGAACCTGTCATCGTGGCTACCTTCTGGATGAGAAAAAATGCGCACGCGAAAGTATGACAAATTACCATGCGCATCATCCAATGACTTTCTCTGTGAGCTTCAGTCGATCGCTCACTTTTTCGTCTATCGCTGTGAGGTCTGAACGCCATTCTTAGGACAGACATCGTCGAGGGGGCAGCGATTGCATTGAGGTGCTGCAGGGGTGCACCATTTTTTACCTATTACCCAAGTTGGACCGTGAAGCACTCTTGGGTAGTCTGGCTTGAGTCTTCGCGCAGCCTTCGTAGCAGATACTCTATCAGGTTTTGTGATGAAGCCGAGACGGTAAAAAACCCTCACGATGTGAGTGTCCGGCTTCACGTCCATGTTCCTGTGGTCGCTGTCATGAAAGCTGATGCCGAAGCATTCTTCTAGGAGGAGCACTGCCATTGACGAAATACCGGGACCCACACCGTATATGCGTTCGAATGTTGCCCTGACTTTTTTTGAAGTCTGGTTCTCCCATATCTTTTGTACTTTGCCGTCATATTCATTCACGACTATTTCAGACAGCTCTTTCAGAGTTCGGGGAGCAGCGTTTATGAATCTGGGTTTTCCGGGAAGGCTTCTGAGGATACCTCCCAAATCCTCAACCGATTTATCTGCGAAGAACCGGGGAGTAAATCTTCCAAACTGCTTCTGGATATAGTAAGGGATGGTCCAGATAATCTCGGATTTTGTTCCTCGGTCCAGAACTGCAGCTACGGCGAAAGCAAACGGGTTTTCTTCAATTAACAAGGCCGCCTCCTCTTCAAGCACAGGAAACAGGTCCCTAGGATGAATCTCCTTTGCAAATTTCAACAGCCGCTTTACTTTCTCATCATCATTCATTCTCGCATTCCAGTTTTATGAATTGAAAAGAATTGAAGCCAGTACGTGCCTGAGAAAGCCACTCTATCCTGTTCATCAACTGGATCAAGGATAAAGATCAATCGATATTTGGATATCAGGACCTGTTCAGGTTTGAGTTTTGTTCTGAGAATCCCTAGTATGAACATATCTAGTGTGGGTAGGTTCTCACAAAATGATCAACAGTCAAAGCTTGCCCTTCGTGACCCGACTGTGGATAAGGTGCAAATGCGTTCGGAACGTCCACAGGAGTAAAATCATCATGAACCTCACCGTACGGGCTCTCCCCCTCACAAACCGTGAAACTCTGGTTTATTGCAGCGTTATTTCCTTGGCTTGTCCAAATCGCAAAGTTGTTCGATCCACGGGACTGGTTGAATGAGATGGTCCAGCCGGCTATGCTTGCGTAGGCAGGGCATCTGCCTCTGATGGATGCTAAACAAGCACCACATGCAAGGGGGTTTGCACCCCTCGGCTTCCCTCTTGAATCATATTTCACGCACCACAAAGCATCATCGCACAGGGATGAGTGGACTTTTCTTGCTTGAGCGGAAATCCACAAGAGCCTTTCCACCTTGCCTATGTTTGTAGCACTAGCGAAAACACTGTGCAGACTCCTCCCTGTCGTCGGATATATCGCGAGCGGCCACTTCATAAATGTCTCAATCCACGTGTCAATGGGCAGTGCAGCGGTATTTCCAAAGCACTGCTGGGCATAGAGCGCTATTACTTTCGGTGTCTGATAGAAGCCTCCCAGACTATCATAAATGAAGCCAATTTGGTTCGAAGTCAATTTCTGCGGAAGCAGCCTGTGGTCTCTTAAGTCATTCAACATCTGGAGAAACATTACCGTTCTCAGCGGTCCCTTGTCAAACGCATTGAAACACTGAGTTAGAGGTTCTCTGGAACTCGGGTTGAGGCTGTTTATGAGGTCCAAGATCTTGGCTGTATTCAGAACTCCTTGAAACGGTGGATTGAACTTGGAAAAAGCCAGTCCACCGCCGATATTCCTGACAGAACAAAACCTTCGGTGAAAGTCGGTTGCTGCGTCCGAAAGGGCTTGAAATTTTGGAAAGAGCTTGTGTAAATCGCTCTGACCTGTAATCTCGTTGAATGTGGGAAGCAGGTAAAAATCCATCTTGGGCAGGTTACCGCTCACGTCAATTCTTTCACCAAATCGAGAGCAGAAATAGTGTGTCTGAATCCACTCGCTTTTTCTGCCTGCGGGTGAGTAGAAACTCGCCACGAATCGGGCCAATCCGAACACAGCGTCAAGAAAACGGCCAAATGGGAGGGACTCTCCGAAGGCACCGGGAACGACCCTTTGCCAGATTTGGTCCAAGACCGCGTTCGCCTGACTGAAGGGAGGCCGAAACGCTGCAGACACATCTGCATGCGTGAGGGGGTTTGAGACGCCCAGTCTCTCCTCTATCTCAGATCTAACTGGTGAAAGAAGATTTGAATTCTCCGCCTCTTCCAGATCTTTGTTGCAGATAATCCCAACTTCCAGTCCAGAGCTTGATAGATGTGTCCTCTCTATGTACCCGAAGGCCCTGTCTTCAGCGCTGGGCACCTCCTCAGAGGACATATTACTGGTAAGCACGTGGAAATACTGCAAGGGAAACAGAGGGAGATCCGCATCGTAAAGGTGAATAAATGGAAACCACCTTTCAGGGTAGTTCCGTATCGCGAGGGTGTACCTGTAGGACAATCTCTCAAATGACATTCTGGGCTTCTCAAAGGTCGGTGGTGTCTGCCACACGCTTGCAGCACGCACACTTCCTTGTTACTTTAGCCGTGCTCTCCGCTGATCAACTTTTCGGTCTAGAATCTTTGAGTTCTGACTCGCGCGCGTGGAGAAAGAATTGCAGCTAGTTTATGAAAAAGCGAAACAATGATTTCCTCTTTCTGTGTAATGAATTTGGGACTTGACTAAAGCAGGACTCATGTTACTGCTTTGGCAAAAACGCAAATTTCATTCAATGGGCACTTCCCGCAAAGAGGCTTTCGAGGGAGGCATACCAGAGAAGCAAAATCAATCATTGCCCAATTGAACTCCTTTGCCTTTCCTCGGGGCAGAAGTCTTGCCGGAATTTCTCTGAATATCGCTTTTCTTCGGGCCTCCTTTTCGAGCTTGAGTCCAAATACCCTTCCGATGACCCTGCACACGTTTGCATCAACTACAGGTACGTTCTTACCATATGCAAAAGCCAGAACGGCATCTGCCATGTAGTCTCCTATTGCCGGTATAGAGAGAAGGCGGTCGCGGTCATCCGGAATCCTGCCGTCGAATTTCTCGGATATTTCCTCTGCCATCCTTTTGATGAGGCCTGCCCTCCAGAAAAGCCCCAATCGTGCAAAGTATTCTTCAATCTGTCCTAACGTAGCACAACTCAAATCTCTTACTGTGGGAAACTTTCGAACGAAGGCCTCATACACGGGAACAACCTGATCGGCCTTAGTTCGCTGAAGCATGATCTCCGCAACAAGTATTTGATATGGATCGGTTTTCGAACGCCATGGGAAGCTACGAAAGTTATTAGCATGCCATTCAAGGAGAAGATCGGAGAACCTTCTGTCACAACTCATTTAGGTTAACGCTCGTTCCTGCTTGTTCAACTCAGGACCATTATACTACCATCTTTTCCAATGTTAAGCTCAATCTGTCCTCCGAAAGTTCTCGTGAAGGCATTGACTATTCTGACGGCGTCCCCCTTCTTCACGAGGTCGATTTGCTGTCTCCACAGATTGAGACGGATCGAGCCTGTATCGTCTTCGAGTGTCGCGGTCGCAACACGCGCAGGTCCGAATCGTGTATCGACTTCTCGTTCCTGACCCATGCCGGTTATCATGCCGGTAACCTCTATGTTTCTCATTGCGGGTCGGATGTCTACGATTCTGACAGCCGGCATCTCAGAACCTACCGATTGCTGATCCTTTCGTCTATAAATCCATTCACATTATAAATGAAGGGCAAAATAAATATAAGTAGAGAATGTGATGAAACACTGCGGTATGAGGCATACTCCTAATTCGATCGAGCTTTTCGCAGGCGCCGGGGGACTGGCATTAGGTCTCGAAATGGCGGGTTTTTCCACAAGAGCCCTCATCGAGATCGATGAGTATTGCTGCGAAACCCTGCGCTACAATGCTCCGAAATACTTCCCAAATGCGCTCGTCTTTCAGAGAGACATTGCCAAGCTTAGTGTAGCCGAAGTTCTTGAATCGACCGGTTTGCAGGCAGACGAGATAGATTTGATCGCCGGCGGTCCGCCCTGTCAGTCTTTTTCCATTTCGAAGATCCCTAAGGGAGGCAGGTCACTGGACGATCCCCGGGATAGCCTGTTCCTCCATTTTGTACGTTTCGTAAAAGAGATACGTCCTAAGGTCTTCCTGATGGAAAATGTCCCGGGGTTAATGAACAAGGCCAAAGGAGAAGTTTTCCAGCGAGTATTGGACGCCTTCAGCTCGCTTGACTACAGACTCAACCACGATGTATTGAACTCCGCGGATTATGGAGTCCCTCAAATTAGAAGACGATTGTTTATCTTGGGCTCCAGAGACGGGCGGCTGTTACGATTCCCTGAACATACGCATGCACGCCTTAACAACCTTCTGGAACTGCCCCTGTACGTCACCATCAGGCAGGCTTTTTCGCAGCTGACTCCTGATATGCCAAACCAAGACATGCCAAGGCACACACCAAAGAAAATTCAAAAGCTAGCAGGCATACCGCCGGGCTCTTCTTGGAAACACTGGCGGTTCAGAGACACTTGGGACAAACCTTCACGCTGTGTTACAGGCCATTGCAGAGACGACTGGGTTCATCCTAGAGAACCCAGAGCAGGAACCGTCAGAGAACTGGCAACGCTCCAATCGTATCCAACTGACTACGTCTTCAAAGGCCCAATAATGGGAATGAATTTCGTGAAATTCCAGTTTCAGTACAGACAGGTCGGAAACTCCGTACCTGTCCTTCTCGCCAAGGCGATAGGCAAGGCTATTCTAAATCAGATAGGGCCCGTTGAGATGTCGCAGATCGTATGAACTTCTCAACTTCGACTTCGAAGGCGGCCACCTTCTCCTTTATGGATTTTGAAAACTCGCCTATCTCATGCAGCTTCTCATCCGAAAATGAACCCGGCGTCAAATCCTCAAAGGCATCGTAAGGAAATGTCACAGTCTGCGTAGGGCCCCCCGTCATTCCGGTTCCTCCGGCCTGAAGCGCCCAGTTGCAATTCATAACTATAGAGTCAAGTGTTATCATTTTCCAGCCGACAAATCTCCGTTTCTCGGAGTCTTCAACCTCCCGGATGATATAAAGACCGTTACAGTTCAATGGCAGACAGAGTCTTAGAAGCATAAGTATCCGTCCAGCATCTATTCCGAGGAGTCTACCTCTGGTCGCCGCAAAAGGAAACTTTTCCTTTATCTCCACGGGCAAAATCTTACCATCATATGATACAAAGAAGCCGTCAACATCATAAGGGTCGGCGATGGGTTTGCGCATCCTCTCTTTGACGAAACTGCTGAAGAAAGCCTGATTTAAAACAAGCATTTCAAGGATCTCTGGATCAAGGGCCCGATATCTCCCTTCCACATACCGGTCCCATGGTTTACCTCTGGACGGTCTGCCCGTTCCAGGCCAAGCTCTGAAGAACCTCTCAGCATCTATCAGCAGCAGGTTTTCATCCTGATAATTGAAGAGCGCCCATTTGAGACTGCTCAGTGCCGTTGTGTCTGGCTTGCCCAAAGGAATGCAGTAGAATACGGCCAGACCCGACGCAAAATGGAGCCGTAAAGGGCGTGAAAACCTCTATCTGAGAGCAGCGAATCAATAACTGATTTCATGGATTCGTTCGTTTCGATTCTATCATGAACAAAGAAACACATTCTCTTGCTGGCTACCGAACCCTTCGGTGACATGACCCAGCAACCGTTAAAATATTTTCTTTGAACATTTCCGCCGCTTTCCTGAATCCATTTCTGAAAATCAGCCTGAGCCACGAGCCCCATTGCCTTGTTGCTGCCCATGATGCCCTGCATTGATGCTAACATAAAATTGCGATCCGTTCTTCATCCAACTCCTCAGGAGGCTGTGAGCCGTTCTTTCGAATTTGAGATTATGACTTTCCATAAGGTCGCTGAATAAAAGCTATCCAAATTTGCTTTTATTCTTTTTCACAACATTCGCATGAGATGAACCTATGGCGAAACCCCTTTTTTGACGCAGAGTTTCTCCGAAAAGTTTATAGGGCTGGATTGCGCCATTAACCATTGTCCATTAACCAACGGACAGAATCCATAAAACAAAATGGCCGAAATGTTCGGCAGAGAGGTTGAGATTTATGACATATGGTTTGAAGATTGATCATTTCCTAATAAACCCAAAAAAGGAGTATCAGGTCTTCTTTGTGCGAGAAGAAGCATTCGACAATTTTCTGAAAGATCTCAATTCGACCTCAGACAGCGGAAGAGTGCCACGCTACGTTGTTTTTGGACTGTTTGCTGTGGGGAAAACTCAATTCCTGTTACATCTTAAATACAAACTGGCCTCAAAGGCCCTGTGCATCTACGTGGAGAGTCCGAGCTGTCACCGTAGAACACGTTTCGTTGAATTCTATCGATCGATGATCATGGCGTTAGGCAGACAAGTTGTTATTGATAGACTAGCAAAGGGACTGGATTTCATTCAACAGAATCAAAAGGAATCAGCAGAAATAGGCCTGTCGCAAGAACTTGCAGCGGTTATCTCTACTGCGCTTGCCAACAAGCAACAGTTCACCTTATGGCAGTGGTTGACGGGCCAGAAGCTGAGTGCTACGGACGCCGCTTCCATTGGAACTGTGACACGGGAAATCAGTGATGAAGACGCAGTTGCTGTCCTCAACGCTATGGCGATTCTTAGCATGATCTTTGACAAAAAACCTATGATTTTCCTCATGGACGAGTTTGAAAGCACATACCACTTGGGGGGTGACGCCAGAACGCTTTTCAGCGAGGCTATTCGTTCTTTGGTAGATGAAGGGAGCCAAGTGGGAGTGATCTTCGCTCTAACTGCACGGTCAATGGCTGAGGTCCCTCCTGTACTTGATTACGACCCTGTCAAGAGAAGAATCGGTTTGACAAACTATGTCCGATTCAGCGAATACAGTGAAGATGAACTCGAACGGTTCATCAAACAAGTAATCAGCTATCGAAGAGATGAGCATTTCAATGCTAAAGAAGCCGTGTCTTCACTGAAATCAAGTGAGACAAATGATGAAAGAACATATCCGTTCTCACGAGAGGCAATTGAGGAAATCGTGAAATCGGTTGTACATTTCGCAGAAGAGGGCCAAATTGACTGTGTGCGACCTAAAGAAGCTTTAGAAATCATGGACAAAGCCCTCCGATTGGCGATCGAGAAGAAGATGCCCAGTATCAATAAGGATGTTATCCTGACTGTTCGAGGCCAAGTTGTGGAGGCGCTGAAAATCTGAAAACTGCTTTTCAAGTTTCGTGGATGCGTTACATGGTCGGCGACGCTGGCAACATAAGACGACTCTACTGGGCAGTTAAAACAGCTTCTGAAGCCCAAGCTGAACACCTAGAAACGCTATCGGAACTATATCTGAAAAAGTTTGGTAGCGCAACCAATCAGGGAAAGGGAAAGCGAGGCCTCAAGAGCACACGCTCTTTGGAGCCTCATTTCAGTCTGGCGAGAGAACTTGATCTGCTTGAGCAGAAGGAACGCGAGAAATGGCGAATAACCTTCGGACCTGGCAGAGCCTTCATTGCCCTGTGGGAAAAATGGGGAAAGGAGCCTCCAACCGCCCTTCTTTTGGGACAGCTTATTCGATACGACCGATCATTCCTTGTGCCTTTTATTCTGGGCCTAGTGGAATCAGACTACGATTTCTCAAGACAGAAGTTTGTTGGATTAGAAGAGATTGCCCGCTCTGTCTGGAAGGAGATTTGGTCAGCTGGCGAAGCTGAAATCAAACGAATGGAACCCCCTTTTCCGGCTCCCGAAACCGTTGGAAAAAGAACTTTGGGTCATCATGCACACGCTCGAGTTAGACTCCTAAACACAAATGAAGGGCTGGGTCTGAACATCGACAAACTTCGCAGACTGGCCGAACTGTTCTTTGAGTTTCAATTTGCACCGCTTCCAAGCGATTACTATTTCATGATAGGTGAGGCGCTGACAAAGACACGCCCCAAAGAGATTACAGGTGATGAGCTGGACCTCTCAGTTGCCAAAGTATATCCTGTCATTCAGCGGGCTGGCTATGCATCAGGTTACGGTGCATTCGTCATTATCAATGAGCTGGCACTTCCGAACAGGGCTATTGACTGGGAGGCCTACTCTTCACATGTGCGAAAAAGAACGTGGTTTTCCACAACTTCAAGCTTCAGACGGGACGATTTCCTTTTTTCTCTAAAAAAAGAAGCCACAATACCTCTGAAGGTGGAGTGATGGTAGAAAAATTCTCTGTCTTGAAAGACCGCTTCAAAACCATGTACAACAAGGGAATAACTTACGGTGAAATGGCAAGAAAGTTGCAAGTGAACACGCTGACCCTCCGCGCATGGCGAGAGAAACTTGACCTGCCTCTAAGAAGAAGTTTGTGCCAGCGTTCTTGGATGGACGTCCCCGATGTAACGGGCGTCTCTCCTAGAGAAACCCTTCAGTCAATAGCTAAAGCTTTCGGGTTCACACAGCACGACATTGAATTCATACTAGTTCGATTTGACAAGTTCAGGTCAAGAGGTCTTGTAAAGGGCAGAAGATACGATCATGCAATTCTAGCGGCAGCATTCTTGTACCTTCAATGGGAAGGGGCAAGAAAGGTCCCTGTTTCGGCGGCGAAATTTGTAGGGGGGTGCAAGGATCCGGAACTTTCAAGATCGAGGTTGCTTCAATTGAGCAGTGTATTCAAAGAGGCAAACCTATATCCAAAAATGCATCTCCAATCCGACAATTTGCTTGAGAAGACTTGGAGAAAGATTCAGGATAAATATGATCTTCCGGAGGCTGTTAAGGTAAGAGCTATTGCATTGATGGCAACCCCCCAACTTAAGGAGCGGGCGTTAACGCCGTATGCGGTAGTAGCTGCCTGCATGTATATCGCTTCCAAGGAACAGGGTTATTGGATAAGTCAATGGGACCTCGCAGAATTCTTTGGAGTCACAGAGGTGACAATTCGCAATGCGATCAAGCTCCTGACGGACATAGAACCTGACAGTGCGAGAGTGCAATCTCTTCAAGATTCAATTGAAATGAGTTGATAGTTTATGACCGAAAACTTGGAAATGGAATATATCAAGCCCAAAATTACCGAAGACTACCAAGTTCTGGCAGCTCTGGCGAGCACCGGCGCAGGATTTGAGGCACTAGGAGGCAGTTCTCTCATGCTTACGGAACCTGTCGAGAACAGCGTTGACTCGATTATTGAAGCGAACAAGAAAAGTCTGAAAATCAAAGGGAAAATCAGAATTCTCATCGACAACACTGCGGAGCAGGTCATTATTGTTGACAACGGTCTAGGATTCACCAATCCGAGACATATTTGCGAAAGACCATTCGATTCTTTGAAAAAATATGACCCCGACTTAACAGGGAAGTTTGCAAGAGGGCTACAGGGCTTTCGCTCCTATTGCAATCACCTCGTCTTTATTACTAGAAGACTCGAAATACCAAAGGAAGAGGTCTTCGGAAGGAAATCAGGGCGTACCGTTAAGCTCGAATTTGCTGCTGGCCGAATCGAAGTACGCGCTTCTATAGTTCCAGACGAAGAATTCTTAGAATGGACACAGGGCGAATTCAACTATGGAGCCGTGGCCTTTTATCGAGACTGGAAAACTGGCGAGTTCGAGAAAATAAGGAAAGACCGGCTGATAAGAAGAATCGAGCGACATTTCGGCGAACTCATCAGAAAAGGTGAAATTGAAATACTTGTATGGGAGGGGGCAAATCTTTATCCCGGTCAAATAATTCCACGGGAAGAGTTTTACGAGTGCAAGCCACGCGATTTCTCCGATTTGACCAAAATCAATCTGCCCATCGTTGATCATGTTGAAAATGGCGTCAAGAGAGGAGAAATATCCTTCGAGCTTTACTTGACAAACAGAGCAAAACGTGACAGAGAGTCGCTGCCATTCCTCATGTATAAAGACCGTCCGGTCGGTGATGCACCCATAGCTGAAATCGGTGAATTCGCGCAAACGGATGTGTGGAACAGCTCCTACCTGACTGGATTCATTAAGGCGGATTTTTGTGAGATCAATGAACTCAGGCTCGCGCTGAAACCCGGTCCTACTAGAGATTTCCTTTATCAGCAAATGGAAAATGCTGAATCATTCCTCAGGGATGAAATAAAGAAGCACCATCGCGGTTTGATTGATCTAAGACGCAGCCAAGAGATCAACTTGCTCATCAACAAACTGCAGTCCTTCCTGAAGCAAAAACACATTTTTGATTTCAAGATAGCCAAAGAGTTAGGAGATTTGATGATGTCCGAAGAGATGGACCGCGTAAAAGTCTCAACATTGGCTGGATCAGACTCGACCTTTGCTGCAGTGACTCGTGATGGAGAGGACGCATTAGGACTGAAGCCCATATCTGTTCTTCCCAAAGAGAATGTTGTCCCGGGAGAAGAAGAGGGAATCTTCCAGCATCAAGAGCAAACTGGAGGATCCGGTAAAGGTGACTCCGAGGGCGTCATGGGAGGCCCAGGAGACACGGGCCAAGTTGGTGAGCATGGAGATCAAGGGTACAGAGAAGAAGATAATGGCATGAACAAGTCTATTCCAACAATCGAAAAAACGTCTATGGGAGAATCAATAGGTGGTACAGATAGGAAAATAAGAAAGAGGAAACCACGAGGATTCAACCTGACAACCCAAGAAAACGAATTCTCTGACGACCTCTCCTGTTTTGATCCTGTGACCTCAACCATAATAATTAACAGTGGACATGAAAGATACAGAAAGAGGGAGCGCCTCGAAGAACCGCCCAACAAAGAGATGCTAGACTACATGTCCGAACTATATATCTGGGAAATCTGCAAGCTTGCAGCAGAGAGCAATCCCGACTTGAATGCCGCAGACACATTTTTGAAGACAAAGTACGAGTTCTTTGAAACCGAGGACAATGAGTAATGGTTCTGGATACTAAGGAGCAGATCTTATCCCAGATAGCGAAGCTCCTGACCAAAATCCAAAAAGAAACCAAGATAGGAACTGCTTACGAGAAATACGACACAAGATACCTGTGGAGTCTGGGAGACGAAATCCACCTATACTTCAAAGTAGCTAAGAATAAGGAAGACATCATTGAAGAGATTTTGATATACCTTAATGAAAGTGGCTTGAGTTGTACGCCCGTTCTTCTGAAGAACGCGGAAACAGCAAGGAGGAGGTGGAAAAACGAGAGTGACTACCTTCGAGATGTGAACGGTGCAAGCTATGGAAAGCTTAAGGCAATTCTGCCGATCATAGACCCAGACTTCTCGTCCCAAGTAGCGTTTCCTGATCAGGAAATAAAGGCCCTCTTGAGTGCGCTGAATACTGATACTTATGAAGAAGTGCTTGAAAAAGTCAGAAGGTTAAGACGGATCTATGATACAGCTAACCTTTCAATGGATATAGATCAATTCTATTCTGACCTGCACTCCATGAACAGTTATTTGGAAAAGGCGGTGACTGAGCATGATACGAAAACCCTTGATTATGTCCGAACACGATATCCGTCTAAACTGATCAATAACATCAGAATGCTTATTGCCTCATTACAGAGCGAAGAAGCCCTGCAGAGAATCGGACCATCTTTACCGAAAATTGAGAAAACCCCTGAAGACTTAATGGAAATTGAAATTGACGTCTGGTTTTCCAACATCATTAACGTGCTGGTCACTTTGAAGCGAGGGAGTCTTAGCTCACGCGAAAGAGTAAGACATCAGATTGGGATCTCAAAACTAGGTGAACTGAGCACCCTCTTGAAAGCAGCTTCAAGCGACGAAGAGTTGAGCAGATATAGAAGGGGACAAGAATTGCTTGAAAAAATCAGGAATCCATATCTTCCAAGAAACGCGACGGACACGGACTTAAAACCAAAAAAGTAATGCTGGAGGTCGAGAGTCACGCACAAAATACTAATAACACGGTGCTGTTATATGCCTCATAATTCCTTTTTCTGTAGAAAAGAACGGAGGGAGACGTATGCGGCTTGATAGACTTCTCGCTGAGAGAAAGAAGGATCATTTCTACATTATGCATTTGAGTTATGACGGAGAAGACAAAGAACCTCTTTGGAATTATGCCAAGGAAAACAATGTCATAGGCCTCGACTACCCTTCTGAGGTAAATGATGACTGGAACCATGTAAGCGAATCTGTAAAGGAAAGAGTGCCCCGGATTTGGGTCAAGCAGTTTGAGATGTTCTGTAATCAGATGAGGGAGGGCGATATTGTCATAATACTGGAGGGTTGGCATTCTATTCTGGGCATTGCTGAGGTCGAGGATAGGAAATATCGGTACGAACAAGGGCTTTCCGAGAATGGAGTCTTTTTTGATCACATAAGGCGAGTCAAATGGATAAAGAAACATGACTACGGAAAGCACCCAAAACTGCCGCGTCCTGTCAGAGGTTTCAGAAATACCCTGTACAGAGTGGAGCGCAACACCGGGCGCTGGTCAATCCTTTCGAACACAGACGTCTGAGCTGTCACTGAAAGTACGCGACAGTTTAGAAGGTTTTGGCAACTATTGGTCCGGGCTTAGGTTCCTTCTCTGTTGCGTAGGTGGCTAGGGCGGTGGCCCAGAACCGGTCGTCGTGGCTGCCCTCCGGATGCGAGAACCTTATTCTCCCGGTCTTCGTCAACTCGTATCTTTCAACGTTCAACTCGTTTATCAAGGCTCGATCATAGGGCAGTTTGAACTCGTCTTTCAGCATCTTCTCCTTGAGAACCGTGGCCAGCTCCTCCTTCCTCTGCTCCGTGAACATCACGCCTTCCACATTCTGTATTCCGGCGTTCTTCATGTCCTCGGTGATGTACTCGCCGACGCCCGTCTGATCCACGCAGACCCGGTGAACAGTCTTCCAGCGGTCCGAGAGCGCCTTAACGTAGCCTATCACGCTTGCGTAGCTCGTCTTCAGGGGAAACCGGTAAACGTGGACCAGGCGGAGGCGTTCCTCCTTCTTTTCAACCGTGGCGACGACGCTGTAATCCATGTGCTTGCCGAAGTCCACGCCAATGAAGAAGACGCCTGCTGCAACGTGCTCGAAAGGATAGTAAATCCAGTCCCGGCCCTCGACGAGAGGCTCGGACGACACGCATTTGGCGATGAGGTCCTGGGGCAACCACACATCAACGTCCTCAACAAACTCAGCTTCAAACTCCATCGTAAACTGCTGAGGCAACATACTCGCCTGCATATCGTCGATGAATTGCTGCGTTATGAGGCCGGAGGCTACGGCTTCCCGCCAATTCGCATAGTGCTGACTGAAACGATCCTTGAGCCTCCCCTTACAAAACTCGTAGAATTGGCTCTTCGAGGACCAAGGCGTGGAACTCACGATTAGGACGCCGTTTGTCGTGGCCAGCATCGGCAGAAGCACGTTGTTAAACATATATTCATCACGCTCGAAGAACGCTGCTTCATCCGCCAAGATGAGGTGGGCGGTTAAACCCCGGATCATGTTCTCCGAGCATGGCAGAGCCCAGATCCTGCTCCCGTTCCTGAAGGTTATCTTCGTCCGTTGCTGCTGCGCGATCAATTCACGCTTCACGGAAGGATCCATGCGATTAAGATGCTCCTCGATCCTGTCCATAACGATCATGCTTTGTCTAAGGCCAGGCGCCACGACCAAGATCGCTTTATTCGGATTCATCGCGGCGAGGGCGATGGCCTTGGCTGCTATGGTCGTGGATTTCCCGCTCTGCCGTGAGAAGCGGACTGCGATCCTATCCGCCGTGTCTAGCAGAAGCGCCTCTTGGTATGGGGTCGGCTTGAACCCCAGCATGCTCTCGGCAAACTCGACGGGGTCCATCTGGCCAATGTCAGGCTGGACAATTATGGAGCTAAGCGTGTCTTCGAGCCTTCTCATGCCTTTTTCGAGGCTC
>Ga0315282_10007653_pt1 | contig 17688 bp, 12 predicted proteins | sample YL17G07_20_MG_FD_203693 | JGI IMG/M metagenome (GOLD analysis project Ga0315282, IMG submission 203693) | Sediment microbial communities from Yellowstone Lake, YNP, Wyoming, USA - YL17G07_20 | ecosystem: Environmental > Aquatic > Freshwater > Lake > Sediment | place: USA: Wyoming | collected... | reverse complement strand
TTTGAGCCCCAACCGGCGCATATGGTTCCTTCTGCCGGCGTTGCTTGCCGCTGCGCTTCTGGCCTATGCGCCGGCGTGGCATGGCGGCTTGCTCTGGGACGACAAGGCCCACATTACAGCGCCGGGATTGCGCTCGGCCGAAGGTCTCTGGCGCATCTGGTTTGACGTCGGCGCAACGCAGCAGTATTACCCCGTGGCGCACTCCGCTTTTTGGCTGATGTACAAGCTCTGGGGTGACCACACGCTGGGATACCACCTGGCGAACATTGTCCTGCATGCGCTTTCGGCGTTCCTGCTGGCGTTGATCCTGCGGCGGCTTTCGATCCCGGGTGCTTGCTTTGCGGCGACCATCTTCGCCCTGCATCCCGTGTTCGTGGAATCCGTAGCCTGGATCTCCGAACTCAAGAACACCCTCTCGGGAGCATTCTGCTTCGGAGCCGCTCTGGCCTACTTCCATTTTGACACGGATCGGAGGAGGCGCCCGTATGCCATCGCGCTTGGTCTTTTTCTTCTGGCTTTGCTGAGCAAGTCGGTAACCGCGACCTTGCCTGCGGTGTTGCTGGCCGTTTTCTGGTGGCAACGCGGGAGGCTGCGGCTGCGCCGCGATGTCGTTCCTCTGGTCCCTTTTTTTATCATCGGGATCGGCGCCGGCCTGTGGACGTCCTGGGTGGAACGCACGATCATCGGCGCTGAAGGCGAGAACTTCAATTTCAACCTGATCGAGAGATTTCTGATTGCCGGACGGGCCATCTGGTTTTATCTCGCAAAGCTGTGCTGGCCGGCAAATCTGATTTTTCTATATCCGAGATGGCAGATCGATGCCGGAGCGTGGTGGCAGTATCTCTATCCTCTCGCCCTTGCTCTTCTCCTGGCCGCACTTTGGTGGATGCGGCGGCGTTCCCGCGCGCCGCTGGCCGCGATGCTACTGTTTTGCGGCATGCTTTTCCCGGCAATCGGTTTTTTCAACGTCTACCCGTTTGTGTTCTCTTTCGTTGCGGATCATTTCCAATACGTGGCGAGCATCGCGATCATAGCCCTGTTCTCGGCGGCCGCAACTCAGATCGCGCGCTCCTTGAAGGCTCCGTTTGTGCCGTCGGCCGCAGCTTTAATGGTCGGGGGCTTGCTGGCACTGCTGAGCTGGAATCAAAGCCGCCATTATGTGAACGCCGAAACGTTGTACCGGTTCACAATCGAGCGCAATCCATCCTGCTGGCTTGCTCACAACAACCTCGGATCCTTGTTGCTCGGCGGGTCAAAGGCCGAAGTGGAAGACGCCAGGGCTCATCTGCAGGAAGCCTTGAGACTGAAGCCGGATTATGCGGGCGCGTGGACGAACTTGGGCACCGCGTTGCGCACGCTGGGACAATACCGGGAATCGCTCGCAGCCTACGAAAAGTCTGTCGCGCTGAACCCAAACATTCCCCAAGCCCATGCCAACATGGGATTGACGATGCGTGCTCTCGGGCGGCGGGAGGAGGCGGTCGCTCAATACAAAGAAGCGATTCGTCTCGAGCCCGGCTTTGCGGACGCTCACCTATTTCTTGGGGAGGCTTTGCAGGAATCCGGTGGTCTGGAAGAAGCCCTCGCCGAGATCAAGGAAGCGCTGCGACTCGATCCCGAATATCCGCAGGCATACAATGCCCTGGCAAATGCATTCTTGAGATCGGGCAAGATCGAGGACGCAATTGCACAATACAACAAAGCCCTGTCCTACAAGCCCGATTATGCCGAAGCGCGCACAAACCTGGGGACGGCATATCAGTTGGCAGGCCGCTTGCAGGAAGCAGTCGCCCAACACGAGGAAGCACTGCGCCTGCGGCCCGATTTCTCCGTGGCGCATCTGAATCTGGGCAAAGCTATCCAGGCACTTGGTCGCTTGGAGGATGCGGCGGCCCAATACCGGGAAGCCATCCGGCTGGATCCGACCGACGCGGAGGCGCATCAATTCCTGGGATCTGTGCTGCTGCAAGCGGGCAAGCCCGGAGAGGCGCTGCAACAACTCGCCCAAAGCCTCCGATATAATCCGGAATCGGCTGAAGCACGCGATTCTTTTGCCACAGCATTGCTGCAGCAGGGGCGGGTCGCGGAAGCTCTAACGCAATTCGGCGAAGCGCTGCGGCTGAAACCCGATTACGCCCCCGCGCACTATAACCTTGCCAACGCGTTGCACGCGCTGGGCCGCCGCCAGGAGGCCATCGCGCATTATCAGGAGGCGCTGCGCAGCAAGCCGGACGTTGCCGATATCCACAATGCGCTCGGTGTGGCGCTGGCAGAAACCGGCCGCCTCGATGAGGCAGTGGTCCAATTCAAAGAGGCCCTGAAGATCAGTCCCGATTACTCTGCTGCCCGCTCCAACCTGGCCCGCGCCAGAGCCCTCGGGGGCCGCGCCGACGCAGAGCCGTCTTCCACCACAAAGAAGAAGTAAGGCCTCCAGTGTCGGGATTGCTGCTTGCCTGTTACTTGAAGGGTTTCTCTCACGAGTCTGGGATCACGAGCTCGTGGTCAGGTAGTGCAGCCGAATCGCGTCAAGCAGGGAAGGGATGGTGTTCTCGCGGGGCAGGATCTCAGCTTGCTTCCCGAAGGAAGCCAGCGCGCGCGCAGTGATCGGACCGAGCGCGGCAACCGTAGCGCGCGACAGCATTTTTCTCCCATCATCGCCGCCGAGCAGTGCGATGAAGTTGTTCACAGCAGAGGAACTGGTGAATACCAGGAGGTCCGGGGTGCGGGCAAGCACAGAGCGCATCCAATCGGCATCAAGTTCGGGAAGAGTGTTTTCATAGCATGGGACGACATCAACCAGTGCGCCGACTGCTGCCAACGCGCGCGGCAGCAGGCCGCGGGCTTCCTTGGCGCGTGGCAGCAGGATTCGCAGGCCGGCCAGTCGGTGCAAACCTCCATACCTTTCCTCCAAGGCGGAGAGTATTCCCTCGGCAACAAAGTCCCTGGGAACAAGGGAGACGCCGACTCCGGCGCTCTCGAGCGCGGCGGCGGTAGCGGGACCCACAGCGCAAACCTGTATGCTTCGGCATCGGTCTCTGGCGATATTCCTCTCCTCCATCCTTGCCAGAAAATAACGGACGCCATACGTGCTGGTGAAGATGATCCACGAATACTGGTTAAGACCGTCCAAGGCCGCGTCCAGGACGCGCTTGTCGGCAATTCCCTTGGTCGAGATAACAGGAAAGATGAGGACCTCGGCGCCAAGCGACCTCAGTCCGGCCGATAGAGCCCCGGACTTCGCCTCACTGCATGCGACGAGGGCGGTCCTGTGAGTGAGTGGCAACTGATGCTCGGACATGGATCAGCGCAGCGACCGAAGAATCTCCGCCCCTCCTATCGAAAGCAGTCTTTCGGCAAGGGCCTCGGCGGCCTCATTGGCCGTTGCGGGCGAGCACTCCGCCGAATCGCGAATCACGGTCTTGCCATCGGGGGTCGCCACCAGGCCTTCGATAATGCACGTGTCATTCACAGATCGGGCGTACACGGCGATGGGACTGTTGCATCCGCCTCCCATGCGGCGCAGAAACGCGCGCTCCGCGAGCACGGCTGTCGCAGTTGGCGAATCATTGAGGCCGGCGATCATGGCGGCGGTCCGCTCATCGCCCCGGCGGACCTGAAGCGCAAGGGCACCTTGGCCCGGCGCGGGCAGCATCTCCCGATAGTCAAAGCGCACATGGATTCGGTCTTGCAGCCCCAACCGGTTAAGTCCGGCACAGGCAAGAATGACGGCATCGTAATCTCGCTCCGCGAGCTTTTGAAAGCGCGTCTCCACATTGCCGCGGATGTCCTTGACCACGAGATCCGGACGCAGCGCCAGGACCTGCGCTTGACGCCGGATGCTTCCGGTGCCGATCACCGCGCCGGGCGGAAGATCCTCGAGCCTGCGACAGCTGCCGGCGGCGATCAAGGCGTCGCGAGCGTCCTCGCGTGCCGGAATCGCACCGACCACGAGGGCGTCTGGAATTCTTGTGGGGAGGTCCTTCATGCTGTGTACCGCCAAATCGACGTCCGACGCCAGCAGGGCTTCCTCGATCTCTTTCACGAACACGCCTGTCGCGGAGCCCGCTCGGATTGACGTTTTCGTATCCTTGTCGGCAGAGGTCCTGATGATTCTCTCTGTAATCCGGGCATTAGGGAAGCGCTCGAGGATCTTATCCACAACCCATTTGGTTTGCGCCCTTGCCAGCGTGCTGCCTCGAGTGCCGATCGTCGGCATAAGGTTGAATTCCTTTGTGGCGAGCTGCCCTTCATCGGGTAAGCGATGAAGGAGAGCCGTCTTGATGGCGCTAGAGCTTGAAAATGCGTTTGATGGCGTCCAGGTAAGCCTCCTGGCGCGTTGGACTGTGATGAGCGGCGCGGAGCTGCATGACCAGGGGATGAGCGATCTTGCGGGCAATGCGCGACGCCATCGATTCGAGTTCCTGGGTCTCGCGTTCGTTGCGCGGCCCAGCGCGCTTTATAAAGCGCTGTAACTCTATCCAGCAGATCTCCTCAATTTTGCCTTGCAGTTGCGCTACCATGGGTCCAACGTCATGGGACCTGAGCCGCGCGCAAAAGGCTTGCACTTCCTCTTCTATGATCTTCTCGGCGAGTTTTGCCGCCCTGCGGCGCTCGCCCAGGTTGGCTTCGACGACGGCGCCGAGATCGTCCACGTCGTAACAAAATACATTGTCGATCGCGCCGACGGCGGGATCAACATTTCGTGGGACGGAAATGTCGATAAAAACAATCGGCGCGTTTCTTCTCTCCCGAATCGCCGCCTGCGCCATCGAGCGGTCAATCAGCATGTCTTGGCTTCCCGTCGAGGCAATAACAATGTCGGATCGCGCCACCCACCACGCGAGATTTTCGAAGGGAACCGCTTCGCCCTGGAACCGGGCTGCCAGATTCTGAGCCTTCTCCGGATTGCGGTTCGTTACACGGATGCAGCTTGCGCCGCTTGACGCCATGTGGCGCGCCGCCGTCTCTCCCATCTTTCCGGAGCCGATGATCAGTATTCTCTTGGCGCTGAGGTCTCCGAAGATCTTTCGAGCCAGTTCCACCGCCGCCGAGCTGGCGGAGACGGAGAACTCGCCGATGCCGGTCTCTGCGCGCACGCGTTTTGCCGTGTGGAAGGCCGCCTGTATCAGGCTGTTCAGGCGGTACCCAACTGTCGACGCTCCAACCGCAATGCCATAGAAGGATTTCATCTGCCCCAGGATTTGGGCCTCGCCGAGAATCATGGAATCAAGCGAGCTGGCGACGCGAAAGACGTGACGCACTGCCTGGTCTCCGACGTGCCGGTACAGGTGGCTCTTGAGTTCCTCCGCAGGTGTTTCGCAACTTTCTGAGAGGAAAGCTTCGAGCGCGTTGATCCCTGTCTCGGGCTTTTCGGCGTGGCACAGCAACTCCACCCGGTTGCAGGTGGAGATGATCATCCCCTCCTTAATCCCTGGCTGCTGGGTCATGCGCTTCAGCGCCATCGGCAGTTCCGCGGCCGAAAACGCCGCGCGCTCGCGAATGTCCAATTCCGCCGTGCGATGGTTTAGCCCGACGATCACCAGATTCAACATTCCGTCACCGCATCCGCTCGGCCGGGTCATCGGAGGCAGCCTGAGGCGAAGGGAGCAGACAGGCAGGAGTCGTACTCCAGGTTCCAAGCGCGCAGGCCGCACACCCGAGTGGTTGGAGCGAAAAGACTACAGGTAAGTATGCAGCCCCTTGTTGATCCCGAAAGTGAAAAGCATCGATACAAATCCCGCGATACTGATATAGGAGGCCCACCGGCCGCGCCAGGATGCGGACAGTCGATAATTGACCAGCACGAGATAGATCGCCCAGGTTACGAGCGAAGCGGTCTCCTTCGGATCCCAGCTCCAGAACCTGCCCCAGGCCTGCTGTGCCCAAAGAGCGCCGGTCATGATCGTAAGGCTCATCAAAACAAAGCCCGCGTACAAAGAGCGCCGCAGCAGTTCGTCGCAGACCTGCAGCGAAGGCAGCCGGAAATAAAGAAAGCGGAAGTTCTTGGTTTTTAGCTCCTTTTCCTGAATCAGGTAAAGAACCGCGGAGACAAAGGTCAGAGAAAAGGCGGCATAGGCAAGGAACGCGACGCTCGAGTGAAAATAGAGCCACCGGCTCCTCAGGAGCGGCGGAATTGTGTGGTTTCCTTCCCAGATCGACTCGGACAGAATCATGAGTAAGGAGACCAGCGGCAGGACAAATGCTCCGAGGACGTTTATCCTGTAACGCAGGTGCGCCACTATGAAAGTCAGCGTAATGCACCAGGCGAAGAAGGACAATGACTCCGACAGGTTTGTGATCGGCAAGTGATGAACTCGGAGGCCGAGCAAAGTGAGAAACAGGGTGTGGCTTGCGAAACCGCAACCCACCATTCCCAGGGCGGCGCTGATGAAGATCTGGCGTTTCCGGTAAAACCCGATGATCGAATGCATCAGTCCCAGCGTGTACAGGACCATGGTTAGCGGAAGAGCCCATCCCATAGCAGGTGCCCCCAACGTCTTCAAAGTCTAACAGTCGAATCGCTCATTCGCCAACCCAAATCACCGGGTGCAAGGCAGCAAGGAGTCACCGGCAGAGGCCCTCCGACGATCCGTCACGTTCTCTTTTCCGGCGACAGGCCGCTGCGCGCGGTCGATCGTGATCGACGCCGGGCGCTCGCTGAGGTCAAGGGAGAGAAGGAGAGAGCAGACGAGTTTTTCGGGGAGCTGCCAGACCAGTGCAAGCGTCGCGCTGCGCTTCAGGGCAAGACGCTCCACACCAACATCATTGTCGGCCACGGAGTGAAGGCTATCGTGGAATTTGCCCGCCAGGGCGGTTACGGCCTTCTCGTGGCAGGCTACACGGGACGCTCGAGGATATATGGCCACATGTGGCACGGCCACGGAAAAGTCGTTCGCGGAGCCCTGAAGGCAGGAGGTTTCCGCTGATCGCGGCACATCTGCCAAGGGAGACATTCGGGGTCGGGATCGGAATCGCTATCGGCGTCGACCATGGGAACGGCGAGGCACGCATCACACCAAAGGCCGGTTCCGATGCCGATACCGATTCCGGCCCCGAGAATCACAACTTTGCCGTGGCCCTACCACATCTGGGGCGGCACTTCCCAGAATCTCACCCGTCTAGCTCCATGCAGTGTCTTGGTGGTAAAATAGCTTCGCGAGCCCGGAAGGACAACAACAAGCTCCGAAGTTTACGGACACGCGGCAGCCTGAACACCGATCGGCTTTCCCGCGTTCGTGTTGCAATTCCGATCGTGGCGATGGAGTTCGCCCGCCAAGCGTCCTAATTCCACGGGACTGATAACTCCTGCCAATGTTCATGGATAGGAGACCATTGTGCCTTCCACGGAAATCCCGATGATTACATCTTGAAGAAATTTCGGCCGCGGCGAGAGCGGAGAACGGTGGTGGGGCGTCCGGATGAACTCATCAAAGTACGAAGCTGGCACTGCAACCAAGCCGGCGGATGAGAAAGGTCCGCCATGGTTTACGCGCAGCGCGGTGAAGGAAGCGCTCAAGCATGGTGGATGTGTGATCTGCCGGGACGTGAGCCTGTCCGAACGAAGATCGATCTTCACTTTCCTGCGCGAAGGAATGATGTCGCGGGAGGTGCGCGAGGATTTTCTCAAGGGAGGAGGATTCTGCCGGGCACACTTCCGGTTGGCAAAATTCATCGAAGAGGAGTCCTGGCCCGCCGGCGGAATCGGCATGGCGATCCTGTGTGAGCAGCTTGTTGGGCGAGTGCGCGCCGGTCTCGATGCGGTCAAGGGTGCGCCGAGTCGAACAATGCGGCGGCTCAAACGGAGTCCGGCAGCTGCGGCCTTCTTCGCGGGAAGCGGTTGCATGTTCTGCCGTGAAAACAGGGAGCGAGCAGAGGGGCATGTGGAGGCTCTGGAGAAACTCATCGAGGAAGATGAGTTTCGTGGGCCACTGTCTGGGAACCCGCTGTGTGTCGCACATGCGCAGATGGCCCTCCGTCAATGGAAACACTCGGAGAAGCGCCAGTGGCTCCGGGGAGTAATCCAGCGACAAATCGCAGATCTTGAAAAGGATTTGAGAGAATTCATAGAGAAGCATGACTACCGGCGGCGTGGGAAGTCGTTGCGGCATGAAGGCAGCGCGGTCCTTCGGGCAATGGAGTTCTTGACCGGCTTAGACGACCACCCTTCTCGAAGCAGTCCCATGCCGCGAGATTCTGGCTGTTAGGTTGTCCCACTGGATGATCGCTCATGGCGTAAATGTCATCCACAAATCCCTAAACTCATTTGAGAATCGGCAAGCCGACCTTCTGCGGCAAGTTTGATGCGGCTCTATCCCATGAGGTGAGCGCCTCGAGATCACGCCTGATGTTCTCTTCTTCGCCAATTTGTGGTTCCTTGTTTTCTGCCAACCTTTGCAATTGCGCACGGAACACATCCGCATGCGCATCAAAATGTCTTTGCATGCCCTTGAGTGTTCCCCCGGCCCAGGTTTCGAGCAGCAATCCATAGGACTTGAGAATCGACGAGATCTCGGGGCCGATTTGGGCTCGGAGCTTGCCCACCAGCAGCCGTTTTGCCACGCTTTTTCCGAGGAATGATAGAAAAGGAGGACTGGTCTCGGGCCGAAGAGTCCCCAGGTCAGGCTTCGGCATTTCCTTCACAATCGATGCCAACTCTTCTCGCGCCGGAGGGACCGGCACGCCCAGCGCGGAGCCTGCCAGAGCAAGCGCTTCGATCAGGTTTCCGGCAAAATCCTTCAGATTCCTGTACAGCAGATTAGCTCTCTTAGCGATCACCCGGCTCAACGCCGATGCCACAACGGTATCCTCGGACACGGAGGCTTCCGTCTGCTTCCCGGCCGCGTGAGCCAGGAGATCTGAAGCCGCCTCTTCCAGTGCCTCGGCGCCCAGCGCCCGCACCTCGTGACCCACTTCGCGGCAAAACTGGCGCATCTCATGGAATTGGGCGGCAGCGTCGCGCAGCTTCGTCTCGGCCTCTCTTGGAACTTGCCCGTTACGGTCCGGACCTCTATCCCTGCGCCTCAGTTTCGCCCGCAGGGCTGCCACTACGGATTCAACGAGCGCGCCGATCTTCCGCTGCACCGATTGCTCCGACAATTGGCGGCAGCGATCGTAGAGGGGAAGGATCTCCTTCTCAAACCAGCTGTCGAGAAAAGCCGCATGTTCCTTCATTACGCTGACCGGCTGGACGCTGATCTTCAAGCCGAGGTTCGATTGAATTTCATCGGATACGTACTGCAGGGCCGAAGCGCGATCCTCTTCGGTTAGAAGATCCGACTTGCTCAATAAAACGAGAGCCGGTATTCCCGCCTCGTACAGGCTTCGCATTGTCGAAATATCCTCTTGCGCGATTGTTGATCCGGCGTCTATCAGCACAACACCGAGGTCGCACTGCGGCAGATAGGCCAAAGTCTCCGCCGCGCCCAATGTGGCAAGGGAGCCCAATCCGGGGGTATCGACGAAAACCATGCCATCATGCCGCGGCATTGACGGCATCTCAACAATGAGCCGGGTAATGTGTTTTGCATTGGCTGGATTATGCCTCTCGGTGACAAACTCCTTCAGCTCTCCGACCTCGAAGTGTTGAGGCTTGCTGTCGGCAAACCAAACGGTCCCCCCAGGATTGGCTCCATACCGCAGGCGCGTTGGCACGGAAGTGACGGGATTTACGCCGACCGGCAGCACCTCAGAGCGCATGATGTAGTTAAGCATTGAAGACTTTCCGGAGTTCACCCTGCCAAACAGCGCTATTTCAAACACCTTCGTCTCCATGCGATCGATGATGATTTCGAGCGCGGGACGAAACTCAACCAGCCCATGTCTCGCAACGATACGCTCCAGCTTCCCGAGGAAGTCCGCGTCATGATCTGTTCCTTCGAGCTTTGACAAACGATCCCGCAAGTCTCGCCCCGCGCCTTGTGCCAGGTACCTGTCGAGTCTGTCCACCAGCCCCTGAAGCTCATTCACGATGCCGTTCAGCGCCGCAACCTGAGATTCAGGGACGGCGCCGCACCCGCACAGGTAGTCGGATCGCATTTCCTCGAAGGCAATGTGCACGAAGTCCAGATTGGTCCGGATGGCATGAATCGCTCCAATGTCGGGCGCTCCCGGCTCCACAGAAAACACTCTCAAGGCGGCGACCATCTGATCCCGGAGGCGTGAGATGTAGTCCTGGACGACCCTGGACTGGGCGAGTGAAAAGTCGCCGCGATAGCGGGGGAAGGGGCTCTTCGATGTCGAGCTTGACAGGATGGATTCAATCTCCGCGAGGAGCCCGTCAGCATACCGGCAGTGTATCAACAAACGGGATTGCTGCAGCCCACTCAGCGAATCCGAGGCTTGGGTCATTGGAATAGCCTCCATGCTCCATCGCCGGCAATACGAGTTTTCGTAATGCCCACGGTCCGAACTGCGGGACGGCCGTGCAACAAAGGGACTTCATGCCGGCTGCGAGGTGAAGGAATGGAGAATTCGGACCCGGCTCCTATCAAAGGCTATCCTGTAGGAGTCATCTGCCCGGAGGGGCGGTTAGGGCGAACTCCAACGCCGTGGATGAATTATCGTCCAGCCCGTTGGGCGTGTCAATTGCCTCCGGGGAGGGAGGAAATGAACTGCCGCTGTCCAACCCACTGGACAAGCTCCAGCCGTCAGCCGACGCGGCCAGCGTGACGCAGCACGTTGGACATTTTCGTCGCGACTTCCTCGGGAAGGCCGCTCAGATGGAGGCGATGGACGGCGCGCTCAACGTCATAGAGCATGCGTTTGAGCTGCACGTGGCCATCCTGCCAGACGGCATAGCACCCGCGCGGGTCACCGTCGACGGGCATGCCCAGACTTCCCGGATTGACGATGGCGAGACGGCCGATGCGGCGCAGAAATGGTTTGTGAGTATGCCCGAGGAAAAGCCACTCTTCTTTGTCGGCCAAATCCCCTAGGGCTGCACGCCACTCTGATTCGGCGGCGTCGCCGCTGAGGTATTCATAGAGAGGGTCGCGTGGCGTGGCGTGCACGAGATGAAAACGTGAGCCTCCTGCTTCGAGCGTGAGCTGCGTCGGAAGTTCGCGCAGGTAACTCAATGCATTCTGGCTGAGCAGGGGGCGGAAGTGAGCGCGTGTGGCCACCGACAGTGCATAGGAGAGCGGAGAGCTGCGGCAATCCGCGCCGGTAGCCATCGCAAAGTCATGGTTGCCGCGGATGGCGCGTGCGTCCCGGTCCCGCACCCAGCGAATGACTTCTTCAGGCGCGGCGCCGTAATCGACGAGGTCCCCCAACACGAGCAGCCGGTCGTAAGGTTCATCAATCGCTTCCAAGGCGTCGATGTTGGCGTGAATATCGGTGAGGATCAGGTAACGCATGAAACAAAATTGCGCTATGTCCCACCGTCAAGTCAACTGGTGGCGCGGCGCGCGCCCGGCGATGCGCCTTGCATTGACTTCCTTGACTCGATAGGCGACACAGGCGAAAATAACAATCAGGTGTTGGAGTTCACCTCTAACCGCTCCCTCCTTGGGGCAGATGACTCCTACAAGGGATTTCTCTTGGAGGACGCATCCGGCCTCCCGCACGTGCGCTGAATCCGAGGAATCCTGAAAATTGCGGTTACAGCCGATCCCCGCCGGGGGCGGGCGAACTATTCGAGAGGGAGAACAATGGTTTCCTTTCCCTCGGAACGAGCGGACTGCGAAATACGCGGTCTGATAGACGAATTGAATGGCCTCCATGAAGGGGAGGCCGCAGCCCTGAAACTCCTCTTGCATGGATCCGCGGCGATTGAACCTCTGAAGGAGTTTCTATTCCATGGCAGGCCCAGCAACGTCTATCAGCCGCGCCGGTGGGCCGTTGAAGCTCTGGCTCGCCTCGGCGCCAAAGAGATCCTTATCGAGTACTTGAAATGGGAAAAGGACATCCCGGATCCGGCCGTGCGTGCGGGAGAGGAGGCGGTTGAAGATGCCGCCGCCCGTGAGCTGGCGGCATTTCCCGGCGAAGACGTACTGCAACTGTTCCTCGAAGTCGCGCGCGCGCGGCCGCTTCCCGCGGTCCTCGAGGCATTGGGAAAGCTGCGGGCCTTGGATGCAATTCCCTATTTGATCGCTGCCCTGGAAGACGATGCGCTCCGGCCCTCGGCGGAAGACGCTCTGCGAAACATGGCGAATGAAGCCCGGACCGCGCTATTCGAAACTTCTATTGAGATATTTCCTGACCGGGATCACGAGAGCCCGTCCAGCGTTCTGCGCCGGGTCGCGGCGCTCAACATCCTTGCTGATATCGGGATTCCCGAAGGGCGTTGGGGCGAGAGCCGTCCGCTCCTCGAGGACGCTGATTCCCGAATCGTGGTCGCAGCGTCCCGAATCGCCGTCCGGACGGTCGAAGCCGTGGGCGACCGGGCGAGAATCGCAAGGCGGCTCCTCGAGATGCTCGGTTCGGCCGATTGGTCTTTGCAGCCGGACATCGAGCAACTCCTGGTATGCCTTTTCGACGAGGCCAAGACTCTTCTTGAAAAGGAAATCGAACGGCGCTGGCGCATGCTGGAGGGAAAACACGGCTGGGATCCGATCATCCTCAGCCTGCTTCGGGTTAAACGACAAGCCGTGGGAGCCAAGGCTCATGGGAACTGATTCACGGGCGTCCAATCCAAGCACCCGAGCTGATGGGGCATCGAGTGAGGAGGAATACCTGCGCTCCTACAACAAGGTTAAGCTGGAGATTGCGGAGATCATCGGGTCCACGATGGATTTGGCTCGAGGCCCAATAGGATCGGGAGCGTCGGACCGGGGGCAACAACTCCTGGCGCGGCTGGCGGAGGATCGGTTCAATCTCGCCGTGGTCGGCGAGTCCAACCGGGGCAAGAGCACTCTCATGAATGCCGTTCTGGGCTGTGAGCGCCTGCCTGTCGGCGTCCTGCCTCAAACGTCGGTGATCACCACGGTCTGCTACGGCAGCCGGGAGCGCCTGCTCATTCGGCGAAAAGGCTGGTCGGTGCCAGAAGAGCCTCCAATCGCTGAACTATGGAAATATGTGACCGAGAAGGGCAATCCGGCCAACCAGAAGGAGGTGGCTCTGGCAGAAGTTCAGCTTCCTGCGGAGATCTTGCGGCAAGGTTTTTACTTTATCGATACGCCGGGTGTCGGCTCGATCATAACGGCCAATACCGCGACGACGGAGACCTTTCTGCCGGAAGCCGATGCCGTCATTTTTGTAACGAGCTTCGAGTCTCCCCTCAGTGAATATGAGCTGGACCTGCTGCGCACAGTCCGCCGGCATGTTCGCAAGATCTTTATCGTGATCAATAAGCAGGATCTGGTGTCCCTCGAGGACAGACATGCGGTTCTCGAATTCGTTCAAAACCGGCTGGGGATGGAGTTAGCAATGCCGCTCGAGCTGTTCGCCGTCTCGGCGCGGGACGGGCTCGCTGGAAAGCTGGCGGGCACGCGGGATCTGCTTGCGCGCAGCGGTTTGTCGGAGTTCGAGCAAGCGCTGGTCCGTTTTCTAACCCGCGAAAAAGCACAGGAGTTTCTGTTTCGGATTGCCGGCCGCGCCGCCAGGTTGCTGGACGACCGGCAGAGGGAAATGTCTCTGCAGGCGCGCGCGAGTCAAGATCCTGATGGGGCGGCTGCCCGCAGGAAGCAATTCACCGAGAGCGTCGAGCGTTTGCGTGGCGCGCACCGACAGATTTCCGAGAGCCTTGGCCGGATGGCGACCCAGGAGCTCGCGGGGCGCCTCGAACAGCCGCTGGCACGTCTGTGCGCCGAAATCCAGGGGCTTATAGCCGCCGAGATAGAGTCCTGCTTGTCAAACATGGGCCCGTTTCCAGCCTTTCTTTGGCCGCAGTTGGACGCAAAGCTGAGAGATGCCTGCACGAGCCGCGTCAAAACGTGGCTGTCGGAACGCAGCTCGGACTTCAATTCTCTGATGCGGGAAATGCTCGGAGATGATCTGGAGAGGCTGCGGCGTTTGCCCGATGAGGTTTCGCGTACCTGTTTCGAGCTATTTGATCTGCATCCATCAGACACTCTCGATGCTCGTCCCTTCGACGATGTTCAGGAACCCGGCTCTGCTCACTTTGCCGATCCTCCCGATTTGCCTTGGAGCGCCCGGCCGCACTGGTGGTTCCCTTTCTTTCCTGTTTCCTGGAGCCGAAAGTTCCTCGTGCGCCGATGGCGAGAGAGCTTGAACCGCGCGCTCACAGAGTATCGGAACGCGATTTCCCAACTCGTGATGGATGCGGCAAGCGCCTGGATAGACCATGTGAGCCAGGCTGAGCTGGAAAGAATCAATGCGAGCGCGGCTCGGATGGAAGAGCTGATTGCCAGGCAGGCAAGCCCGAACCAATCCGGTGCCATGGAAAGCCTCCGCATGCGACTGGACGCAATTCGGGTGAATCTCGGTGCCGGGGAGCTTGCGGGACTGGCACTTCCGGTCTCCGTCAGCACAGATCAAGCGAAGCACATCCAGTCAACCGAATTGTTGAAGCCGTGCCCAATTTGCACCCGAGTCGTCGAGAGCCTGCTGGACTTCATGGGGAGATACCAGTACGAGTTGGCCGTAACGGACGCAGCTCAGGCCGAACATGCGGACAAAGGAGGCTTCTGTCCCTTGCACACTTGGCAATACGAGAGGATGGCATCGCCCCAGGGGATCTGCGCAGGCTATCCGCGACTGTTGTCCCGGCTCGGCGCGCGTCTGCGCTCGTCCGCATCCTCGGAGGGCGCGGATTGTTCAAGCGAGGATGTCCGCCGATTGCTGGCTGGGCCGGATGCCTGCCCGGCCTGCCGGGTCGTGGAGGCCGCGGAAGAGGCCGCCATAAGGGCCGTTCTCCTGCAATTGGACGCTCCACCCGATGCCGAGTCTGCCGGATCGCCCCCGTTATGCCTGCCGCATCTATGCCGCGTGCTGTCCGCCATGCCGGCAGGACATGACCGCCAGATCCTGTTGGACAGGCAGGCACAGATTCTCGATCGAGTAGCCGAGGACATGCAGCAACACGCCTTGAAGCATCACGCGATCAGGCGAGGCTTGATGACCGAGGAAGAATCAAACGCGCATATACATGGCTTGTCTCTGCTGGCCGGGCATCCGGTTCTCTCGGCCATGCGCAGGCGGTAAGTGATGGACGGATCCCCCGCGGTTGCAGCGTTGAAGCCGTCGAAAAGAGCCGCGTTGAAGTTTGTCCTGTTAATCGGAGTCGTCAGTTTCTTCGCCGATTTTACCTATGAGGGGGCCCGCAGCGTCACCGGCCCGTTCATGGCAGTTCTGGGCGCCAGCGGCGCGGTGGTCGGTATAGTCGCTGGGCTCGGGGAATTGCTGGGCTACGGCCTGCGCCTCGTTTCGGGCAGGCTCAGCGAGAAGACCCAGAAGTTTTGGCCCATCACGCTCTTCGGATACCTCATCCAGATGGCGGCCGTTCCGTTGCTGGCTCTCGCGGGAAACTGGCAATGGGCGGCGCTGCTGATCATCGTCGAACGTGTCGGCAAGGCCACGCGCAATCCCCCGCGGGACGTGATGCTCTCTCACGCGGCCAAGGAGATCGGCTACGGATGGGGATTCGGTATCCATGAAGCGTTGGACCAGTTCGGCGCCCTGTTCGGGCCGCTCGCGGTTGCGACCGTCCTCGCTCATCAAGGCAACTACCGGACTGCCTTTGTCATTCTCGTAGTGCCTGCCGTGATCACATATGGCCTGCTGATCGGCGCTCGCATCCTCTATCCGCGGCCTGAGGAACTCGAGTCCCATGCGCCCAATGTGCATTCGAAGGGGTTGTCGCGCCTGTTCTGGGTTTACCTGGCGGGCGCCGCGCTGGTCGCCGCGGGATTCGCCGATTTCCAACTGATTGCCTACCATTTTGGGAAAGCGAACACGATTGGCGACATTTGGATTCCGATCGCCTATTCGATCGCCATGGCGGTTAGCGGCGCCGGATCGCTGCTCTTCGGCCGCATGTTCGACCGGATCGGCATCGGTGTACTGGTTCCGCTCACCGTTGTTTCAACCTTCTTTGCTCCGCTGGTGTTCCTGGGCGGCTTCTGGCCGGTGATCGTGGGTTCCGCGCTCTGGGGGCTCGGCATGGGCGTGCATGAATCAATCGTGCCGGCGGCAGTGGCCACGATGGTTCCCATTCACCGGCGTCCATCGGCTTATGGAATATTCACGGCTGGATATGGCGTGGCATGGTTCGTTGGCAGCGCGGCGTTAGGCATCCTGTACGATATCTCAATCCCGGCTGTCGTGATTGTCAGCGTCGTGCTGCAAATCTCCGCAGTGCCTGTCTTTGTGAAGGTAAGGGACATGGCTCGGGCGCGGCCGGCTTGATGACACCTGCGGCGACTCGCAATCTCACTAATTAGTTTCTGTCGCGAAACTCGCAAGTGATTGCGCCAACAGCGTTTGTTAGAAATCTCTTGACAGTACGTATGCTCTGTGGCATACATACTTCATGCCAACCAATAACGAATCTTCTGCAGACGTTGAACAGTGGTTCTGGGATCAAGCCACGAATCTCTGGCCTGCTGCTCTGGGCTCTCTGAGTTTGCGTCGGAGTCCCTGCATCCGTGAGCACTGCGAGGCCTGCCTGAAAGGGGAAAAGCACCCCAGCCATGTTCTGTACCTCCGAATGAAGGGACGACGATTCACGATCTATATTCCCGACGAACTCGTACCCGAGGTGCAGCGTTCTCTTGACAACGGTCGCGAACTTCAAGAACTGCTTTACCAGACGGCCATGCGCTACACCAAAGCTCTTAAACATGAGAGAACCGCCAAAATTCAAACGGTCAAAAAATGACACGATCCATGAGTTCCCAAATCAGCTTTGCAGATCTGGAATTTCTCGACCAAGGCGTGCGCCTGGAACCGATGTTGTGGGCCATCTCCGATTTCATTGACAACCACGGGCACCTGGTAGACAAGGTGCGCCGGGATCTGGAGCGTGGGTTGAAAAATCCCGGGACCGGGCGTAGTGGCCTCAGCGCACAACAAGTACTGCGCTCTCTTGCCCTGCAGCGAGTGAAGAACTGGAACTATCGCGAACTGCGGGAACGAATCAGCGACGGGTATACTCTGCGGAGATTCACGCGCTTCTACAGCCAACTCGTTCCCAAACATGATGCTTTCAACCGCGCGTTTAACAGACTCACCCCGGCGACACTCGAGGTGATCAACGATCTGGTCGTCAAGTCCGCCGTCGCTCTCGGGCTGGAAAATGGCAAGAAATTGCGCGTCGATACGACCGTGGTCGAAACTGACATTCACCACCCAACCGATAGTACCTTGCTGTGGGATACCGTACGCGTCGTTACCCGCCTGGTCGGAAATCTCGCCGACCTGCTCCCTCAGGGCGTGCCGGCATTCACCAATCGGAGTCGCAGCGCGCGGCGCCGCATGCAAGAGATCCAGCGAATGACGCCCAAAGAGAGGACTCGCCGGCCGGTTCCGAAATATCGCGAACTCATCCGCACCACGGAGCAGGTAGTCGGAAACGCACGCGAGGTGCTCAAAAAAACCGAACGAATCCGTAGCATTGATCTGATGAGCGATATCGCGATCAATGCGGTTCGAAAAGAGATCGAGCATTACTGTGGCCTTGGGGACCGCGTCATTGATCAAGCACGGCGACGAGTCATTAATAACGAGCAGGTGCGGAACGAAGAGAAGATCTTTTCGATATTCGAAACTCACACGGACTTGATCAAACGA
>Ga0315282_10007652_pt1 | contig 17689 bp, 18 predicted proteins | sample YL17G07_20_MG_FD_203693 | JGI IMG/M metagenome (GOLD analysis project Ga0315282, IMG submission 203693) | Sediment microbial communities from Yellowstone Lake, YNP, Wyoming, USA - YL17G07_20 | ecosystem: Environmental > Aquatic > Freshwater > Lake > Sediment | place: USA: Wyoming | collected... | reverse complement strand
TCGATTCGGTCGGAGACGTGGACTTTAACACGATGAACACCTACGTCCGAAGCCAGGGAACCAAAAACAAGGACCAGTTGAACCTCAACTACTTCATGCCACCCACTTTAGTGGGTGGTGGTTGACATTGTTTTCATGAGATTTTTAAAAATAGTCTTGACATTTTTGTTTTCAAACTTCATTGTGATATGCAGCGCCAATGCCGTTGTGATAAATGAAATAATGTACGATCCGCCAGATTCTCTTGGAGGCGCGTACAACGAGTGGATAGAACTATATAACCCTGAAAACGAGACTGTAAACCTGACAGGATGGAGCGTAATGGATTTTTCAGATGCTTCTAATCATTCAGTATACGGCTCGTTGGAACCATACAGTTTCATCATACTCGCAAAAAATACCACCACGTTCAATAAATATTACAATTCATCCTGCAATGTCACAAAGTCAAGTTTTTCTCTAAGCAACACCGAAGGAGGAATTATTCTCAAGAATTCTACCAAAGGGCTTGCTGATGTAATGAATTATTCGAATCTGCTCGGAGGCAATGACACAGGAGAAAGTCTCCAGAAAATTGGCTGTTTATGGCTACCTTCCGTTCCCACTCCGTGCGGCCATAACATTTTCCAAAATAATACTGAAAATCAAACAAATTCAACTGGTAACAACATAACCGACGATACATGCGACCTGCGCGTGTGGATAGATGGCGATCAAATATTCACCTCTGAAAACCATGAATATTCTCTGATGACAGAAGACATCAATGGAGGGGATTTTGAGCCGGAAGTTGAGTACTGGATAGAGGATATGTTTGGTACGATTGTCAGAACGAAGACAAAGACCAACAACACCAATACCATTAAAAGCTGGGAGCCGCCAGACGTCGCCGGAACTGAAGCTTATTTTATACGCGCTGTCATAACAGGCGAACCTTGCAACGACACAAACAGTTCGAACAATTATGCGGGAAAGATAATAGTATTTAAAGGCAGGCCAAGGAATTCTTGGTCGGAAATCAAAATACTAGATGTTGATTCCGGTTCCGACATGAAGGCAAATTTTGGCGATCATGTAGAAGTCAGAATAAACGCGTATAAAGGCGACACTGGAAAAAGTGCCATCGATGTATGGCTTGAAAATGCTGGAGGTAAAAAAGCAGGCAAGACGAGCTTAAATGTATACGAGAAATTTTCAAATCATACAATTTCCGCCCCCCTGCAAATAAGTCCGAATTGCGACAATGAACTCCCCGACGGGACTTACTTGGTTAAAGCCGAAGGAATAGATTCATATGATGAATCCGAAATGATAATAGAAGGAATATCACCGTCTTCATGCAAGACTATCGAAAAAACAAAGTCTTGCTCGTGTCCAGTCTGCCAGAAATGCGAAAACAAGTCTGTTGCTGAAAAAATTGGCAAGAACACAACCAAAGAAAACAAAATCAGTGAGCTAAATAAAACCACTGTAATTTCTGAGAATATTTCCGGGGTTAGCAAGGGAAACAAAATCCTCAACGAAACCCCCAGAAGCAACGAAACCAGAACGCCTACCGGAAAGATAATTTCAAAAAACGATGATAACTGGTTCTCTTCTGCCATTAACAGCTTCATCAACTTCTTTAAAAACCTGTTCAAACTATAAAATTAACAGCGATTAGCAGATTGACAATGACGCATACATAGTACGCGTCTATCGAATAATGGGCCTGTAGCTCAGTTGGAAGTTTCGTATGACGCAGATTTCATCTGCGTCGACCTACAATAGAGCACCAGAGAAAATCGGTGAACCTCCTAAGCTGGGTGTCCGGGGTTCGAATCCCCGCAGGCTCGTTCATCAAATAGATTTATAACTTTTCACAGATAAAACTATAAAGATGGCAAGGATAATCGCAGTATCATCCGGAAAAGGCGGTGTTGGCAAGACGACCCTTGTCGCGAACCTTGCGGCCGCGCTTTCGCAATACGGCAAATCTGTCGTCGCTGTTGACGCGAATCTTACCACTTCAAATCTTGCGCTTCATCTTGGCATGCATCTTTACCCGAAAACCATTCACGATATTTTTGAAGGAAGGGCAAAAATAAAGGACGTTCTTTACACACATTCAACGGGTTTTAAGATACTTCCGGCAGATATTTCATTAAGAAAAACAAGAAATATTAAATCTCACGAGTATGTTGATGTGCTGTACAAGCTGCTTGAAGGAAACGATTTTATACTCATAGATTCTCCGGCAGGGCTTGGCAAGGATTCGCTTTCTATAATAGAAGCGTCTGATGAACTTATAACAATAACAAACCCAGAACTTCCCGCTGTCACAGATGCGTTCAAACTCAGCCTTATAGCGAGAAAATATTCGACTCAAAATCTTGGCATCGTGGTGAACAGGATAAAAAGAGAAACGCACGAAATACCTCTGGATCATATAGAGAGAATGATAGGTCTGCCCATCATAGGCAAAATACCCGAGGACAAGGAAGTACGGAAGGCGATTGCCCTGAAAGAACCCGTCGTCATTTACAACCCCGGTTCTCCTGCGGCGCAGAGCATAAGGGCCATAGCAGCCGGTCTGATTGGCGAAACTTTTGAGCCCAGGATGCCGTGGTCATTCAGGCTTTTCAACTGGTTTTCCGGAAGATGAAATCCGCTATTTTTCGTTTCTGATAATTTTAAAGAGTTCGCTTAAATTCAATTCAAACGCGCAGACTGGCTGTTCGATGCCAAAATTTTCAAGAACCTTGGGATGGACTTCTCCGATGTATGCGATTTCTTTGCCATTTACCAAAACCTTTCCGGTCCTTCCGGGTATGAATGAAGGACGTTCAGTTTCAACGATTTTGTGCGTGAGACCCAAAGAACCAAGAAGATAATCAAGATACTGCCTTATTTCAGTGTAGTTCGCATCCTTATTGCAGGAGGCGCACGCCATCCTTATGAATTCTTCAACTCCGGTTTCAGTTTTAGGATTTTTTGCGAACACTGTTCCAATCTCGAATATTTTTTGCGGATAATCGTATCTCGTGTTTTCGCTGAGTATTTTCATGAGGCTTGGAAGCATCCATGAGCGAAGTAGATTGTAGTCCTCGCTGGCGGAATTGATCAGTTCCACGAAATCAATGTTAGTCAGCATCTTCTCGTTCATATCCTTTCTATTTGTGAGATGATAACTCACCGTCTCCAAGAATCCTAGGCCAACCATTAAATTCGCCACTTTATTTTTGAATATCTCGAAGGAGTCTTCTTCGCCAATTGTGGAAACATTGGGTATCTCGGCGTCAAAGTTTTCGTAACCATATGCTATTGCTATATCTTCTGCTAAGTCAACAATATGCATGATATCTGCCCTGTAGGCGGGTATCTTAACTTCTTTCCTTGCGTACGAGTAACCCATTCTCTCAAAAAACCTTCTGAAGTCCTTTTCTTTCAAATCAAGACCCAGCCATTTGTTTATGTATTTCGTATCCACTTTCATCATTCTCGGTCTCAGATCGGGGGTTAAAATCTTTCTTTCCGGATATTGAAGTTCCATTGCATATATTTTCCCGCCCATATCGGCAAGGGCGGTAACTATCATGTTTAAGCACATCTCAAGTGTTTTCAGGTCAAACCCGCTGCATTCAATGAAAACATCTTTGGTCCCCTTGGTGATTTTTCCTGTTTTGTTGGAGTTTATTATAGGAGGCATGGAAAGGACTTCATCTGTTGCGTCTATAAAAAAGGGAAAGACAGTTTTACCTTCAAGTAAATGTGCATAAGCTCGTCCTGTTGGATGTTTGCTTAAAATTTCCAGTCCGTCCATTTCTATGTCAGTTTCCAGAGGCACGAATTTCACCTTTTTTGGATTTTTCCCCACGAACTTTATCGGCAGTCTGATCTTTTCGAGCGGGTATATGCCTATTGCCGCCTTTTTTCTGTCCCTGCCAAATGTTGTGTGAAGTTTCTCCTGAATCTGTATTACCTCCCTTATCTTTACGTCATCTAATTTAAGGCCTTTAACTATGGCACACGTTGTGTAGGGTCTGACCTGCCGGACGCTTTTTTCAATGACTACCTTGAAATCTTTTGGAGGTTTTTTAACGGAGTATTCCCTAAAACCTTTCTCAACACCCATGAAAGTTTTTAATGCTCTGACAAAACCCTGTGCGCTAAGCATGTCAGGCCTATTCGGGAAAATTTCTACAACAATTTCGTCATTATCAAGCTTCTCAAGGTCAGTACCCAGCATGCTTATTCTTTCTTTTAGGAGATCATCAGGGTACCTTTTTCCCATTAGTCTGTCAAATTCCTTTCTGTTAAGACTTATCGTTGGCATCTATCTCAACCAAATCTTTATTTCCCTGAGCTGTTTTAGGTCGTTTTTATACAGCTCCCTCAAATCTGTTATGTTATAGTACGACAATATCATCCTGTCCAGTCCTGGGCCCCATGCAAGTACAGGAATATCTTTCCCTAAAAGCGGGACAACAACTTCTGGTCTGAAAATCCCAGCAGCAAATACTTCAATCCATTGGTTGTGCACAGGATCGAAAACTTCGCCTTCAACACTCGGTTCGGTATAAGGAAAATGAGCGGGCCTGAATCTTACCTTTTTGAACCCGATTTTTCTTGCAAAATTTTTCAGATAACCCAGAAGATGCCTGAAGTTGGCATCAGGGTCGACTACTATCCCCTCGAACTGATTGAACTCGAATAGGTGACTCCAGTCCATGGTTTCATTGCGGAAACACTTTCCTATTGCAAAATATTTTGCAGGAAGATCATCTTTTTTCAGGGAAGCTATTGTCCTTGCGGAGAGGCATGTGGTGTGAGTCCTCATAATATTGAGTTTCGCATTATCACTATCCCATTTATATCCCCAGCCCCTGCTGTTGGTATTTCCGCCATTTTCATGCGCATCCTTTACCGCTTTTACTAGCTTTGGATTAGGAAGTTTTCCCCTTTCTGGATTTTTAATAAAGAACGTATCCTGCAAATCTCTTACGGGATGATGTTGTGCGGTAAACAACGCATCGAAGTTCCAGAAGCTTGTTTGTAGTAGAGGACCGGACATCTCCTTGAATCCGAGGTCAAGCCAGATTCTTTTGGCGTATTCCACGGATTGGTTTACGAAATGCCTCCTACCACCGAAAACCTTCGGTACATTTATCTCAACGTCATACCTTCTAAACTTCTTCCCTTTCCATGACTTTTCCCTCAGCATCTTCGGTGTCAGGTTTTCTATGAAATCAGATTTGACGGTTTTTAAATTCTGAATAAGTTTTTTACCGAGTTCCGTCAGTTCCACGTACTTCAATCTTGAAACTTCCTTTTTTATTATATCCCTTCTTTTGAGCAGCCTGTTAACGAGCGACTTTTCGTATTCATCGAATTGGTCAAATTTTAACGGAAGTTTTTTTAGTATCGTTTCCTCCGGAAACCCTTCCCGAAGGACCCTTTCCCTTTCGTCCGTTGGTTTTATTTCGTTCCCGTCTATCACTATTGCATATTTCGATTTCAGGATGCCCAGACATATCCTTATTTCGTCATCGTGAAGTCCTGTCAGTTTCTTCATTTCCTCAAGGCTCATTTTGCGGTCAAGTACGTCAAGAAATCTTTTCTCAGGTAGACCCATGGATGCGTACAATTTCCCGTTTTTGCCCAGACCAATCGTTTCCTTAGGTACAGTTTTAATCCTCAAAGCACCTTTGTTTTCGAGCCACTGCATGGCGCGCATGGCTTCAATTTCCATGATTTTTGATGATTTTGAAATTTCGCGTAGTTCAGATCCGTCTCTCAGAAATGGCAGGATGGCCCTTTCATTTGGGCTTAACGCCTCGAGAATTTTTTGCAACTCCATAGATTTATATGATGTTCCATTTTTATAATTGTTAAAACACAATTTTTACATGGATACCGGAGAATACAACAGAACTTTTTACTCAGTCATATTCAACAATTGCAATGCTGCAAAATATTACAGGATACAGGGAAAAAAGATAAAATCGGCCCTTAAGCTCTTTGAGAGCCATAAAAACGGAAAAATCCTTGATATCGGATGCGGCGATGGTTTCATATCATCACTAATAGCTTCAAGGACCGGAGCAAAAATGTATGGCGTTGACATAAGCGCGACCTCCATTTCGAATGCTAGGAAGAAAGGGGTAAAGGCAAAAGTCGCGAACATCGACGCCGGCCTGCCTTTTGGAAAGGAAATATTCGACGCGATTTTTTGCGGCGACGTCCTGGAGCACATCCAAGACACGGAGAAGCTTATAGAAAACGCAAATAAGATGCTGAAGAAAAACGGATACATGATAATATCCGTGCCTAACATAGCGTCTTGGTACAACAGAGGCTTCCTTCTTCTCGGAATGATGCCCACATGGGTTGAATCTTCCCTAAGATCCTATACAGGCAATCCTTTCATCAAAGAGGGTGCCGGGCATATACATGCGTTCACGAAAAGATCGCTTTCCGATCTACTTATAATGAAGGGCTTCTCTATTGAAAAAATCACGGGAAGCCCTCTACTCGGAGACGGTTCAAGAAGCAGGTGGAAGGAAAGGCTATGGAATGCAACGGACTCATTTTTCGCAAGAAAGGCCACGTTAGCATCAACGATCATAATAAAGGCAAAGAAATCAAAATAAGATAGGATGCGCATGATTAGTGCAAGAAATTTGCTGTTCAACAGCGTTACCATAAGTTTGCCCAAGAACATGATACAGTTTTCTCTAGGGATTATTCTTTACTGGTTCATACTGGGATTTCCGGACCCAGGAATGGTGGTTTTATCCTTGGCTGGTTTTCTCATAGCCTACACGTCGGTTTACCTCTACAACGACCTAGTCGATTACGATGAAGACAGAAAGGACAGCGAAAAAGTAAAATGGAAACTAATTGCCGGCGGCATGATAAGCGAAAAAACAGCGAAAGTACTTACCGTGGTTTTTACTGCATCCGGACTTATAATTTCGCTTTTGATAAACAGGTGGTTTTTCCTCATGATTCTGGGAATGCTGGTTCTCAATTTCCTGCATTCCTCGCCTTATACAAGGTTCAAAAAAGGTATGATGAAAACGACCGCTAACATGACCGCCATAGAATTTCTGAAATTTTCTTGCGGATGGTTTGCGATGACCTCAAACATCGAAAAATTTCCCTTCTGGCTTGTGTTGTCATTCTCCATAGTTTACACAGCAAGCTACATTATTTACAAGTTTAAATTCAGGGGAAACCTCATAAAAAGCAAAAAACCATTTTTTGTTTTCCTCGGTGCAGTTGGCGTAATATCATACATAATTTCATTGATAAGTTACGGTTTCCCTATCAGCATGGTAATCTTGGTAATTATACCGCTTTTCGTGCTCATACTTTTGAAACAGATTGACATAGAATTTCACAAAATCAGCAACATGGTAATCATAGAATATCTCCTTCTTCCGGTCGTAATAATATCATTCGCCATACTAATGATACCCATTTTTGGCCAAGCGAACGAAAACATTGCAAATAAAATCGGCGAATACAGGGAAAACGTCATGAAGGATCTCCCCTCAGATATCAAACAGCCCATCGAAAACATAACGGATGAACTTAAGAAATATAAAGTTCTCGAGGACATAGAAAGCGGCCTGAAGACAGGCCTGGACAACATGACCAAGTTGAACCATAGCTAAAATCTCTTTCCCATCTTGGTCACGAATGTTTTCCAGTGAGGATTTATGCCCGTTTTTCTTCCCGACACCTTCGCTTTGCCATTTTTTATGGCATTCATTATTGCATCCTTATTTTTTTCGCTTTCAACGATAACATATGCGGAACCAATTTCCTGTCTGAAATGCGCGTCCGATCCGGCTACAAAGGGAAGACCGTGTTTTTCGGTGAAATTTTGCGAATCCTTGTTGAACTTGCCGACAAGCGTCCTTGCATTAAAAACCTCGACAGCATCGATGTAATCCATTATCTTTTCCATCGCGTTCCCTATCCCCCTCCTGAATCTGTCGAAAGGATGGGGAACTATTATAAACCCAGCCTGGCGTTTTATTTCATTACAGGTCTCTATGATTGAAAGACCGGGCTGCACGTCCCTTTTCAGGTTGAGGCCTATGATTTCTCCGTCCTCCGTGTTTATTTCCGAGCCTGCGAAAACTATGAGATTCCTTCCGGCCAGTTTCTCGGTTTTTTTACCGCCTTCTATCGAGTTGTGATCGGTAACTGCTATTGCGTCGAGACCAGCGGATTTCGCGTATTTTATAATGTCTTCCGGAGAAAGGTCGCTGTCCATTGAAAAATTCGAGTGTATGTGAAAATCAATCCTTAAAAACCGCTTGGATGGCATAGTATCTTATTAAAACGGTTGCAATAAATTTATATGTGATGAGCATGGACAGGTTCGCCCACGTACAAAAGATTGCCGACCAGCGAGGCGTTTATTTCCCAACGGCGGAGATACACTCGCCTCTTTCCGGCTTCATGGATTTCGGTCACACCGGCGCTGTTCTCAGAAGGAAGATAATTGAATTGTGGAGAAGGGAAATCGTCAGGAAAACCAATTCGCTCGAAATCGAAGGCTGCGTCATACTTCCTAAAAAGAATTTCGAGGCATCAGGCCACCTGAAGAGTTTCGTTGATCCACTCGTGCAGTGCTCGAAATGCCACAAGGTTTTCAGGGCTGACAAGCTCATAGAGGAGGCGACAGGGAAGGCGGTTCCTGAAGCCATGGAAGCTTCCGAGTTCATGGAACTCATAGAAAAAAACGCCCTGAAATGCCCTGACTGCAAAGGCAGGCTGGGAAATGTCCAAAAATTTAACATGATGATAGGCGTTTCGATAGGGCCGCTGGAATCCGAAAAGAACGCATATCTAAGGCCGGAGACGTGCCAGAACATATTCACCGATTTCCTTAAAATCTACAAGACTTCGAGAGTCTCGCTGCCGCTTGGGATATCACAGGTAGGCAGGTCTTTCAGGAATGAAATATCTCCAAGACAGGGGCTTATTCGATCTAGGGAATTCACCCAGATGGAAACCGAAGTTTTTTTCAATCCCATGAAAATAAACGATTTCCCGGAGTTCGAGAAATATAAGAATTTCGAATTGCATCTGAAGCTCATCGGGAATGAGACGCAGTCTATCGCTGCCGGAAAGGCAGTAGAGAAAGGTATAATATCAGGAAAGCTCGTGGCATATTACCTTGCCGTTGCGCAGGAATTTTTCGACAAGTGCGGCCTAGATCCGAAGAACATGCGCTTCAGGGAGCTGGAAGCGAATGCCAGAGCATTCTATTCGAAAGAGACGTGGGATTTCGAAGCCAAGACTGATGTTGGATGGCTTGAGCTGGTCGCGTGCAATTACAGGACAGATTTCGATCTTTCCTCGCATTCAAAGGTTTCCGGCACAGATCTTTCTGTGGTGGAGGAAGATGATAAATTCATACCGCACATTTTCGAATTGTCCATGGGGCTCGACAGAATATTTTACGCAGTGCTCGAAAACTCTATTTCCGAAAGGGATGGAAAACCCGTACTTAAATTCCCGAGGAGCCTGAACCCTCTTGACGTCGTCATACTCCCCCTCGTGAGGAAGGATGGTATAGATGATAAAGCGAGGGAAATACATGAAATGTTGAAGACGGCGTTCGAAACGAAATACGATGAGAAGCAGTCCATAGGAAAGCGTTACGTCATATACGACCATCTTGGCGTTCCGCTGGCTATAACGGTTGATTATGATACGTTAAAAGACGAAACTGTTACCCTTCGTGACCGCGATTCGATGAAACAGATACGGGTTAAAATAAACGATCTAAAAAGGAAAATTGATGATTTTTTCGAAGGTGGGAAAATATTCTAATATCCTCTTTTCCTTTCTACCCGCTTGTGCATCTCTCCTTCTATTTTTTCAAGAAACAGTTTTGTGGCCCTTATCGGTTCCCATTCATGATCGCTTGCATAGAAGCTGCCTTTGTTTGTCATGAACCTTCCCTGAACTGAATATTTCGTTCGTTTGCCGCCTTTCCCCTTGATCTCGACGTGAATCGCCACATAAGTAACCTTCACGAATTTCAGCATTTTGTTTATCGTATTTTCTATCATTTTGTCTATTTTAGCCCTTACAAATTCGTCTTCCCCACCGAGACCGCTGACCCTTATGTAGACTGTTTCCGCGGATTTTCCTATAAGCTTGAATATATCCTTGATGGTTATCAGTCCCATGAATTTCTCATTATCCTCGACAACGACCGTGAATATTTCTTCATCGGAAATCTTCCTGATTATCTGCTTAAGATCGGTATCCGGCGAAACCTTCATTGTCTCCGAAATCACGAACTTGCTTATTTCTATGTCACCCAGTCTTAATTTTTCACCATCCCTTTCGCCCATCCTTGCTCTTTCCCTTTCAGTTATCATTCCGGCGAGGCTCATGCTGTCGGCAATACCGGCGAGCCTTCCCTTGTCATCCACTATTGGTATTCTGTTCATTCCGGAGTCCCTCATCATCGAAGTCACGGTCAGAAGCGTATCATTGGTGCTTGCGCAATATGGGAACTGCATGACGTCTCTCGCTTTCTTCCCGGCGAATACCTCGTCCTTGACAAATTTGAGCAGCCTCGGTTTTGTTACCGCAAATATTTTTCCGTCTTTCTCAACCGGAACTGACCTGAATTCGCTGACCAGCATATAATTCATTATATCTTCTATCGGCGCGTCGACAGGGAAAAGCGTTGCCGGCTTCATGAAATATGATATCTTCATTTTCTGCGGGTCGCTTACCTTCCTCTTGATAATATCGTCCAGCGTCACTATGCCCTTGAAATCTACATCGAAAACGAAAGCCTCATATCTTTTTTCAGCTGTCATTCTTGAGATTACGTGCGGCAGTGTATCGTCCGGTTTCACAAGTAGCGCGTTTTCAACAATATCCTCAAGTTTCATAAAATCACAGGCCGCTTTTGCTTAGCTTTTTCATTTCCTTCGTTATGTAGCCGGCTACTATGTTGCGTATTTTTTTCGATTTTATGTCCTTTAAACTATCCAGAACACCTTTGTTCTTCTCAAATTCAGTCGTGAATTTGTCGCTGTTCTCCCTTATCAGTTCGTCGCCCAGCGTTTTTATGTTGGTCGTTTTTATCCTTCCCATGCATCCACCGCAAAATGTGCCATACGAAACGTGTATGTCTTTTGCTGTAATACTTATTCGGCCCAATAAATATTTAAATCATTGTTATCTGGAACTGCCCGAGAAGTGAGAATATCGTATACCCTATGACTATGAGGACTATGCTGTGTTTCATCCCTGCCACGAGAGAACCTTCTGCCATTTTTCCTGTCGCAAGGCCTGCGAAGAAGCCCTGAACAAGGATGAAATTGACGAACGCCTGGGTATATAGTTCAGTCGTATTAACAGGTGCTGTGCCGGTTTCGCTTTCGCCTCCCATCAGGCTGGGCGACATCTGCATGTTCCCGAGCGTCGGTATCAGGAAACTTTTTAGTATGAGAAGGATGAAAATGAAAACGAAAAATATCATGTAAGATGTGACCAGCTGCGACTGGACCGAAGCCGAACGCTCCTGACGTATCTTGTTTATTTCTATGAGGGACTGGCCAATCGCACGAAGCGTATCGGAAATCTTGCCGCCGACTTTGTAGGTTTCTATTATCGTGCTTACAGACCTTTTGATCGGAGCTGAATTTACCTTTTTGGAGAATATGCTGAGCGATTTTTCGAACGGAATACCCCACTCAACCTTGCTTTCTATTTCCCTGACGAATGGGGTAAATGACCTGTAGTCCTTTCTCGATACGTGTTTGAGGGCGATGGGCAGCGTCATGCCCGAATCAATCGCCTCGGTCAGGTCCGTTATGAAAACTATGAACTGCTCCTCTACTTCCTTGCTTACCTTGTATCTTCCATAGAATATGAGGAATGGCGGCACAATCGCTATCAGTGCGCCCATCACGTTGATAATCGGCGAAATGAAAGGGAAGAAGTTCGCAACGAAAAGGAAATTGAAAAGCAACAAGGATGACCCTATGAATACGAACATGACTTCAAACATCAACGTTCTGCCTATTTCCATATCATACACCCGGATAGGTTACATGGATAAATGCCAGGAATGCGCTGTTCAGGAATGGAAGCATCACCCATGTTATGAGGGTAATGAGCTCTTCTATCGTGAGTCCCATCACGCTTCCACCTATTATGCTCATGGTCGCGAGCATTGAAAGCATCATAAGCGGCGCTGCAACAAGAAGCGCAGTGTATATGTCCGCGTAGGTTGACAGCGTTTTTAGGTATTTTTCTCTCCTGATCCTGTAATCGAAAAGCGCCTTTTCCGCCATGGCTCTTAGATATTCAACCAGGTCACCGCCTGATTCAGTAGTGGATACTATGCCAAGCAGAAGTCCCCTGAAATTTTGGGATGGAGTGCGATCTGCGATATCCTTTAATGCATCGACAGAGCTCATCCCGAAAGTCTTTATGTTTCTCATTATCAGCTTTGAGTCTTCGGATATCTCCCCGTATTCCTTGAAGCCTGTGAGAAGTTCAAACATGAATTCTGTCGGTATGCCGGAAGACGCTATAGCCGACATGTGGGTTATGGCGAAGGGAAGGTTGTTCTCTATTGATCTCTGTCTTGACCTTTCCTTCTGGACCGGGTAAAGATACAGAATTATGAATACGATTGACGCTACGAAAACCGGGAAGAATATTACGCTGAAAATGTATATATAAAAGGGTACGCTTAGGACGAATGTCATAAGTACGTAAATTGAAATCATCGATATCAAGAAAGACAATACAGTGGTTAAAAAAAGCATGCTGACCCATGTTTTCAACAGGATTTTCATGTTCGCGTTTTTAATGTGCGGCTCAAGGGGCTTGAACGAATGTACGTATTTTTCGACAAGTCCTCCGAAAAAAACCAGTGAAATTTTTCTGTATGCAGAAAGCATATTAAAATATTGTCAAGACATATAAAAAAAGCGGAAAGGAAAAACAGCTCTTAAAAATTTAAACAATATGCAGGAAGCGTGTTTACAGTAGACCTGGCAAAAGACTGAAGGTTGTCCTCACTGTCTTCTCCACCCTGCTTCCCTGCAAGCACCATTAACACGATTTAGGGCTGCTGTCTTTCGGGCATGCACGTTGAACGTGGCAAACTTTCCGACCCTGACCCGGTTCATCGTGAATATGATCCTGCAGGACAAGGCTTCTCAGTTGACAGAAAGGGCCAGCAGTTTTTTGCAAAGCCATCCGTAAACTACAGCCGGCCGTGAAGACCGTTTGCCACCCTAAGGTACGGTAGGCCTAGCCCCGTAGCTGGAGGCCTCCTGCATTAATAATGCGAAAAGCCGTATTTAAATTGTTTTGGCGAACGACACATACGGAGTATGTGTCATACGAAACCGTGCAGGATTCCGTAGAACGCCGCCGCTTTAATATACGTCAGCAGAAATAATTATTATAGGTATGAATACACGATGACTTATGTACAGATATAAAAAAACCATTGCGAGAAGATCAGACGGTCAGGCAATGAGAATTCCCGGGACGGTTCTCGCGTTCGCTTTTGTTGCTGTAATATTTGCTGTTGGTTATTATGTGGGAAACATGAACGGAACCATTACCATATACCAGAACGACACGAGGTCCGTCAAGATAATAGATTACAACAGCTATTCACCCATCAATCCATCGTATTCCAATATGTCGTATTCTTCGATTGTAATACCTGCCGTTGACGAGGAAGGCAACGGCCTCACGACACTGCTGGCAGTCCAGGTGCTTCCGGGTGAAGGGAGGATATTGACAAACATAGACAGGCTGCTTTTCTGGACGGACACACAGAACTCCATCAGGACTTCAAGCAAGGTCGCATCCAACATAACTGGAATGAACATTTCGAGCTACGATATAATATACACCATACTAACCAATGCGACGTCTGTTGAAGGACCTTCAGCTGGCGCGGCTCTGACCGTGGCAACCATTGCAGCTTTCGAGAAGAAACCGCTTAATCCGAAGGTCATGATAACAGGTTCCGTAAACCATGACGGAACCATAGGCCCTGTGGGCCAGATACTTCCAAAGGCAAAAGCCGCTAAAGAAGCGGGCGCTGAACTTCTTCTGGTCCCGCTTTTAAATTCCCAGGAAGTGATTTACGAAACAAGAAAATACTGCGAGCAAATCGGGATTTCCCAGATATGCACGACGGAAAAGATTCCCAAGAAGGTAAACATATCAGACGAGGCAGGCATAAAGGTAGTAGAAGTTCAAAGCATAGAGGAGGCTTTGCGTTATTTTTTGACTGGGTGATCTCATGATAGACATACATGCGCATTTGTGTTTTGGGGATTACGACCTGGATATGGACTACGTGCTTTCCAGGTGCAGGGAGGAACTGGCCGCAGTCATAGTCGGGACAGCAAGGTATGATGAAGGCGTAAAGGCGCTGGAGCTTTCAAAAAAACATCCGGGATTCCTGTTTCCCACGATAGGCTTCCATCCTGTGGAAGGAGGGAATGATCCCAATGACCCTGAAAAAATAATCCACTTGATAACGGAAAACGCTGAAAATATAGTCGGCGTGGGAGAAGTCGGCCTTGATTATCACTGGGAAAAAGACAAGAAAAAACGCGAAAGTCAGAAGGAAATTTTCTCGAAGTTCATAGACATTTCAGTTAAAATTAAGAAACCACTGGTGATACATTCATGGGGCGCGGAAAAGGAATGCTTCGAAATGATCAGGAATTCTGGACTGCAGGCGGTATTCCACTGTTTTTCAGGTTCAAGAGAGCTTGCGAAGGAGATAGCTTCCAGCGGTTTTTACATATCAGTCTCAACCATGGTTCTTTTCTCAAAGAATATCAGGAAAATCGCCAAGGACATGCCCATAGAAAGGCTGCTTCTGGAAACAGATTCGCCATTCCTGTCTCCGAATAAAGAGCAGGATCCGAGGAATTATCCTTGGAACATAAAGCTTTCCGCGGCCAAGATAGCGGAGATAAGAGGAACGACAGCGAATGAAATTCTAGAGATGGCAAAGGAGAATGCTGTTAAAATTTTCGGGCTGCAAAAGCTCTGAAACAGTTTAAAAGCAGGCTGACATAATCTTATTCATGATAATCGGAACAGCTGCAAAAATGCTTGAGATGGGCTATGTATGCGACCATTGCCTTGGTCGTCAGTTTGCCAAGCTGATGAGAGGAGGGACTAACGTTGAAAGAGGCAGGATAATACGCGATTTCATGGCTCTCGAATATGAATCCGGGGAGCTGAAGGCAGAGCCTTCCAATTTCCATTGTCACTTTCATGCGAAACGCAACGAGACGGATAATGTAAAACTCCGAGAGTGCGTGGTCTGCGGCAATGTCTTCGAAAATCTTGGAAAACTTTCGGCGGATGCTCTCAAGAAGCTTGAAAAAATGGATTTCGAAAACTTCATGATAGGCGTGAAGATGAATGACTCGCTTGTCATGAAAGAGGAATCCCTTTGGGAGAAAATGGGGATAAAACACAGCGAGCCGATAAAAACCGAGATAAACAGGGAGTTAACGAATATCATATCCAGCGCGACTGGAAGTAAAACCGAACCGAATAGCCCGGATGTGATAATAATAATAGACCTGCAGAAAAAGCAGACTGAAATCCTTTCCAATCCGCTTTTCGTTTACGGCAATTACAAGAAATTCGAGCGCGGCCTTCCGCAGACAAGTTCGCCGCTCTACAAGCAGACAGTTCAGGACATCATATCAAAACCTCTTGTAAAACAAACATCAGCTTCATCCAACGTCCTTCATGCGCTTGGCAGAGAAGACAAGGATGCGAGATGTCTTGTGTGGAGACCATTCGTTCTGGAGTTGAAACACCCGCTCAGGAGAAAAGTAAATCTAAGGAAAATTTCATCCGAGATAAACAAAAGCGAGAAGGTCAAGGTCAGGAGCCTGAGGTTCTCCGGTCGAAAGGAAATCATCGCTATAAAGTCCAGCAAGCCTTACAAGGTGTACATGGTAATCGTCGAATTCGAGGAGCCCGTTGAAAAAATAGATGATGCAAAAAAAATCGTCGGCGTTGTGAGGCAGATGACCCCGGCCAGGATCCTTGGCCGCAAGGAAGACAGAACAAAGCATAAAAAGGTTAAAAGCATAAAATGGAAAAGGATTAATAGCAAAACATACCAATTTGAAATAACTGCCGAATCCGGTTTATATCTTCACGAACTGGTTTCAGGGGATTCGGGGAGAACCCGGCCGTCGATTGCGCAATTGCTAGTAAAAAAGGCAAAGATCAGGGAATTCGACCTTATAGGTTTCGAGGAATGATGACATGGTAAGGGCAACTAAAGGATTCAGGAGGTCAACCAGAAGAAAACTTAAGAAGGAGCTCAAAAAGAAATTCAAGGTTACCCCATATCTTGTTGAATTCAAACCCAGCGACAGGGTGGTAATAAAGATCGACCCATCCTCGCATAAGGGCATGCCTTTCCCTAAGTTCAAAGGGAAGGTCGGCATTGTCAAGGAAAAAAGAGGGGATGCTTACATTGTCGTAATAACGGTGGGCAACAAGAAAAAGGAAGTGATATCAAGGCCGGAGCATCTGGCTTTGAAAAAAGGGTGATTTCATGAACATAAAGGATGAAAAAACAGTAAGCTGGACTGAGACGAAAAAGATACTTTCCGAAAAGGAGAAGTCCAGGGAACTGGTTTACGAGCAGAAAAATGCGCTCGAACATTTAAGAAAGTTCTGCAAACTTTCGGAAAAGAAATACGAGACCATGATAGAGGAGCTAAAGAAGATAGAAAAGCTGAAGGATAGGCACATAGTGAGCATAATAAATTTCCTGCCGGATAACCAGAATGATTTAAGGATATTGTTCGCTAATGACAGGCTTGTTTTGACCGATGACGACAAGAGGAAAATCCTGAAGATAGTGAAGGACAATAAATAGCGTTTTATAAGGACGGATTCCAATTCTATTAAATCATGACAGGTGAATGAAGATGCAGAAGGAAATAAAGAAAGACGATTGGGCCATAGTCCTTGACTATCTGCCTCACGGTTATTACGGCATGCGCATTTCCCAACCGGTTTCGCAGGTCGTGGGAGAGCTGTATTTTTCATTACTTGAAGTCATAGTCAGGGATGGCGTTTACCTTAAGGTTGGCGAAAGGGTCTACATAGGCGACGGCAAGAGGAACGAGGTGAAGTTCATAAAGAGAAGGATCGATTTCAAAGACCTTACCACCGCATCGAAAGAGGAGCTGATGGATATAGTAGAAAGGATAGTCAAATCCAGCCCGAAAAAATTCCTCGACTACTTCAACCGGGCAGGGCCCATAACTACCAGGCTTCACCAGCTTGAGCTGCTGCCGGGCATAGGGAAGAAGCACCTCTGGGAAATACTGTCGGCAAGGAAGGAAAAACCGTTCGAAAGCTTTGAAGAACTGAAAAAGCGCGTGAGCATGCTTCCGGATCCTGAAAAAATGATTATAAAGAGGATACTGGAAGAAATGGAAGACAAGGACAAGTACAGGATTTTCGTGCCGAAATTCGAGAAAATGCAGGCTCAAAGATAGCTACTTTTTTATCATTTTAAGCAAGCTTTCAGAGTCCTTGTAGTAATCCGATATGATCCTGCCTACTCTTTCTATGGTGTTAACGTTGTTTTTCGCAAGCCACATAAGTATGTTTTTTTTCT
>Ga0315282_10007651_pt1 | contig 17694 bp, 17 predicted proteins | sample YL17G07_20_MG_FD_203693 | JGI IMG/M metagenome (GOLD analysis project Ga0315282, IMG submission 203693) | Sediment microbial communities from Yellowstone Lake, YNP, Wyoming, USA - YL17G07_20 | ecosystem: Environmental > Aquatic > Freshwater > Lake > Sediment | place: USA: Wyoming | collected... | reverse complement strand
CTGCCCCTCTCTCGTTTCAATCATAGCCTCTTTCTTTCCCATCTCCTTCCTCCTTCCCGCCCTACTATACTCTAATTTATTGGGTGGGAAGTGTCTCACCTACATTGACACAGAGGGGTGTTCCATATCTACATTTAAGCCGACCCTGATCGACCAAGATTGCAGCAAAGTGACTTGCGAACTTTGGACTCTTTTTCAGTATTTTCTTGAAGTACTCTCCGAGACTATTAGATTTTACAGCATCTATCTGATTTCCTAATAGAAACCAACCGGTTTTAGAAAAATGCCTGAGGCAGGATTCGATAGCTTGATTCGAAAGGGACAAACAAGTTTTTCCTTCTGAGCCAGTTAAGACGGTTATATCTTCTTCGCTTATTTTTGCCTTGAATGGTTTAGCCTTTTCCCCAATGCCAAGAGTCATATATGAATTGACTTTCATCGAAATTCCTTTTTTCTTTATATTTGGTGCAGTAGTCATGTTTCTACTTCCCGTACCTCTCCACAATCCTCTCAATAATTTTACTCGTAGAAGAAAAATCACTTTCGATGTAGGGGAGAGAAATTACCTTGCCACCTGAGGCCTCAACCACGTCCCTCCCGATGATGGTATCCACGGTCCAGTCTCCGCCTTTGACGAGTACATCCGGCTTGAGGTACGAGATGATGTTGTGCGGGTCTACTTCAGTGCTAAGGGAAAGGGGTCGTTTCTTTATCCTTGATAGATTTGTCTTCTCCCCTCTTCCCACTACCCCAGCCATACAATATAATGAAATTGGCGTTTGACTTAAGTAATTAAATATCAATTTATTCTTTTTTCCTGATATATTCCCTCCACATCCTGAACCTCCCACACACTTTCCACATGCCTTCTGCCACGTCATCTCCCGCGGAAACGAAAAGCAAAAGAATTCAGAGATAGCAATGACTATCAATTGTACCTGAGCTTATTGCAGGAATCTCCTTAGCCAGGTTCAGGTGAAACTTTTGATTGCATTGGAGTCTCGAATACTGTAGAATTAAGTTAGAAAGTTTAACAGTAAAACAGAGGATAAAAATATGTTAGTGAACTTGAAGCAAAAATCACAGCTTACTATACCAAAAGGCTTTGTTAAGAGATTGAAGCTGAGAATCGGGGACAAGCTGGAAATTGAGGAAATGGAGGGGAAACTTGTAATTACACCGGTTGTTGTTGTACCCAAAGACCAGGCTTGGTTTTACAGTCCTGAATGGCAGAAGAAAGAACAGGAGGTTGACAAACAGAAAAAGGAAGGCAAGGTACATAAGGCTTCCAGCAAGAAGGAATTATTTAAAAAATTAGGGTTGGACAAAGTTTGAATATCTACTTTTCAGATCTTTTTCTTGAGAGTGTTGAGCGGTTATCGGATGATGTAAAGAAAACATTGAAAAAGAAGCTTGATATTATGGCTGATAATCCAAGACATCCATCATTAAGAACCAAGAAGATAAAAGGGCATGAAGATATATTTGAAGCAAGTATAAACATGGATATCAGAATGACCTGGGAATACTTTAAAGATGGTATTTTATTGCGGAATATTGGTGAACACGACAAGACATTGAATAATCCATAAGCGGATAAAAAGGGCGTAATCCGCCGCTGGCGGACACCCCTACTTCCCGTACCTCTCCACAATCCTCTCAATAATTTTACTCGTCGAAGAAAAATCGCCTTCAATGTAGGGGAGCGAGATTACTTTCCCGCCTGATGCCTCAACCACATCTCTCCTGATAAAAACAGTTACAAGTTGCAAGTTATTTTAAGTACGGGCAGTAATTACCTCAACTCTATTTTTAAAATCCCCCATGATCTTTTTGGATTTTAGGTTTTCTTGCTAAATCATCACTCTTACTCTGAGATTTCAGTGCGTCCCTCTATGGCTTTGCCGAGGGTTACCTCGTCTAAGTACTCAATGTCGCCACCCATCGGTACCCCCTGGGCAATGCGGGTTACCCTGATAGAGAAAGGTTTGAGGAGCTTGGAGAGATAGAGTGCTGTGGTACCCCCCTCTACCGTAGGGTTGGTAGCTAAGATGATCTCCCTGACACCTCCCTTTTCCACCCGTGCAATGAGCTCTTTGATTCTCAGATTTTCCGGCCCAATCCCGCTCAGGGGAGAGAGTACGCCGTGGAGGACGTGGTACTTCCCTTTGAAAACATCGCTCCTCTCAAGGGCAATCAGATCGCCCGGCGTTTCAACGACGCAAATCACTTCGTTGCTCCTGCTTAAATCCCGGCAGATGCGGCATGGGTTGTCATCGGTAAAGGTAAAACAGCTCGTGCAGAGGGTTATCTCCTCCTTCACCCGGGCAATTGCCTGAGCGAGATCCAGAGCCTGCTCTTTTGAACAGCTCAGGATGTGGAAGGCGATACGAGCGGCTGTCTTTTCGCCTATCCCGGGAAGTCGGGAGAGCTCGGTGATAAGCCTGCGGAGAGGATGGGCGTAGTAATTCATGGCTCTGCGTATCCTAAAAAGAACCGAGGCCGGGGATGTTGAGCCCTCCCGTGATTTTTCTCATTTCCTCAGCGATCATTTCCTGAGACTTCTTGAGGGCCTCATTGACCGCGGCCAGGACTAAATCCTGGATCATTTCAATGTCCCCTGACGTTACCACCTCAGGTTCAATCTTTACCGAGATAATCTCCTGTTTACCATTGGCCACAACCGTTACCATGCCGCCACCGGCACTCGCCTCGACGGTCTTGCGGGAGAGCTCTTCCTGAACCCTCGCCATTTCAGATTGAATCTTCTGGGCCTGCTTCATGAGTGACCCCATGTTTTTCACGTTTTATTACCTCCCTTTCTCCATTGCGGAATGTGGATTGCGGATTGCGGAATATTACGGGTTTATTTTTACATCAACGATCTTGCCTCCAAAGATATCGAGAATATTTTTTACAGCCGGGTTGTTTATAGCCTCTTCCTGAGCTTTCTTTAATCGTTCCTTTTGATTGACAGGCTTCCGGCCAGCTGATTCATCTGCCCCGGAAGAGAGAGGGGATATCGTCACCTTCACATCCCTTTTGAGAATAGTCCGGGCAGTGTCCATTAAAATCGCAAGAGATTCCTTTTCCTTGATCTTCTCCCAGAGGAATGAATCAGGGTTGATCCCGATTTCAATCTCCTCAGCAGATAGGCTTAGCAGGCTGCCCTGTTCTAACATGGATGCAAGAGATGCCTTCTTCCTTTGGACTTCTTCCAGGAATCTCCTCCAGACCTCATCTTTCCCTTCTGATGAAGGCGGAGAAGAAAGGGATTCTTTCGTAACAGATGGTATATCTTCAGGAACAACCGAATCCCCCTGAGCTGGCGTTCCCTGTACGTTCTCTCCCAGCAGCCTCCCCTCCAGTATTCTCAGCTTGGTGATAATCTCGTCTAAGGGGAGAGAAGGCCTGAGCTGAACCATCCGGAGTATCGTCATCTCAAGAATCAGTTTTGAGAAGGGAGATCTCTGTATCTCCTCTTCACTCTGCAGGAGGAGCTTGAAGAGGCCTTGGATCTCCTCGGCGCTGATCTTGCCGGACTGTTCACGCAGCTCAGAAAAACCTGCGTCAGAGAGCCCGATCAGACGGGATGGATCAGGGCTGATCTTGACAATCAGGAGGTTCCGTACCTGTTCCAGCAAAGAGTAGTAAGCCTGTTTCAGGTCGTAGCCGGAGGCATAGATCCTGTCTATTACATCCAGACATTTCTTGTCGTCCCGCTCAATCAGGGCTGAGGAAAACTCAGAGAGGAGTCTCTGGTCCAGAACCCCGAGGACCTCCTGGACCTGTTCCTCATCGACCTTCTCCCCTGCATAGGAAATAATTCTCTCCAGGATGCTCTGTGCATCCCGCATGCTCCCTTCAGAGGCCTGGGCAATTAAAAAGAGTGCCTGCTCGCTGATCTCTATTTTTTCATCCGAGACGATCTTCTTCAGATTGTCGATAATGCCCGGGAGGGATATTCTCTTGAAGTCAAAGCGCTGGCAGCGGGAGAGGATGGTGTCGGGTATCTTGTGAGGTTCGGTTGTGGCAAGGATGAAAATTGCATGGGGAGGCGGTTCCTCCAGCGTTTTAAGGAGGGCATTGAATGCGTTCGTGGAAAGCATGTGTACTTCATCGATGATGTACACCTTGTACCTGCTGCTCACCGGCGCATAGCGTATCTTCTCCCGCAGCTCCCTGATGTCATCCACGCCGGTATTGGATGCGCCGTCGATCTCCAGCACGTCCATGGATATACCCTTTGTTATCTCCTCACAGGATTTACACGTGTTGCAGGGGCTGGGGGTAGGACCTTCTGCACAGTTTAATGCCTTGGCAAGAATGCGGGCAACTGAAGTCTTGCCTACTCCCCGTTCCCCGGTAAAGAGGAAGGCGTGGGCTATCCGCCTGAGGCGGATAGCATTCTGGATGGTCCTGGCAATATGTTTCTGGTCGACTACCTCTTCAAAAGTCTGGGGGCGCCACTTGCGGGCAAATACTAAATAGGACATATCATCCAAAACTTTCCATAAAAGATTTTAAAAATAGTTGAAGATGGGGTTCTGAGTGCGAATGAAGATTTTTGAGCAACGAAGAATCCCATCATAAATATTTTGGTGATAGCCAGGCACCCCCGCGGCACACGAAGGGATTTACTACCGCTGCTTCCTTCCGGATCTGGCGGGGTTTGCAAATATTCGTTGCGCAGGACCCGGCTATCATAATATACGTTTGGAATTATCATAAGAATGACCAAACGTGTTATGGCGGAGAGAGTGGGATTCGAACCCACGGTCCCGATCGCTCGGGACACACGATTTCCAATCGTGCCCCTTCGGCCAACTCGGGCATCTCTCCACAAAACGTTTGGTCATTCTTATGATAATTCTTTTACCGCAGGAGCGGCCTCCGGCCTTGCGGTGAAAAACATACCCGAAGAATGACCAAACGTGTTATGGCGGAGAGGGTGGGATTCGAACCCACGGTCCCAATCGCTCGGGACAGTCGATTTCGAGTCGACCCCGTTATGACCACTTCGGTACCTCTCCTCATGCTAATAATACCATCTGAGGGCGTGATAAATCACGCCCCTACATATCTTGTCAACATTTCTGTAAGGGCATATTGCTATACGCCCCTACACGTCTCTCTCTAAAAAACCTCTGGATGATCTCAGCACATTCCCCGGCAAGAATGCTTTCAGTAATCTGGACGGGGTAGTCGAGTTTGCCATTCTCACAGAGGTTGAACTTCGAGTAAATCGCCCCGCTCTTGGGGTCAAGTGCCCCGAACACCAGGCGATCAATACGGGCATTGAGCATTGTACCGGTGCACATGAGGCAGGGCTCAATCGTAACGTAAAGGGTGCAGACAGTCAGGCGGTAATTGCCGAGTTTTTTTGCTGCCTGCCGTAATGCCAGGATCTCAGCATGGGCAGTGGGGTCATTAAGGGAAATGGGTTGATTGTGAGCCTGTGAAATAATCTTCCCCTCATGGATCATAACGGCGCCCACCGGGACCTCACCCTTTTCGTAGGCCTTCTGAGCCTCTTCCAAGGCTATCTTCATGTAATGTTCATCGTCAGTATTCGCTGTAGTTCCAAGTTGCAGGTTGCAAGTTGCAAGTTTATTTTTCATTTTTTATTTTGCAACTTATTGCTTAATAGTCGTAGACAACTACGTAGCCAGAGAGTTAAAGAGTTAGGCGTTAAGAGTTTTATTGTTCCCTAACTCCTCAACTCCCTAACTCCCCAAACTCTTCACTTACAACGTGTGATCCTGAAACAGCATTCGCTGTCGCCGGAGGGGAGATGCTTCAGCCGCTGCCAGTTCGCCACCTTGTATTTCTGCCCCATCTTCACGTCCATGCCGCATATTGGCTCGCACGGGACCGGCATATTGCGTTTTTTGGTGACTTCGTAGTGGGGGCACCTTTCCAAGTGTTCGTACCAGACCGGCTCGCCGTTCTCCTCTTTCTTCTCGACCCATATCTTCCATCCGAAGGCAGGAAAATAATTGATTTCAGCCATCATGATATCGCCAATGTCTTTCCCTTTAAACTGAGCGCTCCTCTTGATGAAATTGGGTTCAAATATTTCCTCATAGATCTTTTTACCCTTCTCTTCTCCATAGACTGCAATGAGGTCATTCCAGAGTTGAGGAAGCTTTAAGGCACTACTCTCAATCAGTATCTCCCTCTGTTTTTCCCACGGTATTTCCTTTCCCATTTCCTTGCTCATCGTAACCTCCTATTCAATGTATTTGTAAATTGCAGGAGTGCCCCAGAAGATTCGAGCCTCCGACCTGCGGATTGGCAGGTTGCTCCATGCCCCCGCCAATCTTCTACTATATTTCCTTACGCTTTTTCAACAACAACTTAATAAGTTATAGTGTTTTCAGGAACCGGTTCCATGGCATGCCCATGAGCGTTTCCGTTGTTGCATGGCCGAAACTTCGAATGATCATAGCGGCCTTGGCAACCTCTTCCGGATCATCAGCTTCTACCACATCGACCATGTCAAAACGGCCGAAGGTAGCATAACTGCCCTTCCACCTGATACCCGGGCAATCTTTTTTAATCTGCTTGGAGACCTGCATTGCCATGTTCCGTAATTTCTTCTGATCTTCAAAAGTTGCTGGTGAAAAACGAGTCAGAATAATAAACGTATACATCTTACCCCTCCTTTTGCTGAGAACCCCGAGATTAAAACTTTATTTTTTACTCGTTTAATTTCTTTGAAGATTATCATTAGAGATAATTATAGCTCTTCAAAATTGTTCTGTAAAGTAAATGAAATTGATCATGTGATTCCTGCCTTTACTTTTGCCTCCATTATTCCCTTGCTTTCCCCAATAAGGATGTTATAAACCCCATTAGTATTAGTTATTACGGAGCGAAGTAGTAGGGAAGTAAAGCGAAGCAAACAGCAGTTGCTCATTTTCAGAGGGGGAGATGGGTAGATCGTCGTCACGAGGGCAAACCAGGAGCTCCTGTCAGCCAATGGGCTGGTGGGGCCTTTTTGCTTTTTATCTTTTTCTAGTCGAGTAAAGACATTGAAAACACGATACTCGATACTAATTGGTATCTCTGTAGATGAATCGCAGGCGTCTTATATTACATAACCAGCGTTGTTTGGGATCTTATACAGAACCATATAATTTCATTAGTTAGGCAGTCCTCGTATGGAATTCCCTTTGAGCTTCCCAATACTCCAAACCGACCGTCTGCTCCTCAGAGAGATCACCCTGGATGACGCGCTTGAACTCTTCACAAACTACTCTGACCCAGACGTGGCGAATTGGTTTTCTGACGAACCTTACACGCAGATCGAACAAGCAGATCTGGTCATCCGCGAGTTCATCGAGAAGTACCAGCATGGCAAGGGCTTTACATGGGCAATTGTGCTGAGGGCCACTGGAGAGTTCCTCGGCACGTGCAGCATCGAGGACGTTGAAGCGGGATCTCGAGGGGAGATCGGGTTTGATCTGGCAAAAGAGCACTGGGGAAAGGGCTACATGGTTGAGGCTGCAGGTGCGATCATCGCCTACGGTTTCAAAGAGCTGAAGCAGTCCAAGATCGAGGCGGAGACCTACTCCCACAACTCGCGAGCCAGAAGAGTGCTTGAGAAGCTGGGTTTCCGGGTTGAAGAAGTGAGAAAGGCCTCACATTTCTACACCCTGTCCGCTGAAGACTGGCTAAAGACGAGGTCTTGAAATGTATTACCTCTCGGTCTGCCTAATAATGTGCTACCTCCTAGCGTGCGAAAATGGAAGGATGCCTTGCCTGGCAAGATGCCCGAGAATGGAAGAAGCATTGCCCGGGCCGGCGGGTGGCTGAGCTCGAGGCCGTTAGACGTATTTGTAAAGTTGCCGCGTTAAAAGGAGCGTACGATTGATGACAGCAAATTGGAAATTTTCTCCTGCTTATTATGCCCGTTCCCTGAATGTTCTGGAAACAGCTCTCAATGAGCTTGATGCTTATAAGTCGTGGCGGTGCTTCGACCCTGGCCGGGAATATCATGTTGATGCACGTTATGCAGCGATGCCAGCACTTACCAAGAAAGATATTCGCGAACATTTCCCGGAGGGCTTTGTGCCGGCTGACCACGATGTCAAACGCGGTTTAGACAGCGGGGAGATAGAGTTTGTTACCACCAGCGGAACGATTGACATAAGCGTAACCAATATCTGGAATCAAAAATGGTGGGATGCGTCGGAAAGGGCTTCTTGGAAACTCAATTCTCATGCCAACAGGTTTGCAGCAGGAAGTCACCGGGAGGCAATTCTTGGCAATCCACGGAACGTGGGTTATATTTCAGACAATTTTGACCTGCCCATGGAAAAACGGCGCTTATCACGATTCCTTTACCTCAATGAGAAGAGCGACCCATTACTATGGTCTCCTGAGCTTATGGACAGGATGGTTAATGAATTAGAAATCTTTCAACCAGCCATCGTTGAGGCTAACCCTTCGTTACTGGCAAGGTTATGCCGTTATATTACGGCCAGTGAGAAAACCGTTTTTCAACCCGGGCTTATCGTTCTGACTTATGAATACCCCACGAATTTTCACTACCAACAAATCCGCCGGGTCTTCGATGCGCCGGTTGCCAGTTCTTATGGGTCAACGGAAACCGGGTATGTATTCATGCAGTGCGAAGAGGGGAAGCTTCACCAGAACAGCGAATATTGCCGGGTAGATTTTCAACCCTTAAAACCGGAACACGGCGGCCCCCTTCTCGGCAGAATCCTGATTACTACTTTCAATAATCCTTGGTATTACATCGTTCTTTTTGATGTGGGAGACCTGGTTCGTATTGACGGGACAGGCAAGTGCCCCTGCGGCAGAAATTCCGGTCTGATTGTTTCTGCAATCGAGGGCCGGGTAGCAAATGCAACCTTAACCTGTACCGCTAAACTAGTGACTCCACGTGAATTAGACGATGCTGTAAATGTTTTAGAGAGTGTTGATGAGTACCAATTGGACCAGGTTTCGGCAGATATCTATGAATTACAACTGGTAAGTCAGCGGCCGGATAAAGAGAGGCTCAGTGAAGAAACCACGGAATCAATGAAAAAACTCTACGGCAAAGAGGCAAAAATATCGGTTACGTATAAAGATTTACTCTCCCCGGAAAGTTCCGGGAAGTACCGCATCTCGAGGGCCAATTTCCCTGTAAAGATAGATAATTACCTGGATGAAAGGTATACTCTTAATAAGAGACTATTTTAAAGTTAGCAAGTGATACACAATAAGAGGCCTGTTTATTTACTCGCCGGAGGAAGATCCCGAATTCGCAAGGTGCCTGACCCTTTGATCCAGGCCGTCTTTAGAGAAAGCGGAACGCTATCGCCAACAATTGCTTATGTGGGAACAGCGAATGATGACGATGAAGGGTTCTTTAAACATATTGCAGAATATTTGAGAGAAAATGGTGCCCGCAGGGTTAACCATGCCCTTATTTCTCCTGCGAAGATGGACCTTCAGAAGGCACAGGATGTCTTGAAATCAGCCGATATTGTTTTTATCAGCGGTGGGGATGTAGAGAGGGGAATGGAGGTACTAAATGAAAAAAATATGACTCATTTTCTGTTTGAGCTCTATAAACAGGGTAAGCCCTTTTTCGGGCTCTCGGCCGGAAGCATTATGCTGGCAAGGGAATGGGTCCGCTGGCGTGACCCCAATGATGATTCAACCGCTGAACTTTTTCCCTGCCTCGGATTGGCGGGTGTTATTTGTGATACGCACGATGAACAGGACAGCTGGCAGGAATTACAGACGGTACTTAAACTGGGGAAAAAGAATGTAACAGGATACGGAATTCCTACCGGGACCGCTATTAAGGTTTCCCCAGATGGTAAAGTAGAAGCATTAGGCGGCGCTGTTTGCCAGTATGTCCTGCACGGCGCAGGAGTCCACAGGAGTCCTGACATGTTACCGGTGAACAATGCGTAATGAAGAATAACGCATTCAGGTTGCCAACGTAAGATCTATCTCCGGTCATGTAAACAGCTTTGTGTCAGGAGAGGAATGTACATGGCCGTCTTCGCATCTTCGTAAGTAAAGACTGCAGAGGGGAATTCAGGAGACATGACACTTAATCTTCATAAGCAATTGTAGAATGGTGCGCCCAAGAGGATTCGAACCTCCGACCTGCAGATTCGTAGGTTTTTCTCAATCACCTCCTATTTTTTACTATATTTCCTAATGCTCTGCAATATTTAAAGGAATCAAGATACGTGGTAAAACATCTTCTGCATTATTTTTCATTACTGCTCTGCTATGAGAAGCACAAAAAGTGCACAGTGCCTTTTCCCTCTTTCCCCTTGTAATCTTCCCCAAAAGTGATATAAATCAACACATGTCAGTATAACACAAAGGAGATACCCGTGATTAAGGGAGGGGTATCAAAAACAGGTAAGAGCTTCTATCAGACTGATACTGGTGGGGGCTTTTTTATTTGCGAGGAGGTAAAGCCATGAAAAAGATTTTTGCCTTATCAATTTTTTTTCTCCTTTTAACTTCAGTTGCTTTTACCGGGACTGTGAACCTGCCAAGAACCGGACAGACGAAATGCTATGACACAGCAGGGATAGCAATTCCCTGTGCTGGTACAGGACAGGATGGTGAAATCCAAGCAGGGGTAGCATGGCCTAACCCGCGGTTTACGGTAAACGCTGACACAACAATGACAGATAACCTCACCGGACTTGTCTGGGCGCCTGATGGAAATATCATGCCGACGAGGGACCCCGGATGGGATACAGATTATACTCCAGGATATGGTACACCAAATGACGGTCGCGTTACATGGCAACACGCACTTGATTACGTGGCAAAACTGAATGCTGAAAATTATCTCAACTATAATGACTGGCGCCTGCCAAATGTGAATGAGCTGGAGAGCCTTGTAATTGCCGATGAATCATCCAACGTCGCCTCCTGGCTGAATAACATGGGTTTTACCAACGTGCAGGCCGATTACTACTTGTCTTCTACAAGCCTCGCTGACAACAAGGACTTCGTGTGGCTCGTCTATTTGGTGTATGGCAGCGTGGGCCACGGCCAGAAGTCCTATTCCTCCGGCTTCTACGTTTGGCCGGTTCGGGGCGGAGATACTATTTCTGCGCCTGCTCAGATTTGGCAAACCGGACAGACAGTTAGCTATGCTCTTGGCGATGATGGCGATCTTGAAAAAGGAATTGCCTGGCCAACTCCTCGGTTCACTGACCATGGGGATACCGTAACCGATAATCTTACCGGCCTTATGTGGACAAAGAATAGCAATTTGCCCGGTGACTATCTGACATGGCAGCAGGCGCTGGATTATGTGAAAGGGATGAACGCAGGAACTTATGAGAATTTTGGCTACACAGATTGGCGCCTGCCCAATCGAAAGGAGCTGCACAGTCTGACGGATTTTTCAAGATATGGTCCCGCCCTCTCAGTTGGCCATCCCTTCACCAATGTGCAGACCGGCATTTACAGCATGTACTGGTCCTCTACTACCAATGCCCAATCTTATTATAAATACTTTGCATGGGTCTTCATGATGTATTACGGCCACGTTGACTACGACGGTAAGTCGTACAATACCTACTACGATTACGTTTGGCCTGTTCGCGGTGGACAGGTTGGATCGCAGGAATGCTCAACCTGGGCTGATGTAATTGCAAAGTACCAAGCTTACGTGAGCAGTCAAGCTTCGTGGAATGACGTGATTACATGCTATAACCAATACGCCTCCCCTTAATAGCAACATTGAAACCATGCATAGGGCGGTGAGTGCAATACCGAGGGAGATTTACAGGGTAGGAAAATAGAAAAATTATTCCGCTGGTTCTGATCAAGGCAGGGGTCACACGGCTCCTGCCTTTTGTTATCTTTAGAGGGCAGATTTTTTTCTTTAATGTTTTGAAAATTTTAACGATATCTTTAATAGACGGTAGTGATAAAGAGGGAGCCTGGGTAAGCATGAGAAGAGATAAGAATTGGTATGATGATGACGAGGTGCTGAGTTTTATCAGAGACCTCCTTATTAAATACCCGCCTATAATTAAAAAAAATATCATAATTGCCTTTAAAGAATTCATCGAACATTTTGCAAAAATTGAGCTGATCTGGTACAAATGGGAAACTATTTACCAGGCAGGCAAGTCACCAGAAGAAATAATAAATGATATATTAAATCCGAAGAACGAGAGATCTCCCATGTCCATTACTGATCCAATGGAATTACCGAGAACGAAATCAAACGGAAGTAAGAGGGGAAGAAACAGGAAGTATCTTTTGAGAGTTTAGTTTAACACTCACCACTCGTTTTCCAACTCTTTTAAATCCCTACAGAAAAAAATGGTTATTTTGCTTTTTGTCCAGAGCTCCAAGGGTGTTCTACACAGGGTGATACTTATGAGGAAGCACTGAAAAATATTAAAGATGCTATTCGTCTCCATGTAGAAGACAAAATGGAGGCAGGTGAAGAGATTCCACAGTCTGAATCAGTGAGTCTCACATCTATGGAAGTAGCGGTATGACCGAAAAATTACCACGGGTAACTGTATGAGAGATGCTGATATGACTATAGATAGATTTAAGGAGTTGTTAAGGTACATAAGAAATTTGCCAAGTGATTTAACGGTAAGTTCACAGCCGTCCTCGTGACGGCTTTTTTATTTTTGGAAGAATGGCGCGCCCAAGAGGATTCGAACCTCCGACCTGCGGATTCGTAGTCCGACGCTCTATCCAGCTGAGCTATGGGCGCGCATGTGTATAACCAAGATGAAATTGATCGTAACAGAACGCAAGGTAAAGTCAAGTGGTTAAGGCTTGATATCCACCACGAAATATAAAATATTTTGACTTTCAGAACAAAAGCGAAGTAGAATTCATTGCAGTGAAGAGAAAGCGAAGGAAGGAGGTGAGAAAAAGAAGATGATAAAAGGCCATTTGCCATCTTTACCCCATTATTCAATTTCCATCATGGGGGTTATTGTGCTGGTAGAAAACCCCCCTCCTGTAGATCTGCTTTGATTACAGCAGGGTAGAGGTCAACGAAAATCTAAAGGAGGTTACGTACATGAAAGGAAAAAGTTCAATCTACATTGTCACCATCTTCTTTTTCTCAATGCTGTCGCTTGTATTGGTCTCTGGCTGTGCGAAGCCGCCCCAGCAGGAGATGGATGCAGCCAATGCTGCCATCCAGAGCGCAATAGGCGCCGGGGCTGAGACGTATGCTGCTGACCAGTTGAAGGAAACTCAGGACCTGATTGCCCAGATGAATTCACAGGTTGAAAAGAAAGATTACAAAACGGCCAAGGAAACAGCAATCAAGGCACAGGAGAAGGCTTTAGAAGCAAAGAGTGCTGCTGAGGCTAACAAGGCGAAGGCGAAAGAGGAAGTCACCACAGCCAGCAATGAAATAAAGCAGGGTCTGGAGAAGACAAAAGGCATTTTCACTGAGGCTGAGACTGCAGGTGTTCCTGCTGTTGACCTCAATCCAATCAAGGAACAACTGACAGCAGTTGAAACCGCAGCGGGCGAACTGGATGGTATGGTGAGTGGAGAAAAATACAAGGAAGCCATCGAAAAAACCACGCAGATGAAGGAACAACTCACCCAGATAGAGCAGGGCATTACCGATGCCAAAGCAAAGTTTGAAGCAGCCAAGGCTGCAAAAAAGAAGGGTAAAAAGAGATAAGTAGTCACTCGTAGCTCTGGGGAGGGTGGTATCCCTCCCCGGGGTTTCTCCCACCGCTCATCCATTCTGCATGATACGATAATTTCATTTTTTCATGGGAACTCGTTTGATAACAGTAGCAGTTGTTTTTGGTACCAGGCCTGATACGATTAAGCTTGCCCCGGTTATCAAGGCGTTGCAGCAGTGCCCGGATCAATTCAACGTTATCTCTATTGCTACAGCGCAGCATCGCCAGATGCTCGACCAGGTGCTGAACGTCTTTGACATTGTTCCGGATTTTGACCTCGACATCATGCTTGCCAGGCAGTCACTCGAGCAGATCACCGCCCGGGGGGTGGAACGTCTGGGAAAAGTGTTTGTGAAGGTGAAGCCGGATGTTGTCCTGGTTCAGGGTGATACGACAACCACGTTTCTGGGCAGTCTGGTGGCGTTCTATCAACACATACCGGTTGGTCATGTGGAGGCAGGACTCAGGACAGAGGACAGGTATAATCCGTTCCCCGAGGAGATAAACCGCCGGCTGACGAGCACGCTCGCTGATTACCACTTTGCACCGACCCTCACAGCAAAGAGGGCGCTGTCAGCGGAGAACATACCGGTGAAGCGTATCTATGTCACCGGCAATACGGTGATTGATGCCCTGAGGTACACCGTGGACAATGATTATGTATTTAAGGACAGAGAGTTAGCGAGAATTGCAGCATGTGTCCGGAGAGGACGTTACCGGCTCATCCTCATCACCACTCACCGGCGGGAAAACTGGGGGGAACCGATGCGAGCAGCCTGCCGGGCCATCCGCCGGCTGGCAGAGTCCACAGAGGGCGATAAGGTAATTTTTGCCTTCCCGGTTCATCTGAATCCGGTGGTTCGCGATGTTGTCTATGGTGAATTGAAAAAAGTGGCGGGTGTTCATTTAATCGCGCCGCTCCAGTATCACGATTTTGTCAACCTGATGAATCTCAGTTATCTCGTCCTTACCGATTCAGGCGGTATTCAGGAAGAAGCGCCATCTCTAGGAAAGCCTGTGCTCGTGATGCGCCGTGTTACTGAACGGCCCGAAGCGGTGCTGGCCGGAACGGTAAAACTTGTCGGGCTTGACGAAGAAATGATCTTCCGGAGCGCTTTCCGCCTTTTGAGCTCAAGGACGGAATACCTTCGCATGGCTTCAGCAGTAAATCCCTACGGCGACGGGAAGGCATCGGGGAGGATTGTCGAGGCACTGCGGTATGAGTTCGGTTTGCGCCTGCGCAGACCGGGAGAGTTTCACGGATCAGATGCATTTACGGGTCGTGGGGTGGGGTGTCGATGATACGCCGGTTATTCCTGACCCTTCTCTTCATCGTAACGGCAGCAGTGACACCGGTCTTTGGGACTGACGGGGATCTGAAGAAGGTACTGATCCTGTATGAACATGTGCCTGCACCGGTGAGCGGTGGCCTTGGTGACGCACGTCAGCTCCGCCAGCTTCTGGGCCACTTTGCAGCAGATGCAACCCTAAAAGAGGTCAGCTCGTACAGAGCGGGTGAGATGTCGCACTATGATTTTACCTTCTATATTGGCTACACTAAGAAGGATGTTCCTCCGGGAACATTCATGGAAGATGCCTTTGAAACAGAGAAACCGTTCATCTGGCTGAACACTGGCATGGAGACGTTTGCCAGCCAGTTCGATGTAGGGAAGCGTTTCGGCTTCAAGTACGTGAGGTTCGATACGACTTCCGTGTATGATGTGGTGCTCCGGGGGAACCAGAGGTTTACCAAGACTGAGCCGAATGCCAATGTGATAAAGGTTATTGCACCGGCCCGTTGCACGGTGCTCGCAACCGCCAAATCGACACGCACCCGTACGACGATACCCTATGTCATCCGGAGTAGTAATTTCTGGTACGTCGTTGATTCCCCGTTTTCCTATGCGACTGAGGCAGACCGGTACCTCCTCTTTGCAGACATGCTCCACGATATCCTCGGCGAGCAGCACCCGGAATCTCATTCAGCGCTCATCCGGATTGAAGATACAAACCCGTTCTCCGATCCTGCCCAGTTGCGGGCTGTTGCCGACGTGCTCGCAGATCTGGGTGTTCCTTTCCTCGTAGGTGTAACGCCCTTTTACGTGAACCCTGTGACCGGAACGCGGGTGGCCATGTCTGACAAGCCTGACTACGTCGACGCTCTCCACTACATGATGGAACACGGCGGAACGATCGTATTGCATGGCACAACCCACCAGTACAAAGGCGAGACCTCGGTGGATTATGAGTACTGGGATGAGAGCCGGGACAGAATACTCCCTGCTGATTCGCGGGAGTATGTTGAAAAGAAAATCCGTGACGCCATCAATGAGTGCATGAAAAACAGCGTTTATCCGCTCCTCTGGGAAACGCCCCACTACACCGCGTCAGCCCTTGACTACACAATCTTTGCAGAACACTTCAGTACGGCGGTAGAGCAGCGGCTGGTGCTCGACCGGCTGGATCAGAGCCAGTATTTCCCTTACCTGATTTACCGGGACATGTACGGTCAGCGGATCTACCCGGAAAATCTCGGATATGTACCGTTCGATACGGACTGGCGGAAACAGGAAGAATCAGTTGACCGTCTCATTACCTATGCCAGGGTAAATCTCGCAGTGCGTGATGGGTTTGCAACAGCCTTCTTTCATCCGTTTCTCGATCCTGTTCTGCTGAAACGTCTCGTCGAGGGCATTCGGGAACTCGGGTACACTTACATTGACCTGCGGGACGGCTTTAATACCGTGAAGCTGAGTGACCAGGTGATTGTGAGCGGTAATGCTTCCGTTGCGCTCTCACTCAACGAGCGGTACCTGAAAGAGATTACCCTGAATGATGAAGGAAAGATTGTCCGCAGTATCGTGTATCCGAACCGGTTGAAAGGGGTGGTGAAACGCGAGGTCAAGCTCGAGCCGAAATGGATCTATGTGGGAAAAGCAACCGATTACTATGAACGGGCCCTCTCCTTCAGCGAGAAGGTGAAGTATAAACTCACCGGCTTTATCCAGAAGACGGTCAGGACGAGACAGCCACATACCCCAGCAAACGTACTGCTCCTCTATGATCCTCGGGCAACAGGGGGCGCTTACAATGATCAAGCAAGCCTGTTTTCAGCTTTCCGTACGCTCAATATACCCATCGATAAACTTGACATAACACAGAAGACTAAGATTAAAGCCAATACCTACAACCTTATCCTCGTTCCCTACCACATGGCTGATTCGCTCAGTGATGAGCAGATCGAATCCCTTAAGAAGTACGTCAATACAGGAGGGAACCTGATTACAGATTTCCGGAACACCTTGGCAGCGGAACTTGGCATACGCTTCCTCGAGACAACCGTACAGATTGACCGAGTGCGTGACGGCCTGTTTCCTGAGGAGCCATTGCGCTGGCAGAGAGGCGAAGCGATGAACAAGTTTGAGACCATGCGGTATGACGAGATTATGACTATCGATGATAAGACGGAAACACCGGTCGTCATCGGAAGGAGATACGGCGATGGGAAATTCATCTTTTTCGGAACCAGGTTTGACCCGATGAGCACAGGAGGTTTCAGCCGTTATCCTTATCTGATCCAGCACGTGCAGCATTTTTTCGCCCTCCACCCCCTTGTCCGCCGGGATCAGATTGAAGTGTATTTTGATCCCGGATTTCGGCACACGGTGAGTATAGAGCAGCTCGTCACCCGGTGGGTAGCAAACGGTATCCGTATCATTCACGTGGCAGGCTGGCATGAATACCCCAAGTATACGTACGATTATCAGCGGCTCATCCGTCTCGCTCATGCCAATGGAATTCTCGTGTATGCCTGGCTCGAGCCACCGCAGGTGAGCCAAAAATTCTGGATGGAGCACCCTGAGTGGCGGGAGAAAAATTACCGGGGAGAGGATGTTCGTCCCTCGTGGCGATATCCTGTTGCCCTCACTGATCCTGCCTGCTTGAAGGCTGCTCTCGCATACTATCAGACCTTCCTGACGTCCTACGACTTTGATGGGGTAAATAT
>Ga0315282_10007650_pt1 | contig 17695 bp, 23 predicted proteins | sample YL17G07_20_MG_FD_203693 | JGI IMG/M metagenome (GOLD analysis project Ga0315282, IMG submission 203693) | Sediment microbial communities from Yellowstone Lake, YNP, Wyoming, USA - YL17G07_20 | ecosystem: Environmental > Aquatic > Freshwater > Lake > Sediment | place: USA: Wyoming | collected... | reverse complement strand
GCTGCAACGCTTCCGCCTTCCACTTGGCCACCTGTGAAGGGTGAATCTCGTACGCACTGGCGATCTCGTTGACCGTCTTGTGACCCGCAATGGCCTCGACCGCGACCCGGGCCTTAAATGCACCGCCATGGTGCTTACGCTGTGCCATGATAACCTCCTGTCGGACGCTACCCTACCACAGCCACACTACCTTATCCACTAGTCCAAAAAAGCGGGAGTATTATAAGTTACAGGCTCAACCCCGTGGGGTACAACTTGGTAGCGCATAGCTTGCCGCGCACTACCGGTTCTGGAGGCTCGACTCCCCGGCGGAAGAAACTCCGTTCAAATTCTCGGCGGACCAGAGAAACGAAACCTCGACGTCGATAGCGCTTCATGCGAGGTAGCGAATGAACGACTCGTTGCGACAGCTCTCGCAAGAAGTTGAGAATCTGAATCGTTGCTTTCAGAGAATCAAGACGCAACACGTGAATCGGCAGCGAGAAAAGGAGTTGGTTCGCAATCTCGTGAGGATCTACTTTGCGCAATGGCGCGCTACTCTCGTTGCCCAGACGGGCAGAGAATCTGATTTGTCGCGGATCGACCAAGCGCTTCAGGAATTGCTGCGTTTGGCACAGTCCAGAGCATTGGTCTCGGACTATCGGGCCTTGTTGGCGACCATCCGCCGAGCAGTCAACGAACTTGAGTTGCAGTGTCTTCGGCCAGCACCTCCGGTGGCAGTTGTCCCATTAATTGAACCCTATCACCAACGCATACTGGATAGCCTTCGGGAGGTAAACCCTGCGGCTGCTGATTCATTTGAGCAGGGCCTTCTTGATCTTCGAAGTCCGGACCGCAAGTCTTGGCGGGGAACAGCTGTCGAATTCCGCGAAGCACTTCGTGAGACCCTCGACATCCTTGCACCAGATGACGCAGTCGCCAAGCAAACGGGTTTCAAACTGGAACCGGAGGCAAAGGGTCCAACAATGAAGCAGAAAGCAGTTTTCATTCTCCGTTCACGGAGGCCAAAGGATCCACAAATCAAATCCTTTGGCGATGCGATTGAGGTCGTTGAAGAACTCATCGGAAAATTCGTTCGGTCCGTTTACGCGCGATCGTCTGTAGCAGTCCACGTTGGGGACTCCAAAGAAGAGGCAAGAAAGGTCCGTGATTATGTAGCACTCGTCTTGGCCGAACTGCTCGAAGTGGGCGAATGAATGCCAAACCGGTTAACAATGCTCGCACTTTGGAAGGGAGGAGGAAGGGGTCAGGCTTTGAATATAGGTGTGGGGGGGCAGATATTGGTCGGTTTCATGCTGTTGGCCGAAAGCGGTAAATCTCGGCGGTCCGGAGCCGCCAGCCCCAAGATGAGACAGTATTGACCCTGTTCGCAGGGTCGGCTATATTGGGATCAGGAGCAGCTATGATACGGCAATCTGACAACGTGTTGGCGGCAATTGGGGAGGTGGCGCGGTCTGTCATTCCCGAAGCGCGGATACTGCTTTTTGGGTCTCATGCTCGCGGCGAGGCTGATCCTGAGAGCGATTACGACATCCTTGTCATCTCGGAGCGCTCGCTGGATATCAGGAGCAAGTTCTCGCTGAGGACGCGCATTCGCAAGCTGCTCCTGGAGAGGGGAATTCGGTGCGATGTGCTCATTCAGAGCGAGCAGGAAGTTCAAACGAAAAAGGAATTGCCCGGCCACGTTGTTCGTAGCGCGTTGCGGGATGGGGTCCCGCTATGAACGACGACTTGAGGGATTACGTCGACAAGTGGCTGTTCCGCGCGGATGAGGATCTCGCGGTGATCGACCGCCTCATTCAGGCCGATCCGCAGGCATATGCATCGACCATCTGCTTTCATGCCCAGCAGGCGGTGGAGAAGTACCTGAAGGCACTGCTGGCCAGTAAAGGCGTGGATTTCCCGCGGACGCATGATGTCGATTTCTTGCTTACCGAGTGCCGAAAGGTCAGTCCCGGCCCATTCGATCAGATCGATTTGAAGAGCCTCACGGATTTCGGCGTCTCCATCCGCTACCCCGATGATTTCTATGTCCCTGACCTGTCGGAGACGAAATACTACGCCGGGGTCGCAAGGGAGATCGGAGCCATTGTATTGAAGCTGATTCGGTCCTCGTAGAAAGCATACAGACAACGGCATGGGCTAAAGCCCGTGCTGCGAGACTTCACGGCTATTCCTTCGTACGACGCCCAGCGGGGAAGCTAGTTCAAGGGCGTCACGATGGCGACGAAGCCGCCGTAGGGTTTTAGGCGGACTTCCAGGTGGTCGCGGGAAGTCACGGCCTCGGTTTCGGTGGCGAAGGTGCGCGGGGTGTCGCCATCCTCGATCATCGTTACCGTGCAGCGGGTCTGGCCGAGGAAGGGCAGCGGGATATTCACATCGCGGCCGGACTTTTCGCCGTTGATGCCGCCGATGTACCACTGTTGGCCATTGCGGCGGGCTAGCACGAGGAATTGACCGGGCTCGCCCATCAGCAGGCGGGTTTCATCCCAGGCTACCGGGACGGTCTTCAGGAATTCCTTCGGGGCTTCGGGCAGGTCGAGGTACTCCTTGGGCCCGCCAGCGAAGTGGAGCCAGCCGGACTCGAAAATGATCGGCAGGGCCAGCTCGTGAGCGTAAGTCGTCAGGTGCGGATAAACGTTATCCGCGAACATCACGGGTGTGTAGTCCATCGGGCCGACGGCGTTGCGCGTGAATGGGGTGATCACATTTTGCACGGGGGCCTCGGTCGTGAATTTGCGGTCGAAGCTGTAGCACTCCTCGCCGCGGACGGCCTCCATGCTCATCAGGTGCGGGTAGGTCCGCGACCAGCCGCGGGGCAGCGTGCAGCCGTGGAAGTTCACCATGATCTGGAAGTCGGCGGCGTCCTTGAGGACCTCCTGGTACAACTGGATGATGTTCTGCTTGTCGCTCTGGAAGAAATCGACCTTGACGCCTTTGATGCCCCATTTCTTGAGCGTGGCGAATTCCTCGCGGCGGATCTCCTTGTTGTCCATCAGGCCGCGGGGCTTCTCGGAGACGTGGTTGTGCGGGCCGCCGGAGTTGTACCACAGCAGCAGGCTGACGCCCTTGCTGTTGGCGTAGGCGATCAGGTCGTGGATCGTGCCGTTCTTCATCCGGTCCCAGTTGGCATCGACGAGCGAGTACTCCCACCCCATCTCCGCCGCCAGATCGACCCAGGCCTTGAGCTTGGTGCAGTCCTGTGGGCTATCGTGATCGAACAGCCAGCTCCACGAGGCCCGCCCCGGCTTGATCCAGCTTGTGTCCTTTACGACGGACGGCGGACTGACATCCGTCACGAGGGTCGATTCGACGATGTCGGCCAGGGAGTCGTCGAGCATGATCACTCGCCAGGGCGTCGCCCAGGGCAAGGTCCATGTCGGCTCCACCGCGCCAGTCCCGTCGCCGTCGCCCCGCTCGGGGAATCGGACCCGGTAGATACCCGCTGGCGCCTCCTGTTCCAACCGGCAGCCGCAGTAGGATTCGTCCAGGCCCGCCTCGGTCACGAGTCCCCATCGGCTGCGGTCGGCGGTGCAGAACAGCACCGGGAATGCCCAACCGGCCTCACTGCTTGAGGACGTGCCGACGGGCGCACCGTTGACATAGTAAGTTTCGTACGCCGGCGTGTACTTGCCGGGCTTGTCATACGGGTGCGCCCAGACCTTGCCGCCCTCCGGCAGCCGGAATCCGGTCGCCTCACCGATCACGATGCGTTTCTCGCCGCTGCTCTCTGGGAACCGGTAGCGGAACGCCACACCGCTGTCGTAGGCTCGAACGATCATCTCCACTTTCGCACCTTCAGGGTTCTGGAAGGTGAGGGTTTGCTCTTTGGCATAATCGCGGCAGTCTCTTCGCTTTCCGGTGAGCATCGTGTACTTCTCATTGATGACCTTCACGGCCCCGGCTTCGACCAGCTTGAGGCCGTCCACGAACCGCCGGTCCATGCGGGCGATGCCCAGGGGCGACAGAGGCACCGCGACCGTGCCATCGTATCTGGCCTCGTAGTACAACCGCACCCCGGCCGGGTAAGCCGTCCGGTCCCCTTCGGTAAGCTTAACCGAGATCGCGACGCGTCCGTCCGGCGACGTAACCTCCCACATTGTCTGCGCGAAGCTCATTTCACCGGCCAGGCAAACGAAAAATGCCGGAACGATTACCCCTCTGACTATGCTCGACGCCATCTCAAGCCTCCTTAATAATAGCTCAGCGCCCCGATCGCGGCAGGCGAAACAAGGCGACTATAGAATATGACACGGCGCCCGGCCATGCAATGATGAGCATGAAACCTTGAAATCCGCCCCTTCGGCTGTATAATCAGGATTTACTCTTAACTCTGTGGAGACCATACGCATGGCGAAATTGACGAAGCTCGATGATATCGTCTCTCTGTGCAAGAGACGCGGGTTCATATTCCAGTCCAGCGAGATCTACGGCGGGCTGGCCAGTTGCTACGATTACGGCCCGCTCGGCGTGGAGCTCAAGAACAACGTGAAGCGCGCCTGGTGGAAGAACGTCGTCCAGATGCGCGACGACGTGGTCGGTCTCGACGCGGCCATCTTCATGCACCCGCTGGTCTGGAAGGCTTCCGGCCACGCCGACAAGTTCGCCGACCTCGTCTCCGAGTGCAAAAAGTGCAACACGCGAACGCGCGTGGACCACCTGGAGGATGCCAATACCAAAAAGGCCGAGGAGCACGCGGAGCACACGAACATCAACACGGTCGAGGCTGAGCCGCATGACCTGAGCAACAAGGTCTGCCCCAACTGCGGCGCCGTCGGGCAGTTCACCGCTCCCATGCCCTTCAAGCTCATGTTCGAGACCCAGATGGGCGCCAACGTCGAGGACTCGATGGTCGTGTACCTGCGCCCGGAAACCGCGCAGGGCATCTTCACGAACTTCCGCAACGTGCTCGACACGACCCGCGTCAAAATCCCCTTCGGCATCGCCCAGATCGGCAAGAGCTTCCGAAACGAAGTGACGACCAAGGCCTTCATCTTCCGCACCCGCGAGTTCGAGCAGGCGGAGCTGGAATTCTTCTGCGAGCCCGGCACTGACGATGAATGGTACGCTCACTGGAAGGAGCAGCGGTGCAACTGGTACCTGAACCTCGGGCTCAAGAAGGAGAACCTGCGGTTCCGCGACCATGCCAAGGACGAGCTGGCCCACTACGCCAAGGCCTGCGTCGATGTCGAGTACCTGTTCCCGTTCGGCAGCGGCGATTGGCAGGAACTCGAAGGCATCGCCAACCGCACCGATTACGACCTGCGCCAGCATCAGCGCGGCATGCGGACCGTCAGCAGGTGGCTCGAAAACGGCAGGGACCTCACGAAGATTCAGCTCGCCGACGAGGCCGAGGACTACCAGTCCGGCCCGCTGTCTTACTTCGACGACGAAAAGAAGGCTCGGTATATCCCCTATGTGATCGAGCCCAGCGCTGGCATGGATCGGAGCACCCTGGCGTTCCTGGTGGACGCGTACGATGAGGAGGAGGTCCGCGGCGAGACGCGCAACCTGCTGCGGTTCCACCCGGCCCTGGCCCCGATCAAGGCCGCCGTCTTCCCGCTGGTCAAAAAGGAAGGCATGCCGGACATCGCCCGCAACATTTACGACGATCTGAAGAGGCGATTCAACTGCTTCTACGATGAGAAGGGCGCGGTCGGCCGGCGCTACCGCCGCCAGGACGAGGCCGGCACGCCGTTCTGCATCACCGTCGACGGCCAGACCCTCCAGGACCAGACCGTCACCGTCCGCGAGCGCGACTCGATGAACCAGGTCCGAATCGCGACAGCCCAGCTCCGCACCTACCTGTGCGACAAACTGGACCTGTAGATGCGAGGAATTTGAAGTCGCATTTTGCGACATCAAGCTTGGCTTGGGGGCGAGCAGCGGGAGTCGCCCTATGCTTTCATCCAAGGAATCGTTCGGCTTCCGCCCAGCGAAGCGGGACTGACACCCGGCCCCGTCGGAACCGCCATTGTACACCATACCGCAGTGCGGTACAATGTGTCTTATGATACCGGCAGTTCGACACGATAGGAACGAGGAGTCGATGGAGGCGAAAGCTCGCTGGTTCCAATCCCTGTCCATGGCCGAGCGCATGGAGGTCTTCTGCAGTTTCACCGACCTGGCCTTATCCGTCAACCCCCGCTTGAAGGACCGAACGCATGCTCAACCAGTTGCAGGACGTATTCAAGTCCTTTCGTTGCCTGATCAAGGGAACAACGCCACTTGAATCTGCCCCAAGAGGCGGTCATCCGGTGCTGTGTTCTCAGCCTGTCATATAGGAGTTGCGAAGAATGATTCTTGATCGAGTTGAGAGTGCGCGGCTGTATGCGCCGCTGCACAAGGGGCTTGAGAAGGCTTTTGCCGTGCTGACGGAGCGGGATCTGGCGAAGAAGCCGGACGGGCGGTACGGCGTCGATGGCGACGACGTGTATTATATCGTCCAGCACTATACGACCAAACCCGTTGACCAGGGGCGATTCGAGTCGCACAGGAAGTACATCGACATCCAGGTCCTGCTCGCGGGCCAGGAACTGCTGGCCTACTCGCCGACGGCGGGACTCGAAGTCGTCGAGCCGTACGACGAGCAGAAGGACATCATGTTCTACCGCGTGGGCACGATCATCGCCCAGACGCGTCTTGAGCCGGGGCTCTTTTGCCTGCTGTACCCGCACGATGCCCACCTGCCCTCCTGCCAGATCACCTGTCCGGCCCCTGTGCACAAGGTCGTCTTCAAGGTCAGGCTCGGCAAGTAAGGAGCCTGCGTGCAATGGCTGCTCACAACAAACCCGCGGAGTCTGTAGATCGTGTAGCCGCCGTCTGCTACCGGCGTGCAGGCGGGTCTGTGGAGTTCCTACTTGTTCGCACGACCAAGGGCAGCCATTGGACATTCCCCAAGGGCCACGTCGAAGCCGGTGAGGCGCCGTGGGCGGCGGCCCAGCGCGAGGCCCTCGAAGAAGCCGGCGTACGCGGCCACATCGTATCCGAGCCTTTCATCATCTACCCTCACGACAAGCGCCGCGCCGATGGCCGGCCGATGGAATTGGCCGTCGCCGCCTACCTCATGCAGGTGGAGTCGGAAAATGACACACCCGAGCCCGGCCGAGACCCAACCTGGTTCCCCCCGGACCAAGCCAAGCAGAAGCTCGCCCAAGGCCGAGCCCGTCGATACCAGCAAGCCCACGCCCGCGTGATCGACGAAACCCGCAAAACCCTGGAACGCCCAAGCTGACCTGCACCTCCTGTCAAGTGTCAGGAGTTGACCCCACCTACGCGTGGACGAAGCCTGCAAAAAACTGGAATGCCGAGGCTGAGACGCACCTTCCGTCAAGTGTCAAGAGCTGACCCCGGCCCGCCAGAAATCTGACAATTTGGGCATCATCAGAACGCAAACAGGCGTTGCAGAACCGAAATAACCTCTAATTGAGTCTCCGGGTCGATGGCCCCCAGTTTCTTGACAAGGCGCACCTTGTCAATCGTGCGGATCTGATCCAAGACGATTTGGCCTTCCTTGTCCCTGAACTTGCACGTGATTCGCGTGGGGTAAGGTCTTGTGGCAGTGGTCATCGGCGCCACAATGACGGTGCGAATATATCGATTCATCTCGTCAGGTGAGATAACCAAGCAGGGTCTGGTCTTGTGTATCTCGGAACCTATCGTAGGATCGAGATTGACCAGGTAAACATCAAACCGGCTGACTACCATTGCCATTCTTCCTCATCCCAGGAGTGCGAAATCCCCTCATCGGGAATCGCAAGCGAGTCGTCACCTTTCTGGGCCATCTTCTTGAACGCCTCGTCCCAGCCTTCCCGACGGTTCGACAAAGGACGAATAACGATCCGATTATCCTGGACCTCAAGCTCAACATCCTGCCCGGCGCCAATCTGTTCGAGAATCGGCTTGGGGATGCGAATGCCCTGCGAATTGCCGATTTTCACTATACGTGCTCTCATGGTATTTTCCCTTATCAATGTACCTACATTGTAATTACTCGCGACGGCGTTGTCAAGCGAATGAAATCGTTGATTGCGGCTTCTCCAGGCACACTTGGCCTGAGCACGCAGCGTGGTTTGGAAGAAAAGCATCCCCCAAGCGTCTTTACGTGAGATAGGCTCAGATTGGAGACGCAGAGATGCGCGATGGATATGCAAGTATTGGCAAATCACACGCCGGACGTCGAAATCGTGCGTGGTTCATTGCGGCTATCGTGCCCACCATTGCCATTGTGGCCTTTATCCTCTGGGCAGCCGGCTTTGGGCCGGGCTCCCGCAGTGCCGACGAGCGACTCACGGACATCGAAGCTGCCCGCGCAATCCCCGACTCCGAAAACGCCGCGATCATCTATAACGAATTGCTCCAAGACCCCAAAGCTACGTCGCTGTCAAACGCTCATTCTCAGGCCGGGGAGCCCCTGCTTTTTGATCAGTCAGTACTCTATCGGCCCTGGCTCAGCAAGGATCAACCCGAGGTGGATGCCTGGATCAAGGAGCACCAGTACATCATCGACAGACTCCTGGGCGCTGCACAATTTGAGAAATGCCGATTTCCCATCATCATCGACGTGGAAGACCCCAGTTTCATGAGGCATGTGTCGCTGATGCACCAGTGGGTATTCCTGCTGCGCTCGGCAGCCAATAATGATATTGCCGAAGGGGGAGTCGACGCCGCGATGACAAAATGGCAATGCCTCCTTCAGATGGCAAACTATCTTCGCCAACAACCTGACCTCGTCGACCATCTTCTCGCGAACAGTGCTGAGGAGTCAGCCATGGAGCCGATGGCTGACTTCATCGTGACGGGGAGTCCTACAGAGACGCACTTGCGGAAGATCGAGGCGATGCCGCTGCCGATAAAAGATCATTGGGCCGAATATGACAGCCAGACCCGCTTGACCGAAGCCCTGATATCGCAAAAGGCAATAGAGAAGATGAGCCTTGTGGATTATCTCAGGCATCCCATTCAGACCTTTCAGGTAAGGCGAGAGATCAACTCCAGGACGAGCGCCCCGTCGCCGTTTGACGACGCAGGCTATCTGTACCGCCGAAGCATAGCCACGGCCCAGGGAATCCGAATCCTCGTTGCTCTGCGCCGGTACAAGAACGCGATGAGCCACTGGCCTCCAAGCCTTGGTGAGGTCAGAGCCCCGCTGTCCGAAGAAACCTTGACGGATCCTATTAACGGTGGCTCCTTCGGTTACAAACCAACCGCAGACACATTCACGCTGTACTCCAAAGGTAAGAACAGCATCGATGAAGGCGGCAGATGGAATCCCGATGATGGCCGGGACGACTGGCCTATCTGGCCCCCTTGGCGCAGGGCACCTGATCGGGAACAGGAGGAAACCGGCGAGAAGTTATGAGGCACTCACGACAGATCTCGATTGCCGTCATCATTCTTTTGGCGGTTATTGGCTGCTCATTCGTGCTGACCGGTATTTGGCGGGACTCTCGCAGTGCGGACGAGCGTCTGGCCGAGATCGAAGCTGCCCGCGCAATCCCCGACTCCGAAAACGCCGCGACGATCTATAACGAATTGCTCCGAGACCCGAACGCCGCAACTCCGTTGGCCTATGTCCCTGAATCCGTGGATACGCAGATCGTCGGTCGAACGATCAGAGAGCCCTGGCCCAGCAGAGACTATCCCGAGTTGGGCGCGTGGGTAAAGAACTATCAGTCCGTCATTGACAGGCTTTTGGAGGTATCGCGATTCGAGAAATGTCGCTTTCCCATCAGCATCGACGTTGCCGTTACGAGCCAAATGGACCGGGTCGTATCAATGCGTCAATGGGGATTCCTGCTGAGCATGGTAGCCAACAACGATATTGCCGAGGGGCGAGTCGAAGCCGCCATGGCGAAATGGCAAGGGATCGTCCGGATGGCAGACCATTTGCGGCAGCAACCCACGATGATGGATCACCTCGTTGCGAATCCCATCGCAGAATTGGCGCTGACCTCTGCGGCGCGATTTGTTATGAGCGGAGATGCTACAGAGTCCCATCTGCGCGGAATTGAAGCGATGGGCGTTCCGATGAAGGACAGGTGGGCACAACACCTCGATGAAGTCCGGTTGATCGAAGACCTGAGATCGGGAAAGTTGACGGAGCAGTTCAGCCTTCTGGATCACGTCAGATACCGTCTTGTGTCCTTTCGGATGAAGCGAGCGGTCAACTCCACAACGGGCGGGGCTCTCAACCAGTCGTCGTCTGACGCGGCTGGTCATCGGTACCACGGATGCGTAGCCGCTGCCCGAGGAGTTCGAATCCTTATTGCTCTGAGGCGATACAAGGATGCGAACGGCCATTGGCCTGGAAGTCTGGATGAAATCAAGCCGTCGCTCTCTGAGGAGATTTTGACAGATCCGTTCAACAGAGGTCCCTTCGTCTACAAGCCATCAGGGGATACATTCAGGCTGTACTCCAGGGGCAGGAACAACATCGACGAGGACGGCAGATGGGAGTCGGACGCGTGGGAGTCGGGAGTCAACGACGATTGGCTTGTTTGGCCTCCGCCGAATCGAACACGAAACCCGAACAGCCAGGGATCTAGCGAATAGAACGACTGCTCATCTGTGAGATACGATCACGATGCCTTCTCGAGTCGCTCGGCGACCCAGACCTTGATGATGGATTGCCGGGGCACGCCCAGACGTTTCGCCTCCTTGTCGAGCATGCGAACCATCCACAGCGGGAAATCGACATTGACCCTCTTCTGCTCTTGGCCAGGCCTTCTCGCCTTCGCCAGGTCGAGGTATTTGGAGACGTCTTCGCCCTCGTCAAACCGTCTATCGAATTCATGCGCCTTCATAGATATCGATCTCCTTTTGGCCTGCCCGCCGTACCGAGATGATCCGAATTCTGTCGGCCCTGTAAGTAATCACCGCTGACCAGTGTTTCCCAGCAATCCGCCCGATCACCAGGAACCTCGGCTCATCGCTGGTCCTGGCGGGAATCTCGATCAGATCCGGATCGCTCCACAACGCCTGTGCCTCGGTGAAGTCGATTCCGTGCTTGGCCTTGTTGCTGTTGCTCTTGTTGGCGTCAAACTCAAATTCCATGTATAGAATATATACCTTTTATATATCTCCTGTCAAGCAGCAATGTTCGCCCCAGACAGCGGGGATTTGCGGGCCGATGCTTTCTCGGAGTCCGTTGTCGGTGTATAGTCTATGATTGGAATGGCCTGACGCCGAAGATGGTTCTTTGGAGCGTAAGCGTGGCGGAGCGGATACGACAAGATGGGAGTCTCGCGAGAGGCGGGTGGCACGGGTGGCGACTGCGCATCGCGATTGTTCTGCTTGTCGGATTGGCGGTTGTTGGCATCTTCTGGGGCGCCGGCAGGTGGCGGGAGAAGTCCGCGGAGCATCGCCTCGCGGCGATCTATGCGGCTCATGCCCTGAGCGCAGAGGAGAACGCCGCGACGATCTACTACCAGTTGCTTGCCGCCGATCCGCAGGTGCTTCTGCCAGCGCCTGCCCCGGGAATGCCGCAGGACCGCTCCATCGCCCCTGCGCCGGTATTCAGCGAGGAGGAACGCATCACAATGCTCCTCGATGCGGCCAAGCGGCCACGATGCTATTTCCCGGCACTTTGCGACAGCGCCGCGCGCGCCGAAGCCATGGGATGGACGCGGAGTACCGCCATTGCGCGAAACGGCACGATGGGTCGCTGGGCGCAGTCCGTCCTGGCAGCCGCCTTCGATGACCTAGAGCAGGGCCGGCTCGATGCCGCCCGCCAGAAGCTGCGCTGCGTGGCTCAGATGGCGGACCACCTGCGTCAGCAGCCGGCGGCGCTGGACTTTGTGACCGCCGGCACCATCGAGAGCCTCTTCTTGCCGGCGTTGGCCGAGTTCATCGTCGAGCGCGACGCGACGGACAAACACCTGGCGATGATCGAAGAAATCCTGCCGAGCCTTGCGGATGACTGGGAGGCGGCGTCTGCGGAGATGCGGCAGGTCGAAACGATGCTCGACGCGCGGTCCGCCTGGGAGCGACTGAGGTTCCTGATCAACGGAAGGTCCCCGCAGGAGGTCCTTGAGCAGTGCGCGCAGACGTATCGCGAGAAAGTCTGCGAGCGAAGAGGCGTGCGCATTCTCATCGAGCTGCGGCGATACAAGAACCGGTCGGGTGGCTGGCCGGAGACGCTGGATGAGATCAGGGCCCAGTTGCCGCCCGAGGCCTTGGCCGACCCGCTGGGGTCCGGCGAGCTGGTCTACGAACTGGAGCCGGGTGGATTCCGTCTCTACAGCATGGGACCTGACCATAGAAAGGATAGCAGCCTTGGGGACGATCACCCCCTCTGGCCCAGGCGCGGAATCCTGAGATGGCTGCAGGATCGCCAATGGGACACCTCGCAGGCCGCCGGCGGTCAAACCACCCAGCGCACGCGATAGCTCACAGGCCAATTGCCACCCACTTCTCGCCGCCCGATGCACCCCGTTCGAGGCACGACGAACAAGAGATGCCTCGCTGCAAGTATGTGCTTTGCGGCCGCGGTGTTGCGCTGTATAGTCTATGCTTGCAGCTTGTAGGGTGGGTCCTTGACCCACGCGTTCCCAGTCGAAGCATACCCGACGCGTGAGTTGAGAACCCACGGTGCAGGTTGCGTGGCCCAAGAACCCAATGCCAGTGAGGAACCAGGAAGATGACCGATAGGAACGCCGTCTACATCAACGAGTTGAAAGATCATGTCGGACAGGAAGTGACGCTGCAGGGCTGGCTGTACAACAGCCGGGCCAGCGGCAAAATCCAGTTTCTGATCGTCCGCGATGGGACGGGCCTGTGCCAGTGCATTGTGGAGAAGGGCAAGGTTCCCGACGATGTTTTCGAGCAGCTCAGGCGGCTCGGCCAGGAGTCGTCGCTGATGGTAACGGGGGCCGTGCGGGCCGACGAGCGAAGCGTCGGCGGCTACGAGCTCGCGGTCACCGGCGCCCAGGTGGTCGCCCTGGCCGAGGGCTACCCGATCACGCCCAAGCCACACGGCGTGGATTTCCTCATGAAGCACCGCCACCTGCACCTGCGCTCCCAGCGGCAGTGGGCCATCGGCAAGGTCCGCCATACCGTCATCGACGCCATCCGCCGCTACTTCAACGACAACGGCTTCATCCTCGTGGACACGCCCATCTTCACGACGATTGTCGGCGAGGACCAGACGTCGCTGTTCGAGGTGGACTATTTCGGCCGGCCGCTGCACCTGACGCAGACCGGCCAGCTCTATCTTGAATCGGCGGCGATGGCCTACGGCCGGGTCTACTGCTTCGGCCCGACCTTCCGCGCCGAAAAGAGCAAGACCCGCCGACACCTGACCGAGTTCTGGATGGTCGAGCCGGAGGTCGCCTTCATCGACCTCGACGGCCTGCTCCACCTGGCCGAAGGACTCGTCTCCTCGATCGCCGCACGCGTCCTGGCGGACAACCGCAGCGAATTGCAGGCGCTCGGGGCGGACATCCCCGCCCTGGAGCGGATCCAGCCGCCCTTCTATCGCCTGACGTACACCCAGGCCGTGGAGATTCTCAAGGGTCCCAGGGCCAAAGAGTTCCTCGCCCGCGAGCTGAGCGAGCTGCAAAGCGAGAAGCAGCGGATCGAAAACCGGATCGCCGAGCTCGAAAAAGAGCAGGCCGGACAGATCAAGCAGTGGCAGAAGGACAAGATCGCCGCCGAGCTGATCGAGCTGCGCAGCGACCTGGAGGAGGTCGATACGCAAATCGAGAACAACCCCAAGCACGCTCAACTGGCGGCCGAGTTCGAGTGGGGCAAGGACCTCGGCGGCTCCGACGAGACGATCATCTCCCAGATGCACGACAAGCCCGTCTTCGTCACGCACTACCCGCGCGAGGCCAAGGCCTTCTACATGCGGACCGACCGGCAAAACGAAAAGGTCGTGGAGAATTTCGACATGCTGGCCCCGGCCGGCTTCGGCGAGATCATCGGCGGCTCCGTCCGCGAGGACGACTACGACCGCCTCCTGGAGCGCATCAAAGCCCAGGGCCTCAACCCCGAAACCTACGACTGGTACCTTGATCTGCGCAAGTACGGCTCAGTCCCCCACGGCGGCTTCGGACTCGGAGTCGAACGAACCGTCGCCTGGATCGCCCGCGAAAAGCACATCCGCCAGTGCATCCCCTTCCCCAGAATGATGGACAAGGTCTACATCTAAACCAGACATCGTCTCACTCTCTGGTGATTGGTGGAGATGGCACTACCCGGTCTGTTCAGGCTCGCTGACGGTTGGCCCGTGTTTCAATGACTCGCGGATCCTCCTCGGATTACGGCGCAGATCCAGAACTCTCCAAACCACAACCACAGATTCCTCCTCGACCCTGTAGTAGACGGCGTATGGAAACCTCTTGGACAGCATGCGGTGATAGCCGAAGAACTGCGGATGGATTCCGCCGTACAGCGTCAGAGAATCGATATCGGAAAACAGGGAGTCGAAGAAGTACTCCCCCAGCCCTTCACCCTGCTTCTCGTAGAACAAGCGCCCCTCGTATAGGTCCTCCATCGCCGAAGAGAGCAACTTGATTTTCACTTGAACCGCTTCCTGAGTTCCTTTTTCGCCTTGTTCCAGTCCACGACGCGCTCATGTCCCGCCTTGCGCCGGCGATCCGTCTCATCGAGAGCCTCGCGATGCCAGTCAGGAGATTCGACCTGCTCCGCGTCCCGCGACAGGTCCTCCCAAATGGCTTCCATGACCCTTAGTTTCTCTTCTCGGGAGAGGTGTCCGATCTCAATACTCTTTGGCGTCATACGAAATCCCATCAACTTCTCAACCCAGATTAGCATTCATGGGAACGTTTGTCAATCACGATCGCGCAAAGCACACCCGTGAAAAGCACATCCGCCAGTGCATCCCCTTCCCAAGGATGATGGACAAGGTCTACATCTGAGCCCGCCCGTAGTGACGCCGTAAGGCGTTGCTGCGTCCGTCGATGTGACCCGTGCAGCATTCGTGGAACGGGGCATGGAAAATCATGTGTAAAGGGCGTGCCTGATGTGTACAATGGTGCTGTGCGCATGAAGGCACTGCAAGAGTGGAATCCATGATCAGGAATGCAAACGAGAACATCACGGCCGTGGATCATCAGCTCCTGGCGGAATGCAAAGCCGCCATTGAGGAGGTGGCGCCCGATGCCAGCCTGATCCTCTATGGCTCCAGGGCCAGAGGGGATGCACGCGAGGACTCCGACTATGACCTGCTCGTTCTCGTGGACCGGGAGCAGGACATGGAACTCGAACAGGCCATCGTAAACCGATTAGTCCCGCTGGAGGTGCGGACGGGCAAAGTCCTGACCGTGCTGGTCTACAGCCGGTCTCAATGGGATTCCGCCCTTTACCGCGCCATGCCCTTCCACAAGAACGTCACCCGCGAAGGTGTGCTCCTATGACCCCGGAAGAGCAGGCCCTGGTGCAGTATCGGTTGGAGCGGGCAAGCGAGGCCCTGGATGAGGCCGAGCTCTTGTTCGAGAGCGGCCATCTCCGTACTTATGTCAACCGCCTCTACTACGCCTGTTTCTATGCCGTCTCGGCGTTGCTGGTGACCAAAGGATTCTCAACGAGCAAACACGCACATCTGCGGGCCTTGCTTCACAAGGAGTTGATCCGCCCCGGCATCATCCCCCTGGAATACGGCCAGCTCTTTGACCTGCTGTTCAACAACCGCCAGTAAGGCGACTACTCTGATTTTGTGGTTTTCCGGACCGAGCAGGTCCAGGGATGGCTCAAGCAGGCCAGAGAATTCGTCGACTACATCTCTACGCGGATCCTCGCGTGACAACAGGTGGATTCGGGCTCGGCGTCGAACGCACCGTCGCCTAGATCGCCCGCGAAAAGCACATCCGCCAGTGCATCCCCTTCCCCAGAATGATGGACAAGGTCTACATCTGAGCCCGTTCGTAGTGACGCCGTAAGGCGTTATTCCGTAGCATGGGCGTCCCGCCCATGTCCTTTTGATCACGGGCAAGATGCCCGTGCTACGGTGTCCTTGCAGGCACACTATAAAGAGGATGCGGGGCGCTCCGCCCTCAAGGGCCGCGGTGCCGCACTTTGAGCAGTTGAAACTGCCTCATCACCTCATTGGCCAGGTCCATGGTCGCCTGCGAATCGTCGGCCTTGAGCAGAAGGAGAGTCGGCCGCCCTGGAATGAACACTGTCTCGATCGTGCAGTGGCTGCCGTTCCTGGCGTCAAACTCCGTGATGCCGCGCGTCGCGATGATCTTGCCGTCTTTATCGTTCCACGATTGGCCGCCCTGGTGGAAGGACGGGAAATGTTTCCGCCCGCCTCCCAGGTCGTTCGTGTCGCCCATCGTCCACGCCGTTTGGGTCAGCAGGGTCCCCAGTTGATCGCCCGACGCGGTCGTGCTGATGATCTCCGTCCCATACAGACTGTAACTAGCCCCGCGTGGAACCGCCGCATATACAATTACGGCGATTATCAATAGACCAACGATAGCTGCAGCTATCCATATGGTTTTCCGAGTCATCATCTTCTCCCGTCCTTTGACCACAGTCCCCTCGGCCCCGCCGCACGCCCTCCAGCCTACCCGCCCAACCTCACAAGGTCAACGCATATTGGGTCCCTCTCGGCATCGAGCGAGCCGTCGCCTGGGTCACCCGAGAAAAGCACATCCGCCAGTGCATCCCCTTCCCCCGGATGATGGACAAGGTCCATATCTGAGCGAGACGCCATCTCACTCTCGGGCGATTGGTTGAGAGATCTGCTTAAGATTGAGAATGGCGGATCACGCGGTGCTCCGCGCCGAGCGCAACGAGAGACGCCCTTCTCCGCCGGGGCCAAACGCCATCACTTGACGGCGTTTGCGAAATGTGCAGGTGTGACGCCTCGTCCCCCCTTGTTGGGCTATCCATCCCGCAGATGCTCCAATATCTGGAGGACTCTGAAGACGGGATTCTGAGTGTTGCGCGTTTCCTTCTTCGCCAGTTTCCGAAGCTCCTGGATGCGTCGTTTGTACTCACCGTTGATAATAAGTTCAAGTCTACGGCCCACTTTTTCGATCTGGGTCAAAGCCGTTGTGAGGGTGCCCTTAGGTACAACGGGAGACCAAAACTGGTAACAAATGGTCTCAAAATTCGGAAGATGGCGTTCAGCGAACGTTATCTGCCATTCAAACTTCTTCCTGATACGCCGCACCGTCTCCGGGTAGTCACTGTACAAAGTCCCGCAAATATGAGTTGTGACCTCGCACACATACGCGACTTTCGTCTGGAAGTTGAGCCCGAGCACATCCAGTTCATTGAGCCCATCACGCCCACCGCCAAGCGTACGAACGTTGTAGTCAACAAAATCGCACTTCTCCACAAGTCGCAGATATGCTCCAACGGCGTATTCTCCAATGTCTGTTGGCATAGTCTACCTCACGCCCATTGATGATTGTATGGTATGGAAGACTCGAGAACGAATCTCCCCAAATGGCGTCAAAGATGCACGTTCCCGCTGCTACCCCGGTCATCGGCAAGAAATGGCCGCGAGATAAGCGCAAAGTGACCAGCCAGCACAAGAAAAGACAAGAACCACGAATTCCCCGGCGGATTTGGTGCGTTTATTGCCCCATCTTTCTCGGTAACCGTTCACGGCTCTGCATCAATATAACAGAGAAGGGGCGGTTTCTTTTCGGAAGTGGGCATTGATGGCGTTGCAGAAGAACTGGAAGACGCGGCGGTTCTGTTGGCGGCAGGTCGCGAC
>Ga0315282_10007648_pt1 | contig 17696 bp, 16 predicted proteins | sample YL17G07_20_MG_FD_203693 | JGI IMG/M metagenome (GOLD analysis project Ga0315282, IMG submission 203693) | Sediment microbial communities from Yellowstone Lake, YNP, Wyoming, USA - YL17G07_20 | ecosystem: Environmental > Aquatic > Freshwater > Lake > Sediment | place: USA: Wyoming | collected... | reverse complement strand
GCCGACCTTCACCGAGGAGGAGACCCTGGAGCTCGAGCCCACCTCCGAGGTGAAGGAGCAGATCTTCTCCAACCCGCCCTCGCCGGTCCCCGATACGAATGTCCTCGACATCGCGCCCGAACAGCCAGCAGCCTCTCCGCCCGTTACGTTGATCGGGGAGAAGAAGCCGGAGGCGGAAGACGTGCTCGAGATGCAGGCGGCCGGCCCGGCGGATACGCCGGTCGAGGAGAAAGAGGAGCCCGAAGAGAAGATCCCCAAGAGGGACAGCTTGCTCGACATCCTCGAGGAGCACGAAATCGAGATGGTGGCCGAGGAGGAGGCTGAAGAAGCCCCGGCCGCAACCGACGGAAACGCCGAGCCTCCGTCCCCCTCCAAGGTGCCTCCGATTCCCCAGAGCATCCTCGAGATGAGCCATTCCACGGCTGCGAAGAAAAAGAAGAAACGCCGCAAGCCCCAGGAGTGGTGGGCCGAGATCTTCGACGACTCGTATCTCCGATCCCTGCCCAAGTACACGGAGAGGGACACGCGACTCGAGGCGGACTTCATCGAGGCGGCGCTCGGCCTGCAGAAGGGGGGGTTCATCCTGGATCTCGCCTGCGGGCAGGGAAGGCACGCCGTGGCCATGGCCGAGCGGGGCTACCGGATGGCGGGGATCGATTTCTCGCTGCCCATGCTGGCCAGGGCCGCGGACCTCGCCCAGGACAAGGGCCAGAAGATCAACTTCATCCACAGCGACATGCGGGAGATGAACTTCGCCCAGACCTTCGACGCGGTCTACTGCGTAGGCACGAGCCTCGGGTTCTTCGACGAGGAGACGAACGCGAAGGTGATCCAGGGGGTCCACAAGTCCCTGAAGCCGAGAGGGCTCTTCCTGCTCGAGGTGGCGAACCGCGACTTCATCATCAACACCCAGCCCAACCTCATCTGGTTCGAGGGGGACGGGTGCGCGTGCATGGAGGAGACCGAGTTCAACTTCATCTCGAGCCGCCTGCACGTGAAGCGCACGATCCTCATCGAGGACGACGGCCGCCAGATCGAGCAGGAGTTCTCCATCCGCCTCTACTCCCTGCATGAGCTCGGACGCATGCTTCATGAGAGCAACTTCCGGGTCGCCGAGGTGAGCGGACACATCGCCACACCGGGGGCCTTCTTCGGCGCGGACTCCGCCCGCATGATGATCCTCTCCGAACGACGTGGCTAGCCCCGGATCGCGGCCCCTGTTCCCCCTTCCGTTCCGTCTCTTCCGTTACCTCTTCGTCCTGTCGGTGCTGGCCGTGCTTGCGGCCCTCCTGGCCGTCACCGCCGTATACCTGGCCGTGGACCTGGTCGAGATGGCCAACCAGCCGTGGAACGGGAGGCCGTGGATCGCCTCGTACCCCTGGCGGCTGCCGCTGATCCTCACATATACCCTCCCCCTGGCCGCGATCCTCGGGGTCGTCCTCACCCAGGCCCGGCTGGAGGCGTCGGGCGAGTGGATTGCCCTTCGTGCCGCCGGCCTGTCCCCTCTCCGGCTCGCGTCCCCGTGGATCGGCGCGTCCCTGCTCACCGGAGCGCTTGCCCTGGGACTCGCCGGGTTCTGGGGTCCCTGGGCCATGAGCCGGTTCCTGAGACTGCCGAACGAGGGCTCGGCCCCGCTGATCCTCTTTACGACCGGAACTCACGCCTCCTGGGTCGCGGAGTCCTGCGAAGACCCGAGCCGGATCTGCAGGGTCTCCTACACGGATCAGGGATCAGGAGGCTCGGCCCCGCGTTCGGTCCGGGCCGACGGGCTCATGGAGAACGGCCACGGCTGGGTGTTCGTGAACGCCTGGGAGCGCGTGGGCTCCGGCCCTCCGGTGCGTCACCAGATGCTTCCGGCGCCAAGCCCTCCTCCTCTCCTGCTCAAGCCTCGCCCGGCCGACGACCCGGTGCGCATGGACAACCGGTCGCTCGAGCAGGCCATCGACACCGCTTCCAAGACCGGGAAGGCGGCGGACGATCTGAAGGCCGAGCTGGGAACCCGATACGCCCTCTGGCTGGGAGCCATGATCCTGCCGCTCGTGGCCTGTGCCGCAGCGAGGCGCCTCGCCCCTCGGGCCGGAACCCCCTTCCGCGCCGCAGCCTCCCTGGTCGTGCCTCTCCTCTACTGGCTCTTTCTCGTGATGCTGCGCATCCTCGTGGTCCATGGGGCCGTTTCCCCTGCGATGCTGGCCTGGGGCCTTCCGCTCCTCTTCGCAGGGGCGCTCATGATCATCGTCCCGAGATGGATGCGCTGAATAAACGAAGGCCCTGGCACCCAGCGAACACTGCTACCGTTGCTTCCTCCCGGACCTGGCGGATTCCCAGGCCGCTGTTGCCAGGGCCACAAAGCCTTTTACAAGAAGGCGATTTTTCATATCATGATCGCGACTTCGGTGTCGATAAAAAGAAGTTCCGGTCATGGAGGGGGGAGATTCGACCTCTCGTTGACAGTAAATGGACAATGGTGGTAGTAAAGCTCGCCCTGGGCTATTCCCCTCCATTGGGGCGTAGGCAAGCGGTATGCCACGAGACTTTGGATCTCGGTATCGCAGGTTCGAATCCTGCCGCCCCAGCCGATGTGGCCAGGAGATAGCTCTCGGAAACACGAACCACGGAGAGGTCCATGTCATTGAAAGACCTGCATATCTTCTCAGGCTCGGCAAACCCAGAACTCGCGCGGGAGATATGTGACTATCTGGGGTTGCCTCCGGGAAAGATCCTGCTCCGTCGCTTCCTGGACGGCGAGATGTTCGTCGAGATCGGCGAGAACGTGCGGGGTGCGGACGTCTATGTCATCCAGCCCACATGCCATCCGGTGAACGACAACCTGATGGAGCTCCTCATCATCATCGATGCGCTCAAGCGCGCCTCGGCCGCCTCGATCACCGCCGTCATCCCGTACTACGGCTACGCGCGGCAGGATCGGAAGGTGGCCCCCCGGACCCCCATCACTTCCAAGCTGGTGGCCGATCTCCTCACCGCGTCCGGGGTGCACCGGGTGGTGGCCATGGACCTCCATGCGGGCCAGATCCAGGGGTTCTTCAACATCCCGTTCGACAACCTGTACGCCATCAACGAGCTGGTGCAGCGCATCCGGCTTATGGTCACTCCGAACACGGTGGTGGTCTCGCCGGACTCGGGCGGCATGGAGCGGATCCGCGCCTACTCCGAGCGTCTCGGCTGCCCCATCGCCATCATCGACAAGCGGCGGGAGCAGGCGAACGTGTCCGAGGTGATGAACATCATCGGCAAGGTCAAGGGCAAGGAATGCATCATCGTGGACGACCTGATCGACACGGCCGGAACGCTCGTGAACTCGGTCGAGGCCCTGAAACGGGAAGGAGCCACGCGGGTCGTCGCCTGCGCCACCCACGCCGTGCTTTCCGGCCCGGCGGCGCAGCGCATCTCGGGCTCGTCCCTGGAGCGGATCATCCTCACCAACACCATCCCGCTCCAGCCCGCGCTCAAGGAGATCAAAAAAATCGACATCGTCCCGGTCGGAAACATCTTCGGGGAGGCGATCCGTCGCATCCACACCGGCGATTCGATCAGTTCCCTGTTTTTCTCGACAGGCCAGGCAAAATAAGGAGTACGTCATGGAGTTCACCAAGCTGAGCACAACCATCCGAGAGTCCCGGGGCAAAGGGGCGGCGAGGCGCCTCCGGAACAAGAACCTGATACCCGCGATCTGCTACGGGTCGAACCAGCCCACGCTTCATCTCTCGATCAACCCCGACATGCTGAAGCGAATCCTGAGCGGGCCCTTCGGACGCAACACCATGATCGCCCTCGAGATCCCCGGCTCCGAAGACAAACACGTGCTGGTTCAGGACTGGCAGGTTCATCCGATCAAGCGGAAGCTCCTCCATGTGGACTTCCTGACGGTGAACATCCATGACAAGGTCGAGGTCCACGTGCAGGTGGAGTGCCTGGGCCGCGCGGTGGGTCTCCTGAAGGGGGGCAACCTGATCCAGGTCTTCCGCGCCCTGCCGATCCGCTGCCTGCCCCAGGACATCCCGTCCAAGATCCAGGTCGATGTCACCAACCTCGACATGGGGCACTCCCTCCAGGTCGGGAGCCTCACCCTGCCGGCCGGCGTGGAGGTTCTGCTCGATCCTCATCAGACCATCGTCTCCGTCGTCCAGCCCAAGAAGGAGGTCGAGGTGGTCGAGGCGGCGCCCGAAGCGGCGGAAGGGGCCGAGGGCGAGGCTGCGGCGGAAGGGGCCGAGGGAGAGAAGGCAGCGGCCGAGGGCGAGAAGAAATCGGCCGAGGACGAGAAGAAATCGGCCAAGGACGACAAGAAATCGGCCAAGGACGACAAGAAATCGGCCAAGGACGACAAGAAATCCTCCAAGGAGCGGAAGGAGTAGCCGGAGGTGGCGGAGCTTTCCCTGGTCGCCGGGCTGGGGAATCCGGGCTCGTCCTACGCCCGGAACCGCCACAACGTCGGCTTCATGGTGCTCGACCTGCTCTCCGGCAGGGCCGCGGACCCGGCCATATGGAAGAAGCGGTTCAACGGCGAGATCACCCGGTTCCGGATCGGGAATCTCGATCTCCTGCTCCTGAAACCCCTCACCTACATGAACCTATCCGGCCGTTCGATAGCCAGGGCCGCATCGTTCTACGACCTTCCGGCCGATCGGATCGTGGTGGTGCACGACGATCTCGACCTGCCGCTCGGCCAGATCCGGGTGAAACAGGCAGGGGGTGCCGGCGGGCACCACGGCATGGAGTCGATCCTGATCGAACTCGGCACGGACGCCTTCTGCCGCGTCCGGATCGGGATCGGCCGGCCCGGCGCGGACTCGGCCACGGATCACGTGCTCTCGGACTTCTGGGCCGAGGAGCAGGACGCGCTCGAGTCGTCCCTGACCCGCGCCGCGGACGCCGTGCTCTCGCTCCTCGAGGACGGCCCGCGCGCAGCCATGAACCGGTTCAACCGCCGCGCGGCTCCTGCCGATGATGAGGAAGGCTGACACGGCCGGAGCCTCTATGAGACCTCGCGGATCTGTGGTAGAAATCCCCTCATGAGGAATCCGTTCTTGATGATGGTGCTGGCCATGGGGTTCCTCGCCGCATGCAATTCGGATAACAAGCGTGAGTTCTACAAGGTATCCGAGATCTGGGCCGATGCCGGAGCGCTCGATGGACAGACCATCGCGGTGCGCGGGTGGGCAGGCCTGCGGATCAAGGAGACGCTGAAAGACTGTCCGACCCCCTCGTGCTCGTGCAACGACACCTCCGGAAGCTTCAGTCTCGTCGAGGAAATCGGGGACGGCGGCGTCACCCGCGAGGTCTCCATCCCTGCGTTGACGTGCAGCGGCGACGACTGCTCCATGACCTGCTCCCCGTTCGACCCCACGGCTGCGGTCGCATTCGAGATCACGGGCGTGCTCCGGGCCCTGTCCGACAACGGCCGGATCGCGAGCCTCAAGCTCGAGGATATCGATCTCGAGAAGTCGCACCTCTTGAGCGGCGCAGACTGCCTGTGCCACATGGTCGAGTACCCCCTCGAGACCGGCAAGTTCAAAGTCGACCTGGCTAATTGATCAATTTTAGTGGGGTCAGCGTTCCCGGATCTTCTTCCGCTCGGCTTCGGAAAGCAGGCACCCCTCGAGGCACACGGCCTTGCACGAGCCGTCGCACGGCTCCACGTGGACGGTAACGTGCGCGTCGCCGAAGCGCTCTTTCATCGTGTCGGAGATACGGTCCGTGATGCGGTGCGAGTCCTCCACGTGCATGTCGGCCTCCACGATGAGGTGGAACTCCACGAACCGCTTCGGCCCGGCCTTGCGGGTGAGGAGCCGGTGGAAGCCGCTGACGTCGGGGTAGAGGCTTTTCAGATAGGTCCGGATCCACGTCTGCTCGTCCTCGGGCATGCTCTGGTCCATGAGGTCGCGCACCGAGTCCACCGTAAGCTTCCAGGCTGCGTGAAGGATGAGTAGAGCCACGCCGATGGCGATCACCGGGTCGATCCACGCGAGTTTCGTTCCGGGCAGGAGCCTCTCCCCGGCCCACAGCACCGCGAGGCCCGCCATGACCCCGGCGGAGGTATACACGTCCGTGCGATGATGCCATGCGTCGGCCTCGAGCGCCACGGACTGGGTCTCCCGGCCCACCTTGAACAGCATGGACGAGACGATGATGTTGGCCGCGGTCGACACGGCCATGACCGCGACCCCCAGGCCGATGGTCTCGAGGGGCTTGGGGGTGATCAGCTTGCGGATCGCCTCGTAGATGATCCATCCCGCGGCCACGAAGATGAGGATGGCCTCGATCGCGCCGGACAGGTTCTCCACCTTGGCGTGGCCGTACGGGTGCTCCTTGTCCGCGGGTTTGGACGAGGTCCGCACGGCGATGTAGGCGATCAGGGCCGCCACGAGATCGAAGCCCGAGTGGATGGCCTCGGACAGCACCGCAACCGAGCCCATGAGCAGCCCGACCACGATCTTGACGAGGATGAGCGCGGCGTTCGAGGCCACGGACAGCAGGGCCACCGCTCGTTTTTTCCCCTGTGCGTCCACGTTCAAGCCTCCAGGACAAAGAAAACCCGCGAGACGTTCCAGTCCCACGGGTTCCCGGTCTCCCGCTGCCCCTCGTTCCGGGGCCCGGCCGCGTCCACCAACGCAAGGACCGCCTGCTCCGATATCCCAATCCTAGCCTTTCATCCCCCGGCTCGTCAATGCGCCGAACGCGCCAGATCGCATTGTGTTTTTTCTTTTGATTGCGGATGTCCGGCACTGCCGAGCAGGCCGTTTCTTTCTTCCTTGTCGTGCAACTTTTTCTTCGTGGAACCCGATACTACAAATATGAAGCTTCCGAAGCGGACACGAGTGATGGTCACGCGCGAGAAGGTCGCGGGGTATCTGCTCTCATGGACGCATCCATCAGGTCGAAGCAAGGCCGATTTCTTCTACCGCTACGGATTCAGAGCGGAGCAGTGGACAGCCCTGGCTCGCGCTCTGATCAAGCACGCCTCATCGTACGATGTGGCGAAAGTGGAGGAAACCCCGTTCGGAATGCGCTATACTATCGACGGAGAGCTGGAGACGCCGGACAGGCGCAACCCACAAGTGCGGGTCGTCTGGTTCGTCGGGCACGGAGAAACAGCCCCCCGCCTGGTGACGGCGTACCCGTGCTGAAGGAGATGGAAAGATGAAGGAACTCGATTCGGTCGTCCTGACCCGTGACCTTCCGGATCATGGGCTGAAGAAAGGCGACATCGGCACCGTGGTCCTGGTGCACGGCGACGGCGCCGGTTACGAGGTGGAGTTCATGGCGCTCGACGGCGAGACCATGGCCGTGGTCTCGCTGCCGGCCGAGGAGGTCCGTCCCGCCGATCGGCGCGAGATCCCTCACGCACGGCGTATCGCAGTCTGATTGAGAAGAGTGTCCGGTACCGCGGAGCAGCGCCTGCCGAGGCTGGGGGCGTAGCTGCGACCATCTGATTTTCTCCATAGCTTTCTTTCGTTATCGGCGGATCCCGTCGGATCGCGTTGTGGATTTTTATATTTCTGATAAAATTCGTTACGAAACAACGGTTCATTTCAAACATCACCAGGGGAGGTAAAGCCATGCTGTGTAATGACAATAATACCAAACTCCGGATCTCAATGATCTCAGTGGCCTTGATGGCCTCGCTCTTCGCCGCGCTTTTCTGCCTCTCCTGCGGCGGCGGCAAAAAGGAAAATATACAGCCGTGGCCCGACGGGGGCGGTGGCGGCGGAGACGCGGGCACCGATGCGGCCCAGGACGGAGGCGATGCGGACGGGGACGGCGACGGAGACACGGATGGCGATTCCGACGGCGACTCAGACACGGATACGGACGCGGACGGCGACGCGGATAATGGCGCCTACCAGTGGCATACATTCTATGGAAGCAATAGTGGTGGCACCTCGATTGTCAGGGACGGGAGCGGAAACATCTATGTGACAGGCACAGCTGGCGCTTCCTGGAACGGCCCGAGCGGTCAGAGCCCGCTCCACGCCTATTCCGCCAATTCCGGAGATCACGACATCGTCGTTCTCAAGCTGGACTCGAGCGGCGCCTATCAGTGGCATACGTTCTATGGAGACGGCGACGATTACAGCTGCGGCAGGTCGCTCGCCCTGGACGGAAGCGGAAACATCTATGTGACAGGCGGATCTGGCGCTTCCTGGAACGGCCCGAGCGGAGAGAGCCCGCTCCACGCATTTTCCGGGTCCTCCGCAGAAGCCAACTTTTTCATTCTCAAACTGGACTCGAGCGGCGCCTACCTGTGGCATACGTTCTATGGAAGCGGCGACGAGGCTAACGGCGGTAGGTCGCTTGCCCTTGACGTGAGCGGACACATCTATGTTGCAGGCGTATCTGGTGCTTCCTGGAATGGCCCGAGCGGAGAAAGCCCGCTCAACGCATTTTCAGGATCCTCCTATTCATCCGACAGGTTCATTCTCAAGCTTGACTCGAGCGGCGCCTATCAGTGGCATACGTTCTATGGAGCCGGCGGCGAGACTGACGACCCATGCTCGCTTGCCTTGGACGGGAGCGGAAACATCTATGTGACAGGCGGATCTCACGCTTCCTGGAACGGCCCGAGCGGAGAGAGCCCGCTCCATGCCTATTCCGGAGACGGCGACATCGTGCTTCTCAAGCTGGACTCGAGCGGCGCCTATCAGTGGCATACGTTCTACGGATCCGATAGTAGTGGCCTATCGCTTGCCATTGATGGGAGCGGGAACTTCTATATTTCAGGTGTCTCTGACGCTTCCTGGAACGGTCCGGCCGGTCAGAGCCCGCTCCATGCATTTGCCGGAACCGGGCCCGCTGATTCAGGAATCGTAATCCAAAATATCGTTGTTCTCAAGCTTGACCCGAGCGGCGCCTACGAGTGGCATACCTTCTATGGACCCGATGAGTGGTACGCCTACGGTATCTCGTCTGCCATCGACGGGAACGGGAATCTCTACATGACAGGTGTCTCCTTGGCTTCCTGGAACGGCCCGAGCGGAGAAAGCCCGCTCCACGCATTTTCCGGAACCGGGGTCACCGATGCCGGAGGGCCGTTCTACGACATCTTCGTTCTCAAGCTGAATTCGAGCGGCGCCTATAAATGGCATACGTTCTATGGATCGGACAGCGTTGATGAAGGCCTATCGCTGACCGTTGATACGAGTGGGAATCTCTACGTGACAGGCTCCTCTGAAGCTTCCTGGAACGGCCCGAGCGGAGAGAGCCCGCTCCACGCATTTCAAGAAGGTGGCGATATCGTGGTTATCAAAACAAAACAATGAGGTGACTTCTCATCAAGGGGGTCCGGCACTGCGGACCACGACGATCCCCCCTCTTGCCATACGCCCGATTTGAGGTACGATTCGACTCGCCCATGCAGTTCGAGTTCACCCATACCTTCAGCGCGGACCGGAAACGGGTCGAGGAGCTCATGCTGAGCGACGCCTACTGCGGGTTCGTGGCGTCGCGGCACCGCATGCTCCGCGGCATCGACGTGCTCGCAAACGAGGACCGCGGCGACAAGGTCTTCCGCCGCGTCCAGTACACGATCAAGCCCTTCGTGGACCGGATCGGCCCCAAGCCGGTTCCGCCGAACGTCACCTCGTGGATCGAGGAGTCGGTCTTCGACAAGAAGCAGCACACGCTCCGCTTCGAGAACATCCCGGTGACGGACTGGGTTCGGATGAGGCTCCGGCAGGACGGGATGGCCCGGTTCGAGGAGCTCCCGGGCGGCCGATGCCGGCGGGTCATGCGGGGCGGCCTCGAGGTCATGCTCCTCGGCCTCCTCGGCAAGATCGTGGAGCACCTGGTGGTCCCGCAGGCCCGGAAGCTCCTCGACGAGGAAGTGCATCTCTTCGACTCGTTCCTGAGAGAGAAGCCATGAAGGAGAACGGCGCCCGGCCCAGCCGGCCCCCGGCCAAGCACGCTTTCGTCCGGTCCGAGATCGAGGTCGACGACACCGAGCTCCTCGTCAAGGTTCTGGGGCCCAACAACCAGAACCTTCACTCGATCGAGCGCGAGATCGGGGTGGGCGCCGGGGTCCGGGGGAACCGGGTCCTGCTTCAGGGGTCGGCCGAGGACGTGGCCAAGGCCGAGCGGTTGATCGACCAGCTCCTGTCGCTCTCCAAGGGCGGCCACGCGCTCAAGGAGATGGACATCGTACGGGGAGCGCGCATCCTCGACCAGCACCCGGATCTCCACCTGGCGCAGGTCCTGAACGAGGTGGTGCTGGTCACGTCCCGGCGGCGGCTCATCACCCCCAAGAGCCTGAACCAGCGTCTGTATGTCGAGACGATCCGGACCCACGACCTCGTCTTCTCCATCGGACCGGCCGGGACCGGGAAGACCTATCTCGCGATGGCCGCGGCCGTGGCCGCGCTCAACGAGAAGAGCTACAAGCGGATCATCCTGGCAAGGCCGGCCGTGGAGGCGGGCGAGAAGCTCGGCTTCCTGCCGGGCGACCTCGTGGAGAAGGTGAACCCCTACCTCCGGCCCCTCTACGACGCCCTCCACGACATGATGGAGCTGGAGCGCGCCCAGAGCCTGATCTCGCAGGGGATCATCGAGGTCGCGCCGCTGGCCTTCATGCGGGGCCGGACGCTGAACGACTCGTTCGTGATCCTGGACGAGGCGCAGAACGCGACGAGGGAGCAGATGAAGATGTTCCTCACCCGGCTCGGCTACAACTCCAAGGCCGTGGTGACCGGCGACATCACCCAGATCGATCTGCCCGGCACCCTGGAGTCCGGCCTCGTCCATGCGAAACGGATCCTGGCGAACATCGAGGGAATCTCGTTCATTTTCTTTACCGAGGAGGATGTCGTGCGGCACCCGCTGGTGCAGGACATCATCAGGGCGTATGAGCGGAACGAGCCAAAGGAACCTCCCGGCCAATGATCTTGCGCGGGGGTCCGACGACGAATCGCTGAGAGCGGCCGCCCAGATCGGACGGCTGCGCGGCGAGCTGGATCGCCTTTACATCGAACGGGACGATCTCCTCGAGATCGCCCGCACCGTGTCGAGCGAGCGGGACATCGGCGTGCTGCTCGAGACCATCCTCCGGAAATGCCGCCACGTGACCCGGGCCGACGGGGGCAGCCTCTACGTCGTGAGCGAGCGGGACGGTGCCAAGGTGCTCCGTTTCCGGCACTCCCAGAACGACTCGTTGACGTTCGAGTCGTCGGACTTCACGATTCCCTTCTCCATCGGCTCCATCGCCGGCGCCGCGGCCGTTCTGAAACGGACCATCAACATCCCGGACGTGCGGGCCCTTGCGCCGGACCTTCCCTTCCGGTTCGACGACTCCTGGGACCGGAAGACGGGCTACATCACCCGGTCGATCATCGCCGCGCCGCTCCGGAACCGGGAGGGAGAGGTGCTCGGCGTGGTGCAGCTTCTGAACCGGAAGACCCAGGCCGGCGCCTTGCTCCGAACCCCCGAGGACGTCGCCCGGCTCGTCCGGCCGTTCGACCGCCGGGACGAGGAGCTCCTCGAGCTCGTCGCGGCGCAGGCCGGCATCTCGCTCCACAACGCCATGCTGTACGACGAGATCCAGGGCATCTTCGAAGGGTTCATCCGGGCCTCGGTATACGCCATCGAGCAGCGGGACCCGGCGACCCGAGGCCACTCCCAGCGCGTGTCGACCCTCACGAGGGCCCTTGCCGAGGCCGTGGACCGGACCACCTCCGGGCCCTATGCCGACGTCCATTTCAGCCGCGAGGCCCTCGACGAGATCGGCGTGGCCGGCCTCCTGCACGATTTCGGCAAGGTATGGGTGCCGGAGGCGCTGCTCCAGAAACCGAAGAAGCTCTTCCCGCAACAGATGAGCCTGATCCGATCCCGGTTCGACTACATCCGGAAGAGCATCGAGGCCGAGCATCAGGAGCAGAAGTGCAATCTCCTCTCCCTGGGATCGGGACAGAACGACATGACCCGGGCCGCGTTGAAGGCGGCGCAGGGCATCGAGGCGCTCGAGGAATGCTGGCGCGACGTGTGCGCGGCGAACGAGCCGACGGTTCTCAAGGCGGGTGGCTCGGCCCGCATCGAGGAGATGGCCAGGCAGACCTATCGGGACGTCGAGGGCCGGGAGCAGCCTTTCCTGACCGCCGAGGAGGTGAAGGCCCTGCTCGTGGCCAAGGGGAGCCTCACCCCCGAGGAGCTCGAGAAGATCCGGTCCCATGTCCGGTACACGGTGGACTTCCTCTCCATGATCCCCTGGGGCGCACGGTACGGACGGGTGCCCGACATGGCCGGCTCGCACCACGAGGCCCTGAACGGCAGCGGGTATCCGAAAGGGCTTCAGGGGGACGCGATCCCCCTGGAGTCGCGGATGATGCTCATCGCCGACATCTACGACGCGCTCACGGCCGCGGACCGGCCCTACAAGCCCTCAGTGCCGGTCGATCGGGCGATCGAGATCCTGAGGCTCGAGGCGCGCGACGGCCGGGCCGATCCGGAGCTCTTGCGCATCTTCATCGCGGATCGGGTATACTCGTCCGTCGGCTGAGAAGCCGGCCGACCCATGGAGGTGCCGAGGTCATGATCCGGCGTTGCGACTATCTGGTCATCGGGAGCGGCGTGGCGGGCCTTCTGGTCTCGATCAAGGCCGCTTCGCAAGGCTCGGTGATCCTCGTGACCAAGCGAGGGGCCGAGGACTCGGCCACCCGTGATGCGCAAGGGGGGGTGGCGTCCGTGTTCGGGGACAAGGACTCGTTCGAGAGCCACATCGCCGACACCCTCACGGCCGGTGCCGGGCTTTGCGACCCTGCGGTAGTGGACTTCACGGTGAGAGAAGGACCGGAGCGGATCCGCGAGCTGGTCGGGATGGGGGCGGACTTTTCTCGGCATTCGCCCGGCGGGGATCTCGACCTTGGACGCGAAGGCGGGCACTCGGCCCGGAGGATCGTCCACGCTGCGGATCACACGGGCGCCGAGATCTCCCGCGTGCTCCTCGCCGCGGCGCGCACCTCGCCCGATATCGAGATCCTGGAGCGCCATGCGGCCGTGGACCTGGTGGTTCCGGAACGGGCCTCGCCGTCGGCCGAGTGCCTCGGTGCCTTTATCCTCACCCCAAACGGCGAGGTGGTGACCGTGCTCGCCAGGGCCACGATCCTCGCCACCGGCGGCGCAGGCAAGGTGTACCTCTACACCTCCAACCCGGACGTGGCCACCGGCGACGGCATCGCCATGGCCTTCCGCGCTGGCGCCGAGGTGGCGAACCTCGAGTTCATCCAGTTCCATCCGACCTGCCTCTTCCACCCGCACGCGAAGAGCTTCCTGATCTCGGAGCGGGTGCGCGGCGAGGGTGGCATTCTGAAGGATCACACGGGCAGGCCCTTCATGAAGGACTATGATCCGAGGGCGGAGCTGGCGCCCAGGGATATCGTGGCCCGGGCCATCGACAGCGAGATGAAGCGGAGCGGCGCGGACTCGGTCTATCTCGACGCGACCCCGCTCGGCCGGGATTTCCTCGACATGCACTTCCCGTATCTCACGGAGAACCTCGCCAGCTATGGGATCGACATGGCGGCGCAGCCCATCCCGGTGGTCCCGGCCGTGCACTACTTCTGCGGCGGAGTCTCCACGGATCACCACGGGCGCACCACGCTGCCGAGGCTGCTCGCGGTCGGCGAGACCGCGTTCACCGGCCTCCACGGCGCGAACCGGCTCGCATCCAACTCCCTGCTCGAGGGGCTCGTGTTCGCCCACCGCGCGGCCGGAATGCTCGGCGAGCTAGCCGGCCCGGATTTCTCCAAGGCGCGCGAGTGGGAGACCGGGAACGCCGCGCCGAGCCGGGAGTCCGTGGTCGTGTCCCAGGACTGGGACGAGATCCGGCGGTTCATGTGGAACTACGTGGGCATCATGCGATCCGAGAAAAGGCTGGAGCGGGCGCGCCGACGCATGGACCTCCTGGCCGAGGAGATCCGGGAGTACTACTGGAACGTGCTTCCGAACCTGGACCTCATCGAGCTCCGGAACATCGCCACGGTCGCGGATCTCGTCATTCACTCCGCCACGCTGCGCAAGGAGAGCCGCGGCCTCCACTGGGTCGAGGACTACCCCTCGAGGAACGACCGCGTCTTCGCCTGCGCCACCAGGTTCCGTCGCTTTGCGGGATGAGGCGCTTTCTGCCATGGCTCCTGGTCCTGTCGGTCCTCGCGATCCGTGCGGATCGGGCTCTGGCCCAGTCCATGTCGGCCCTGCCGCCGCAGGAAAAACCTCTGCCGCAGCTCTCGGACGAGCTGTCGTTGCCCCCGGTCCCGGCCGGATTCGAGGTGGTCGATACCCGGCTCTGCGAAATCGCCTTCCGGCCCGAGCATCGGAGCGCGGTCGGCGAGGTGATCGAGGGGTGCGACCGGGCGGTCGAGGAGCTCTCTGATACCCTGGGCGAGAACGCCCTTCCGCCGGGCGCGGTCCGCGTGCGGATCGCCCGGAACACCGATATCATGCGCGAGCTAGCGCCGCCCGATGCGCCGCCCCCGTCCTGGGCCGACGCGGTAGCCTACCCCGAGATCGGGCTCGTCCTGCTCTCCCTCGTCGGGACCTCGGGCGTCAGCCGGCCGCCGCTCGACGTCGTCCTCCGGCACGAGCTCTGCCACCTCCTCCTCCAACGGGCCACGGCCGGCGTCCATCTGCCGCGGTGGTTCGGCGAAGGCGTGGCCATCGTCGAGTCCGGGGAGGTCTCGCTCGAGCGGCTCCAGCTCCTCTACAAGGCGATCCTGTTCGGCCGGCTGCTTCCGCTGCGGGAGATGAACCGGAATTATCCGAAGCGGGAATGGGCCGTCACCCTGGCCTATGCCCAGGCGGTCGAGCTCGTGGCCAGCCTCGTACAGCGGCACGGGGGCTGGGGTCCGATCCGGCAGCTCCTCAAGCGGGTACGGAACGGCGTCCCCTTCGACAGGGCGTTCGAGCAGGTCTATCGCGACACCCCCCAGGCGTTCGCCGAGACCTGGCGACAGGAGATGAGGAAGCGACTCAACATCATCCCGGTGATCACCGGCACCGCCACTCTTTGGACCGCCATGGCCGCGCTTCTCGTCTGGGGCTACGTAGTGAGACGGCAGCGGAACAAGAAGGTGCTCGCAGCATGGGAGGCGGAGGAGGCGGAGCACGACGCGGCCATCGATAGGATCCTGAGCGTCCTGGACCATCGCTCCGACCCAGGGGACGGAGAAGAGAATCCGCCGGGGCCAACCATTCACTGACGAACGTAGGGAGGAATCATCGCTTGCCGCAGGGTTTCCCCTCATAGAGGCAGGTCAGGCTCTTGTAGTCGCTCTCGTTGGCCGGCTCAATCGATTCGAGCTGGGCCGCCTCGCACACGGTCTTGCCCTCGGGCGCGCCGCAGAGATCACTCATCTTGGCCTTGAACGCGCCGATGTACTTGGCCCCTCCGGGCAGGGCCACGACCACGGGAAGCGGAAGGGTCGTCGATGTGTGGATCACGGCGAGATCAGCCGCGAAGGGAAGCGAGGCCATGTGAGCCAGGACCGAGCGGTCCACCACGGCCGCGTCGACCTCCCCCTTGTTCACGGAGCGGAGGCCCGAGAGAGGCCGCGGCTCGTTCACCAGGGTCACGTCCGAGGCCTTGATCTCCCCGCCGAACAGGATGTTGGTCACGAACGTCGGATTATAAAGGACCGCGCCGGCCACCTTCTTGCCCTTGAGCTCGGCCAGGGATTTGATCTTGGCCTTGGAAACCACGATCGAGTACTGCTCCTCGCCTCTGCCCGCCGCCTTCACCTTGGCGATGATCTTCATCTTGAGCTCCTTGTGAAGGCTCAAGTAGAGATCCGGAGTCACCACCGCCAGGCTCGGCGAATCGTTCTTGAGGTGCGAGGACCCTTGCACCGGGTCGGGGTAGAAGGCGCCCGAAGCGCTGTTTGCAGGCCATCCGAGGACATTCTCGACATGCCGGAGGAAGTTGTCGATGGCCTGCTGCGCCTGGGCCGTGGTTCCCGGAAACCCGGTGAGGCAGAAGATCATGTTCTTGTCGGCCGCAAGGCTCGTGGCGGAAGAGAAAAGCAATGCGAGAATGACGGTTATGAAGAGCGATCGTCGCACAGCCAAACCTCCTTGTTCTCCCCTTGTGTATGACAGCCCAAGAGCCCAATAAATTCAAGAGGGAATTCAGGCATCTCGGGATCGAAGATGCACGCAGTCGCCGGCGAGGATGATCTCGCGGCCGGACTCGGCCTCCACGATGAGCTCGAAATTGGGGCCGATATCCGCGGCGCGGCCCACGAGGACGCGGTCCGGCGTCTCGACCCTCACGGTACGGCCGAGCGTTCCGCACTTCTCGCGCCAGCGGCTCCGCAAAATCTCCCTCGAGAGGGCGCGGGTCTCGAAGAAAGCCTCGGCGATGGTTTCGAGGAGATCACGCCGTCCCTCCCTTCCGCAGGCCCGACCGGTCTCCAGGCTGACCGACGTGGCCAGATCCCCCAGACCAACGGCCTTCAGCTCCTCTCCGGTCTGATCCACGTTGATTCCGATGCCCAGGCAGAGCGCGTCGCCCTGGGTCTCGCCCAGGATCCCGGCGATCTTCTTATCCCGGACCAGAAGATCGTTGGGCCACTTGAGAAGCGCGGAAACGCCGATCCCCTCCAGGACGGATCGGACCGAGACCCCCATGGCGAACATGTCGCCGAGATCGACCGGCCTCAGGATGAAGGTCGCGTAAATCCCCCCCTCGGCGGAGTGCCACGGCCTCGAGAGCCTGCCTCTGCCCGCGGTCTGCGTCCGGGCGAGCAGGATCGTGGCGTGGGCCGCGCCCTTTCCGACGCGCCGCCTGGCCTCGAGATTGGTCGAATCCACGGAATCGAGCTCGAGGACGTTGAAAACCTTGTCTGTGGTGCTCATGATGCGGCGGCTTGGCGACCCCGACGGGAATCGAACCCGTGTTGCCGGCGTGAGAGGCCGGTGTCCTAACCGCTAGACGACGGGGCCGGAAGAGGGCGGTCGCTTTTGCCCACACTGGCTCGGGGACTAGGAGTCGAACCTAGATCAGCGGGGCCAGAACCCGCCGTCCTGCCATTAGACGATCCCCGAACGGCCCCCGTGGTTTATAATCTGGGAACCCCGGTTGTCAAGCGGACGCCGAGCTTTGCTCTGGGCCATGGGACCGTCGTAAAAATGTTCTTTAAAAACTCATTTTTCGATACAAGAGATGGATGATGGATTCCGAGGCAAGACCGTTTCCGAAGAAGGCGCTTTGGTGGCTCCTTCTCCCCATCCTGTCGATTTTCGAGCTCGGCGCCCAGATCGCCATCGACCGGAACGTGGCCCCCATGGAGGACTGGAAGGCTGCGGCGGAAGCGGTCCGCAAGGAGCACCGATCCGGCGACCTCGTCGTGATCGCGCCCTGGTGGGCCACGCATGCGAGGCTCGCTCTCAAGGAGCTCACGCCGATCGAGGACCAGGCCCGGGCCGACGCGAGCACCTACACGAGGCTCTGGGAGGTCTCGATCCGCGGGTCCGAAGCCGAGGAGGCCAAAGGGCTGAACCCGGAGTGGGAGGCGCGGTTCGGCAGGGTGCGGGTGCGGCGGTTCATGCTTCCCCGGCCCGCCCGGGTCTCTTACCGCTTCCTGCATCACATCGACCAGGCCAAGGTATCGATCGTCAGCCGGAACGGCGCCGAGAGCCCCTGCGCGTGGAGCGCCAATGTCTCGGTATGGCGATGCACGCGCCAGTCCGAGATATGGATC
>Ga0315282_10007647_pt1 | contig 17696 bp, 19 predicted proteins | sample YL17G07_20_MG_FD_203693 | JGI IMG/M metagenome (GOLD analysis project Ga0315282, IMG submission 203693) | Sediment microbial communities from Yellowstone Lake, YNP, Wyoming, USA - YL17G07_20 | ecosystem: Environmental > Aquatic > Freshwater > Lake > Sediment | place: USA: Wyoming | collected... | reverse complement strand
CGTTCCCTAAAGAATAAGTAGGCCTTGGCTCTGTCGTACTCCCTGGGAATCGCTCCATAGCTTAGATTTAGATTGCTTGTCATAAGCTAGGTTGTGGGGTGGCTCCCATTAAATTTTGATCTACTGTATAAGCTGATTAACGGCACGTAATCAATTCTAACAACTGCGATGCCTCAATCCACGATACAAGTGCCACTTGACTGAATTGATTCGACTGATTAGGAGATGGAAACGAAAGGAGGGTTAACATAATCGTGATACCTTTCCGCGATAATGCCCTCTACCGCGTCCCCTTTGTGTATGAGGATCCTATATCTGAACATCAATTTATCTTTGCTTCGAAGGGTGTACGTGCCTTTGTTGTTTGGATCGCCTGTGAAGTAGGAAATACCGAATGGGTTAGCGGTCATCAGTCCATAATCCCTTACATGCCAGTAGGTGGGATGACGGAAATTTGCTATATGATCGAATACTGCTATTCCAACGCGATCCCCATCCACTTGGCCCGAATAATCGCACCAATGGGCTCTCTTGCCCCATGTCTCAGCCTCGTTTATCGCGCCATAGGAGTTCTGGATCATCCCCCCACGTTCGACATCCATCGATGATGCGACCCTAACCGATATTATACCTCCCTCCTTAGTATCGCCAAACGTCACATCGCCCGTTACAGGTGCAAGCTCGATGTCGACATCTAGAATCTTATGATCATCAGAACAATTGTAGGCCCTCATCGTCCTTCTCTCCGAGAGTACCTTTTCGCCCGTCGAAGATACCCAATCACCTAAGGCGACGACCTCGGATAGGACGGGGCCAAATCGTTTCACCTGGAAACCCCTATGAACAGTCCTGCCGTGACCTTTCTCCTCGCTCCAGTTGTCAACTCCATTTACATCACCATGGGCAACCCATATGGAGCGATGATGAGGATGGTCCTTTACTTCTTTCGGATCATCTGGGATCATCGGGAATCCCCTAGTCACAGGTTTCCCATATGGACCTATGACAGGATGCAGGAAAGGCCTTGCCAAACTATTCGAGAAATGATATGTCGTGAAGAGACCCCCCCTGAGTATCATATCCACTTCATCTGCCCTCTCCGTGAGGGTCACAGCATCTGGGGCCCTCTGTTCCGGTTGAATGAGCAGATTATACACCCTTTCTTGTCCCCTTGATATGTTCTCGATCCAGCTGAGCCTTGCTCTCTTCTCCCCGATAAAATCAAGTTGGCAGGGGGTCTCTCTCCCAGAGTATGAATCGATTAGTTTGGCTCCATGCATGTGCTGTGGGAGATCGATCTCAATCGAAGTTGGGCAGTCAACCTTGTTATGGAAGCCAGCTTTGACCATGGCTTTCATCTCTACCACCTTATATCGCCTCGCCCCAATGGGATGGCCTTCATGGTAAAAATCTTTATCAGCCCAATTGGGATCCCTTCCCATTGCACGCAACCGGAGACCGCCGCACAATCCTCTACCGGCAAATGAAATGCATCAAATTCGGAAAGATTACCGGAAATGGTTGGGTTCTTCAAGAGGGCCATTCTATCTTTGCTGTGCGAAAAAAAGAATCATTTCGACAGGCGTATTAGCGCTTGCCTTATCTGTTCCATTCTCCTCCTAATCTCGGCCTCTTCATGAAGTCTTCCCGATCTGTGCAGATCGTAGGCCTTTCTTCCGAGTTCGGAGAGTTTCTCCTCCAAGAACTTCTTCTCGAACTCCTTTGGCACCCTAGTTGTCAGTTCAACCTGCTGCTCAGCCGTAAGCTCATCGCTTATCTCATCTAACAGATCATCGTTACTCATGATCTTCAACTAGGGTATGATTACCTTGCACCGCTACCTATTTGAGTCCTTCGCCTTCATTTTGGGGACAAAAATGACTCAAGATAGCCTTATCTGCCAACAGTTGGACCGGAGTCAAGAGGGAACATGAAGTGGACCCCCTGGGGATATACCTCAAGAGGGAAGGCATATGGCACAGATTCATCGATAAAAAGGAGACGATACACACCAAAGATGCGTCAGAGGCAACAGGGATAGAGTTGCACAGGATTAGTAAGAACCTCGTCTGTCGAACGAGCGATGGGGAGTACGTTCTGTTGGTCATTCCGGGCGACAGGAGAGTGGATTTAGGAGTTGCGGCTGAGATCCTGCGAACAGATGCGCTCCATCTTCTTCAGTTCAATGAGGCCGAGAGCGTCACTGGATATCCCCCTGGAGGCACGCCATCCATTGGCCATAAGCAGAAGATGAGGGTTATACTGGATAGATGCCTCCTCGAATACGAGACCTTCTACTGTGGCGGGGGGAGCAGAGATAGGCTTCTTGAGCTGAAAACAGAGGATGTCCTAAGACTGACAAGCGCCATCGTCGGCGACATCTGCTCAGCGATCTGAGCGCACCAGAAGCTCTCGAAGAGTGCTTTAGATGATCATCGTAGAGTACATCCTTTCACAAACTCCGACTGCAAGCACACAATGCACCACGCGCTCAGCTTGGCTGAAATCAAGTGCGGAATGATCAAGCTTGCCGAAGTGTATCCAGCCACTTCAAACTAATATTTTCCAGTTAGCTTTGAAGCTGCCTCTTTATCCGCGATTATTATCGCATCTTTATGCTTTTGGAGCAGTGAGGCCGGTACATTAACCGTTGGTGGTCCCTCCAACGTCTTCGCGATGGCATCGGCTTTGTTCTTACCACTGGCCAGGAGTATTATCATCCTAGCCTTCATTATGGTGCCTATGCCCATCGATATGGATTTTTTCGGAACCTCGTTCTGATCTCTAAAGAATCGTGCGTTGTCCTTAATGGTCTGAGCCGAGAGGGTTACAACTCTTGTCTTGGAATCTGCTGGCGAACCCGGCTCGTTGAAGGCTATATGGCCGTTAGAGCCGATGCCAAGTATCTGAAGGCCTATTCCTCCCGCCTCATCTATCATCCTCTCATAATCCCTGCAGAAGGCCTCAGGATCCTTTGATTTACCATCTGGGATGTGAACATCCTTCTTGTCGATATTTATATGATTGAAGAAATTGTGGAACATGAAATAGTTATAGCTCTGGTCATGAGTTGGCGCAAGACCCACGTATTCATCGAGATTGAATATCTTCACCTGTGAAAAATCAAGCCCTTCCTCCTTGTGCATCCTGATCAGCTCCCTGTAGAGCCCAAGGGGTGTGCTGCCCGTCGCAAGCCCTAGGACGAGTTTCTTGTTCTTCCTCACCTCTTCCGCAACGATCGAAGCTGCCTTCCTACTCATATCGTCATAGTCATCAGCCACAATAAGCCTCAGATATACCACCCACACGGCAGAAATCCGCTACATCGCTAGATAAGCTTTCAGGGCGTATCTAGTGATCTGGCTTCGGCGCCTTTCTTGTCGAGGTGTAGATCTCGTAGATGAGCATTAGGATAAGCGCAATTATTATGATCGTCCTGCCGGCCGCATCCTGTGCCGCGAGGAAGATCAGGCCTATTAGGGGTATCTTGAAGCCCGTCCACTTGCCGACTACAGCATTACCCGTAATGACATATGGATCCTCCACACTGTTGTGATCCCCTTTAGTTTGCAGATAAGTGATATTGTCGGTGATCTCCTTCGCCACAACCCTGTGGACTATAAGATCGGGTTCTTCTACCCAGCTCAGCTTCCTCCAGTCCCATTCCGTATGAACATAATACGGGTGTTGGAAGACTATAACATCGCCATTCTGCGCGCTAACTCTTGTGCTAGGCTTTAGGGTGGAGGGATCAACTCCCTGAATGACCAGTATGTCCCCTGCCCCAAGAGTTGGCGTCATGCTCGTCACATACCAGGGAGTCATATCGATTGCAACTATCACCACGGGATGTTCCGTCCTCAGGTAAACGCTGAGTGAGAACCACAAGGATTGCCAGATGAGCACAGCGCATAGGAGGATTATGCCAAGTTCAACAATGGTTCTTTGGGGTTCCTTAAGTCCTTTGAGGGACTTCATCAAGCCTGCGTCTCCACAGGCGGATAACCAGGTTGTGGCTCAGGAGCCTCGGTAGCGATCTTCCGAAGTTTCAAGAGAGATGCCACTAGGAGCGAAGCTCCACCGATTACGGCGACAGGAGGGAGTATGCCCTTAATTATACTGAATTGTAACTCGGGCTCGAGGACTTCATATTCCCATGTCTCGTTCAGATCGAACTTCACAAGAGTGCCAACCGATGATTCCTTCGGTAAGAAGATGTAGTAGTAAACGCCGTTGTTCGTCAGCGGAAGCGAAATATTTCCTGTCTCGCCGTTCGCGATATCCATTCTAAAGAGTGGGTTTGTGATCACAGAGGAATTCCTCGTGAACGCCATGTAGCTGTTGTTATCGATTATTGCGAAGATCAGTGAGACATTGGCGTAAACGCTACCAGCCAGGGAATAGTTGCGTCTCCCAGCCGGTTGCAGGAAATCCCCCTGATCTGAAGGAATGACAAGGAATGAATGGGGTGGCAGAGAGAAGAGGCTGTTGTTCAGAGCCCCACCCCACAGGGCATTCGATGACGCGACATAGGTCTTCTTCAGTGTAACGTCATATGGATAGTATCCAATAAATGTAGGAGCGAAGATGACGACTAGCACCGCTCCTATGATTGCCGCAATGAGATACTTCCTAGCTTTTTCCAATCTCAAGCGCCTCCAGCCTACTTCCATCGGTCAATGGGACGACCTTGCCTCCATCCGTTCTAGCAAAAAGTAATTTCGAGGGATCGCAAGTCGGATATTTCGTCAGAAAGCTATCTCGTATTTCGATGAGATCTGTTTTATTCGGGATATATTTTTCTTCGAGAAAAATTTTCACCGTGTATGCTTCACCGACCTTTATCCGTTTCTTAAGCTTCTTTTTGAATGCCTCAACCTCATCTTTAGTGGCGCAATAGACGGCGGCTCCTCCAACCTTCCTGTCTCCAATTAGGACATCGTAATGCAAGGATCCATCATCCCCGGCACCTTGAGCTGATACGGCAAGTGTAACGTCTGTCATTCGCTTCTCCACCTTGGCATTCCGATGCCATAAAAGCCTTCCGTGTAAGATTCGCAAGCGACCTCAAATGTCATCGCATCGGTCATTAGGGAATATTGACCAATAGGTTTTAATAGGTGATTAGCAATTGAATATAATGGGTGGCAAGGAAAGGACATCTGGCCAATGAATTCATGGCTGCATGTCCTATATTTTATCCTCCTCTCCCCCCCACCTTGCCACCGATCTATGAACGGTAGAGGTTAATCCATTCATTGAATAGTTGCATGGCCTTTGAGATCCGCTCCGGGTACTTGGCTCTAAGTATCTGAATGGCCTCCTGGATGGTTTCCGAATCCCTCATGACTCTGAGTATAATCAAGGCATCTTCCCTAACCTCGTCGTGTTTACATGATACTTCCAACAAGATCCCGGGTAAAGTCGATAGGAATTGCATAATATGATGTGATGTAGCGCCGATCAGGAGCCCATTCCCCAGGTCCACAAGAGGTGGCACTCCCCTCTTCTTCATCCTCTCAGGATCGGTCAAGGCTGTATAGGCCGATGCCCTATAACAATGCAATTCCACGTAGATCTTCGGCTTCAATTCACCTATCAGGGAGATCATCCTCTTCCCTTCTTCCGTTTCGTAATAGGCTCGTCTTAAAGTGCTGACATGCTTTCTTCCTATTGAGCACAATTGAGGGACTACCACCATCGAACCGGATCGTGGTGCTCCCTCACCTATCAATGCCTGGAGGATCGGACCTGTAGTCCTCCATTCCCTCCCATGGATGCCGCCAATCACTAGCCTTTTTGGACCCGGTCTAAACGAGACTAGGTCGAACCTTAAGGTATGCGCTCTATTGCCCGGTAACCCTTGCTTCATCGCCCTTTCTCGAAGGTCACTGATGAATACCCAACAACCGCCCTATTGTCGCCCATGATGTCCCCACTATTGGCGTATTTCAGCAGCGTTCCCTTCTCTGCTCCGAGCCTCTGTGCTACTCTCATCGCTATGGCCATCGGCCCATATCCACAGGCAGTAGATCCAGTCGAAGCGATTGTAGAATATAACCCGCCAACATCGAGCGCTAAAACGGCCGATATAACCTGTTCATCCTTCTTCCTGGCCTCTTCGGCAGGCTCGTAGTGAGTGAGGTCACTTGAGGCGACGAGCAGTGTTTCCCTTCCCACTATCGCCTCTGCTATGGCATCTCCCACCTCTAGGCTCGTCTCCTGACTCTGATCCAACATGCAGATCGGGACCAGTTTGAATTCCCCCAGAACATACTGGAGGAATGGCAGTTGGACCTCGATTGAGTGCTCGCTCGCATGGGAGAAATCGTCTATGGAAAAGCGCGCAGATCTCCGAACCAGGGAATATGTTAATTCGTTATCTATATCGATCGCCCCGAGAGGCGTCAGCCATTTTCCTTCCGGATATAGTGAGACATCAGTCCCAACGCCGGTATGGTTGGGTCCAACAACTACAACCGTACGAGGCCTCTTCCTCTCCGAGAGCAGAAGGAAACCATGTGAAGCAACTGGGCCCGAATAGATGTAACCCGCATGAGGGGACAAGAGTGCAATCAGTCCTTCTTCGAGCCCCCCCTCCTTTCTGGGAAGTCTGCCGGGTCCGAGTTCGTTAGTGAAACAGTCTCCAATGAGCTTCAGTAAATCCCTCTTATCAGAGGGATAGAAAGTGCCTGCAACGCAAGGTTTTCTAGTCCTCAAGCTCTAGACCCCTTCAGCGCAATTCAAAGCCCTTACGGTTGGCCCCTTATATGGATTAGCATAGTAGGACCATGTCCGCTCACGCCTTCAAAGCCAAGTTCTCATGAATTGCGAGCAGCTAAACGTTTCAACAACGCCTTAATAACATACCGCGATCCACACGTGAAACATGCCAGCAATTAACTGAACAAGTTACCAACATCCCCTTGTTCCGACAATTTCTAAGGCGTGCCATACCGTTTTCATTGCATCTCGTGAAATGATTTTCCACCTTTCTCACCGACATTTTAAATGCCGATCTGAATTATGCATAATCGCTATTTGCGAAAAATGATATGTCGAGAATGTTATCTCACTTTCGTAAAGCGGATCGAGAGCATCGGGGCTAGGTTGGAGTTATAATGCCCACGAAGCAAGTTACAAAAGGAGTTTAGTATAATAAATTCTCCTTACTGTCCCAGGCCTTGCCAATTTATGCCTTATAACAGCGTTATGCCTATATAGGGAAAAATCCGCTGCGTTACTCCTACATAATTCAAGGGCGTCCTGAGATGATAGTTCCAAACATCCTTGCTTTAATAGGTAGTACGCCAATGGTCAGGATCAATAGCCTTAATCCGAACAAAAACGTGGAACTCTTCGCCAAACTCGAGAAATTCAACCCTAGTGGCTCCGTCAAGGATAGAATAGCCAATTACATGGTCGAATATGCCGAGAAGGAGGGGGTACTCACAAAGGAGAAGATCGTCATAGAACCCACGAGCGGAAACACTGGCATAGGGCTTGCGATGGTGTGTGCCGTCAAGGGATACAAGCTTGTACTTGTCATGCCCGAGACGATGTCTATGGAGAGGAGGAGGATACTGATGGCTTATGGCGCCAAGATAGTGCTGTCCAAGGGCTCAAGGGGCATGGATGGGGCAGAGGACTTGGCGAAAGAGATCGTCTCAGGGGATCCCAAAAGGTACTTCATGCCAAATCAGTTCGCCAACAAGTACAATATCCTCGCCCACTACGAGACAACAGGCGCCGAGATATGGAAGGATACGGGCGGCATGTTGACACACGTAGTTGCGGGCATCGGAACTTCGGGGACGGCGATGGGGATATCGAGGTATCTGAAGGAGCGCAACCCCCACGTTAGGATAATAGGAGTTGAACCAGATCCGAATACACCGATACAAGGCCTGAAAAATCTTGAGACCCAGTATGTGCCACAGATATGGGATAGCTCTCAGATAGATGAGAGGCATACCGTGTCACTCCAACTTGCTGAGGAGACAGCAAGGCTTCTCACCCTGGTTGAAGGGATTTTCTGCGGTCCGAGCTCTGGCGCGATTTTGCACATAGCTCTGAAGAAGATCGCCGAAATGGACAGGGGGGTGATGGTTACAGTCCTCCCAGATGGCGGGGAGAAATATCTGAGCACTCAGCTTTGCGATCCTGCGAAATGCCTCGAATGCGCGAGGAAATACAAGATCCCATGTGCCTATGCCGACCAGAGCCTTTCACTATAGGCGTTGCAATTTAAAAAGGCAATCCGAGTAGCTGTCCTACGAGTCCTCGTAAGATCATCTGTCAAAGGCCTTAAGGAGGCACTCCAGTATTACTTGACTTATCGCCTTCTTCTATCGGGATAAGCGTTATGAGCTAGTATAGGCGTTGATGGGCGAGGTTCCTTTCTCGATGTCCGAGGATTTAGATAAGCTGTGCAAAGAAGCCGTGAAACTTGGGGCTACCGAGGCAAAGACGATTAGGTCAAATGACGTTGTGACTGCTGAATGGGTGAGGCTGAAGTGTCAATTCGGTTGTGGAGGATACAATCAGCATCTCACATGTCCGCCGTTCAGTCCAACACCGAGCGTCATGAGACAAATTCTAAAAGAATATGAGTGGGCTATCCTGTTGAAGTTCAAACCCCCATGGCCTGGCAAAATAAGAACCGTTATCTCTGGAATTGAGAGGATGGTCTTCCTCTCGGGCTACTACAAGGCCTTTGGCCTAGCTTCGGGTCCATGCGAGCTCTGCGAGGATTGTAATGTCAAGGAGGCATGCAAAAACCCTGACAAGGCGAGGCCATCGATGGAAGCTTGTGGGATCGATGTATACGCCACTGCAAGAGGAGCGGGCCTTCCCATAAAAGTTGTCAGGACTCATGATGAAATTCCGACATATTACGGCCTAGTGCTAGTTGGTTAGCTAGAGATCGCACATAGGCGATGTTGATGATATTTCAGGAGATTGAGCAATTACTAAGGGATGAGATGGTACAGCGGAGAGAGGAAGGCTGCAACGTCGAAAACTTCCAGCTTCAGCTCGATGAAGCCCTCCGGGTTCGGTCACCGCAGAGGCTTGATGCCGTTTATGAAGAACTGATGGCATTACACCCTTTAGTGACATATCCCTACAAAGAGCCATCAGGCCTCGATGAAATAAGGAGAGAAACACCCCACATCCAGAAAGAGATGCGGAGAGTCTCGGAGGCCGAGCTTGCAGACAGGCTACTTGGCGCCTGGCTTGGTAGGTGCGCAGGTTGTCTGCTGGGAAAACCCGTTGAAGGTTGGAGCAGGGAGAAGATAAGATCTCGACTTGTCACTTCGGGTTCTTATCCGCTTGATGGTTACATGCAGGACAACGTAAGAGGAATGGTGAGGGACGACGACATGGATTATACAATCCTTGGGCTTCACATCCTCGAGAGCCACGGCGTTAATTTCACAACCGAGGATGTCGCCAATGAATGGCTAAACCACTTGCCGTTTGGTCTCGTATATACTGCAGAGAGGGTAGCTTATCGCAATCTGGTGAATGGCCTTCAGCCTACTGAGACCGCAATGTACATGAATCCCTACAGGGAGTGGATCGGAGCTCAGATAAGGGCCGATATATGGGGTTACGTCGCACCGGGACGGCCAGAGCTAGGGGCTGAACTCGCCTATCGAGATGCAAGGCTCTCCCATGTCAAAAACGGCATCTACGGGGAGATGTTCATCGCTGCTGCACTCTCTGCAGCCCTCGTATCGGATGATATCGAAGATGTAATCAGAGTTGCCCTATCGGTAGTGCCTTCGAATTCAAGGCTTGCTGAAGCTGTTAAGGACGTCTTGACTTGGAGGACGAGGTACGGTGGATGGGAAGATGTATGGGAGGAGGTTATGAGAAAATATGGATCATATCACCCTGTCCACACAATCAACAACTTGGCATTCGTATTGATCGGCCTTTTATACAGTGGTGGGGAGCTTGGAGATACGATAGCCAAGAGCGTTATGTGCGGCTTCGATACGGATTGCAATGGCGCCACATCGGGCTCGATAATTGGTGCCATAGTTGGTGCGAAGGGCCTCCCCTCCGGATGGATAGAGCCACTGAATGATAGCATTGAAAGTGCAGTCATTGGCTTCGCCGAGAATAAGATCTCGGATCTAGCTGAACGAACGGAGAAGCTCGCTAGGGCCTAGGGATATCTTCAGGTGAAAAGTCCCTTCAGGAAATCGAGGGAGCCCTGTGCGATCGTCCTCGGGTCTGGATCGAATTTAAAGACTTCAACCGATAAATAACCCGCGTAGCCTATGTCCTCTAAGGCCGTCTTGATCCGTTGATAATCGGCCCCACCAGTTCCAGGGCCTCGTTCGTTGTCATCGTTAGCGTGGAAGTGAACCAGGATCTCGCTATTATTACGTATCGCATCGGCTGGTGACTCCTCCTCGCCGGTCATGGCGTAGACATCGAGTGCGAGCTTGATGTGATCGCATCCCATGGCCTTTATGAACAAAGCTGCCTCCTCGGCCCTGTTTATGAAGTTCGTCATATCGTGCCGAAGGGGCTCGAGGCCGATTGTCACATCCCGTTCCTCCAGCGTCCTTACGCAGGCTCCGAAAGTTTCCTGCGCGAGCTTCCAGCCCTGAGACTTCTCCATTCCTCGAATATCCCTTTGTCTAGGGCTGCCGAATACCATCGTCCTACAATCTATGTCATCGGCAAAGGAGATGAGCTCCCTCAGATATTCTGCGGTCTTCGATCTCACATTCGGATCGGGATGGCTGATGTGCAATCCTTCGGGCTTTACAAGGAGCCAATGAAGGGCCGAACATCTTATGCCGAAGGAGTTCATCTCCTCCCTTATCCCCTTCCGTCGCTCTCTACCCAACTCGACGACCGAATTGCAGAGCGTGAAGGGCGCGATCTCTACTGCGTGATAGCCGATATCCGAGATGAACCTCAGGATCTCCTTAAACTCCCAGTGCTCGAAGAGCTCATTGCAAATCGAGAATCTCATCATGATGTGCCATCATGCTAACGATCGATTTTAACTTTTCCGGGCAAAGCCTACCTTCACCTGTTGTCTGAACTCATTGCACAAGAGACCAAAAGTCGATAGAGGTGTCTAACTAGAAGCGGCGGTCCATTTATATGGCATTCGGGATTTATGCTGTGGGGAACTCTGCCTGGATCCGCACCAACAAGACTTGGTAAGTGCTTTTTACCAACAACTCGGTATGGGACTCATAGGAATAACAAAAGTATGAATATGATGAGTTCGTTCTGCGGATCTCGAACGTTTTCTCAATACTCTATCAAATTACATTATCTGATATTCACAATCAATCTACAAACTAGCTTAGTGAATCTGAACATTGGGTGCAAAGCCCTTCTAGGAAGAGGGCAAAGAACTACATCGATCTGAACGTGACTTTTATTCGGTAAAATCGCATTGAAATCCACGGGATATCCTATGCATTGAGAGTTCCTTTCATAGGGCTCATTTGGGGAATATCTTTATCTACTGTTAATACAACTTCTACCGGGATTAGTCGATGGTCGAAGAAGGAATCGATTTATTGATATGCGGGCAGCTCGGGTCCGGATGTACGGAGGTAGCTGAAATCATCGCGTCGAAGATGAAAATGACCTTCTTCAATACGGAAAAATTACTCCATCGCTTGGCTGCCGATTTGGATCTATCATTTTCGGGGATCGCAAGGAAGTCGACTTCAGGAGAGGTTGAGATCGATGAGTCCCTCTCAGGCCTCATCACGAGCTATATGCACGACAAGCACATGAAAAGGGTGATAATCGAGGGGAGGACGGCCTTCATGGCCTTCATGGAACCTGCAACGGTGAAGGTGCTCCTTACGGCTCCCATATATGTTAGAGCTCACCATATTTCAAAAGTGAGGGGCATAGACTACGATAAGGCCCAGGAAGACATAGAGTCAAGCGACGAGGATAGAGGCCACCTTGTAAGGCGTCTATGGAAACTTGACTGGCTTAATCCATCGCTATACGATCTTATAATAAATACGGGTGCCTGGAGCTATGAGCAGGCGGCAACAATGATAGAGGAAGCCCTGAAGTCGAGGGGCATTACAAAGGAGGTCTGAGGGAAATGCCCAGTCAAATCGAACTCGTTGTAGCACCATCTTATTCGGGCGATATCTCCTGCGTGAGGCTCGATAACGCGAGTATGAATATACTCGAGGTCAGAGAGGGAGATGATGTCGCATTGACCGGCATTACACACTTTGGCATAACTTCGGGGATACGCATTACAGCCAAAGTCGCTAAGGTCAAGGTCGCGGATGAGGGAAAGGGCCTGATCAGGATTTCACCCGATTATAAGGGCTTCAGTGTAGGCCAAAGAGTCATCGTAATGAAGTCAGAATGACGCTAGCGCCACCTCTTCAACACGAACGATGTCAGAGTCTTATCAACACCCTCTATGGCTCTAATGCGATCCACGTAGCGATCCGCTAGGGAGATCGAACTCGTCCTAACATTAACTAGAAGATCATATTCACCAGTTACTTCAGCGATGCTGTTCGACTCTCGGATCTCCCTTCTTACATTCCTAGCAACTTCAGCTATGCGATCAGCCTTAACATCTATGAAAACGATAACCTCCGTAGATCTCGGGATTAAGCGACGCTTTGCGAGGTTGTCCTGTCTGATCTTCAGGACCTTTGAAGCAATCTCCTCGAACTCACTATCCGATATGTCATACCTGGAATCATATGCACGTCCCCTTATCTCCTCCGTCAGCTGTGTCAAGACGTTTTCTGGGATATTCGTTATCCCATACTCTCTCAATTTTATAGAGACGTTGCTCTTCCCGGAGAGCCCCGAGAGGATGATGCTCCTTGACCTGCCCACCTTCTCCGGTGGATAGGGTTCGTATGCCGCAGGATTCTCGAGGATCTTCCTCGCATGAACCCCCGCCTTGTGCGAGAAGGCATTATCTCCAACAATCGGATCGTGAGGATTTGGTCTGACCCCCGAGAACTTCGATACCATCTCGCACACGTCCCCAAGGTTCTCGGTTCGGACGTCCAGCCCCATCTTCCCGAGGGCGACGGCCAACTCCTCAGTTCTAGTTATCCCGCATCTCTCGCCTATTCCCAGGACGGAGGCGTTGAATTTCCTAATTCCAGCTTGGTAGGCTGCTAGGCAGTTGGCCAGGGCAAGGCCCAGGTCATTGTGGCAGTGAGCCAAAATGGGAATGCTCAATCCATTTCCGATTTCCTCAACCATCTTCTTGTAGCCATCGGGGAAGGCTGAACCCACTGTATCAGCTATACAGAGCGTCTCAGCTCCCGCTCTCTCTATCTTCTTAGCAGCTTCCTTCATGAAGGCCATATCGGCCCTAGTGGCGTCTTCCAGCGTGTACTTCCTAACCCTTACACCCTGCCCCTTCGCATATCTGATGTCGTTCTCCATCTTCCCGATAGCCGCTTCCCTTGTCAGATTCATGGTTGCGAGGTGGATATCGGAAATCCCAAGGTACATTGCTATGGGCGCTCCACAGTCCTTCGATACGTCTATGTCCGACGTCAACGATCTATGGTGGAGAACTACTCTCTCCGGACCGAACTCCTTGGCAAGTTCAGCCGCCTCTCTGGAAGTGTATCCGATATAGCAATGGAGTTCGATGGTCTGAGCCAGCCCATTCTCAATAAGAGCTGACCCGATCTCCTTCTTCTCCTCTATTGAGAAATGGACTCCTTGCTGCTGTTCTCCCTCTCTGAGCGTCGAATCCCACAACTCCACTCTGTCAACCAAATTAGACACGAAGCACAAAGCAGGGGGAATCCCAATTTAAGCACTTCCAAGAGCAGCATCGATTGGGAAACCGAGCCCACAAGTAACTAAGATAAGATGGCCTTGAGGATGTGTGGCTAATGTTCCCCGCAGGTTAGGGGAATCGAATTGATTCAATGAGATTTGGTGAATGAATTCAAGCAGAAGTATTTCTCATTGACAAAGCCACTAACCGATGGGATATCGAAATTAATTAATTAACGACATACAACCGACACTTTCCTCTTTCTTGCAGTCTATGAGCTATCTATATTGAATGCTGAATATATAGAGAGGTCCATCAATGAAACCGCCCCGAATCCGGCGTTGCACATTTCAGCCAAGATTAAACTCACGTCGCCAATACGAACAGTATGACTATTGGTCAACTGCCGATGAGAGAGCCTGCAATTGATCCCTGTGATGTCATCAGTTCAGTTACTGCCCTTTGGTGAGGACACCCCTCCATGGGCCCAAATCTGGTAACAGCCAGGGCTCCGACGGCGTTAGCGAATGTGGCTGCACGTCTGATGCTATAGCCCCTGAGCAATCCGACAACGAATGCAGCATCGTAGCTGTCACCAGCGCCCGTCGGGTCCGTCTCCTTCACCTTGAAGCCAGGTACATGGGTGCCTTTACCCGCTCCCTCGGTTATGACCGTGCTCCCAGATCTCCCGCGTTTCAGGGCGACTATCCTGGGCCCAACTCTGATCAACTCCTTACATGCCTTCAGGTGATCCTCTTCGCCGGTCAACATTGAGGCCTCCTCGCCACTCGGCAGGACAATATAGGCCCTCTGAAGGATCGGTTTACAGATTCTCCTGATCTCCCCCTCATCTAAGAGCTCGGGCCTCAAGTTGGGGTCAAAGGATATCCTCAGCCTTCCCGCCTCAGCAATCCTTGCCGCTCTATAACAGGCCTCCCTGCTGCTCTCACTCACCGAAAGCGATGAGCCCATTATGTGCAGGAACTTTGCCCTCTTCACGTAACCCACATTCACATCCGAGGGATTGAGCTGACCTGCTGCTGCGTGTCTTAGGTGAAAGATGAACCTCCTGCTGCCATCCCTTTGGTACATCACGAAGGCCGTGCTCGTTGAGAACCCCTTAACAACCCTCATGTATTTCGTATCAACGCCGTCGTCCTCGAGGCGATGCTTTACGACGAGGCCAAAGTCATCTCCACCTATCGTTCCGATGAACCCTGTGCTCGTCCCGAGCCTTGCCGCTGCATCCGCGAATATGGCTGGTGCACCGCTCGGATACGGCCCAAGGAAGACATCAGGTCTAGTGAATGGAATCCCCCTCCTCTCCCTCATTATCTCAACCAGAGCTTCCCCCAGAGTCACTATATCGGGCATTGTATAGCCCCCTCCATCATGCATCAACTCACTACGGGGAAGAGTTTAACTGGCTTTCCTTTGAGCGCAGGGCAGTGGTGAATGATTGAGAATTGTGGACTTGAGGAGTGACACAGTCACCCTTCCCACCGACGAGATGATCGAAGCAATCAGGACTGCTAAGTTGGGGGACGATGTCTTCGGCGAAGATCCGACGGTCAATAGACTGGAGGCGCTGGCAGCTGAGAAGATGGGAAAGGAGAGGGCTCTCCTCGTGACGAGCGGGACTCAAGCCAATCTCGTGTCTCTGATGGCCCAGACAAAGAGAGGTGACGAGGTGATCCTAGAGGCCGAATGCCATACCTACTACTATGAAGTTGGCGGGATCTCTGCTGTGGCAGGCCTAATCCCTAGGCCGTTGAAAGGGGTGCGAGGTTCGCTGAATCCTGATGACGTTGAAAGTGCAATCAGGCCGAAAAATATCCACTTTCCCGAGGCGACGCTTGTCTGTCTTGAGAACACGCACAACAGGGCAGGAGGCGCCGTAATACAACCGTCTGTTATGAGGAAAGTTCACGATGTCGCGGGCTCCCACGGGCTCCAACTTTACATGGATGGTGCTAGGATCTTCAATGCCGCTGTGGCCTTGGGCGTCGATGTGAAGGAGCTGACCAAACATGTTGACTCACTGATGTTCTGCCTCTCGAAGGGCCTAAGCGCGCCCATCGGTTCGATTGTGGTGGGCAACAGCCAATTCATAGAGAGGGCCAGGAGAATCAGGAAGATGCTTGGAGGGGGTATGAGACAAGCTGGGATAATCGCTGCCCCCGGCATAATCGCAATTGAAAAGATGGTCGACAGGCTAAGGGAAGACCATGAGAACGCTAAATATCTGGCAAATGGTCTGGCAAAGCTCAATGGGGTTTCGCTCGATCCTAGTTCCGTAGAGACCAACATCGTGATATTCGAAGTAAACATCCCAGGAGTTGATTCGGAAAGGATTGCCTCGATGTTGGCCGAAAAAGGCGTCCAAACCCTCAGCATCGATAACAATAGGATGAGGGCCGTTACGCATAGAGGAATCGAGAGGGGTGACATCCAATACGCAATGGACGCCTTCCGCGAGGTTTGGGAAAGAATCGCCAAGTGAAATCGAATATTAGCGGGTTCACATCCAAGCCCTTAATGAGTGGAGCACTATATCCGGCCACACTTGATATCTTCGATGAGTTCCATGGTCTTGACTGCATCCTCAAGGTTGGTCTCGGGTTGTCTACACTCCTTTATGCAATCTATGAAATGCCTATTTTCAGCATAGTAGCCGTAATACTTGGCGAACTCGCTGCTTCCAGCTGTTTCGTCGGCCCTTATGATTAGGCCCTCCTCCTTGTTATCGCTGTATATCACAGCCTTCTCGTTTGGGTCCATGAACGCCGAGATCCCCTTGGCATGCATCTCAAACGTGTGTACTCGTTTCCCAACGACCCAGTTCGTGACTAGAAAACCAACGCACCCGCCCTCGAACTCGATCAGAGCGTTGAAGCTATTCTCGTAATCGGCGTAGATGTTCCTCACGCTGCTCTTAACTCCCTTAACCTCACCTGCCATCCACCGCAACGTATCAACAGCGTGTATCGCATCGCACGTCAGGATATCAACGGCCCCCTGGTAGTACGGGTGTTCTATTTCCGGGATGTTCTTGAAAAAAGTAGCCATGCACTGTATTATGGGTCCCCTCTCCTCGACGATGGATTTCACCCTCCTCATCAATGGTATGTAACGCCTGTTGAATGCGACCATTGTCAAGCAATCATTCCTCTTCGCCATCAAGGCCATGTTCCTGGTCTGTTCAAGACTTACACCGGGCGGTTTCTCCATGAAGACGTTGAGTCCCTTCTTGAGGTTGTATATCACCAAGTCATAGAGATGATGAGGAGGCATGACTATGTAAATGGCGTCAAGATGGTTCTGATCGACCATCTCCCTGTAATCCTGATATCTCTTCTCAATTCCATATTTATCGGCCGTCTCGCCGAGTCTCTTCCGGTCAAGATCGCATATCGCCTCGATCGTGACATCTTTGAACTCGGAAAGCGAAGGATAATGGACGGCGTTGGCCATTGAACCAGCTCCTATCATCCCAACTTTCAGCGTCTCCATGATATACTCGTCGAGTTGAGTTTTACAGAGTATACTAATGCCTTTTGGTGGATATCGGCGAAATCTCGCGAGTGAGTCGAGCCGACAAGAATCGACCTGATGAGGCGATGATATCCTCCCGTCCACAGGTGACGTTCAGACGGGATTTGTGGAAGGCTTCAACCGCCCATCTCCCCTCGAAAGGCCGTCGTAGAATGAAAACGAGGCATCAGGTTTCCGATCGCATCATTAGACTTGGCGGATGCTGAACCTCTGACTTCGAATGCCTCTGGCTTCTTGCCCTCACAAATGCAAGAACCACATTGAGTGCGTTCAACATTGAGGCTCCAGTAAGGAGGACGACAAAGAACCTCAGATCAAGGACGTACGATGCTTCAACATTCCCCATCACGTTCGATAT
>Ga0315282_10007645_pt1 | contig 17701 bp, 16 predicted proteins | sample YL17G07_20_MG_FD_203693 | JGI IMG/M metagenome (GOLD analysis project Ga0315282, IMG submission 203693) | Sediment microbial communities from Yellowstone Lake, YNP, Wyoming, USA - YL17G07_20 | ecosystem: Environmental > Aquatic > Freshwater > Lake > Sediment | place: USA: Wyoming | collected... | reverse complement strand
TGAATAGTACCACCTTTTACTATCTTTGCCCCTTTAGGGAAGGAAGTTAAATTACTTACTTTAAGTCCAGTATTATATTTCAAGCTCAATATTTCGATAGAAGTCATAGGCTGATTCTTGGTGTCATGTAACTCAATCTTTATAGGTTCAAAGGCCTCTTTATCTAGATAAAAGATACCTTTTCCAAAATCACCTTTCTGATTTGACTTTAAGGTAGCAGTAAGGACATAGACCTCTTTTTTACCTAGTTTCTTCTCCTCAACAGTAAGGTTATAAGTCTTTTCTAGTTCCTGAAAAATATTGTTGAGACTACTAAGATCTATACTGCTAGTATTCTGAGCATTTTCTATCTTGCTTTGTACTACCTGATTAGTCATAGGAGAATACATGCTTAATAGTTTTTTCCCACTATCTATAACCATTACCGTTCCCTTAAAAGCCTCAGGCTCAAGATAAGTAATTCTTACTATCTGAGGGCTCACCATAGACTCTATCTTTAATCTATATGAAAGCTTTGTACTACTTGTCTGACCAGATTCTGATGATGCTCCAATAAGACTCATAGACATAGATATCTCTATAACAGAGTCCTTTATATCTTTAGTCTTGCTAGTTACTTTATCTATTAATTCCTTCGGTGTGATTGCAAATGTAACAGATTGTCCAATTAAAAGAGATATAAGAACTACGCTGATAAAAACTAATAACTTACGCATATCTGCCTCCTAGATCTTTAGAGTGATGAACCATAGCCTATTCCTACTGTATTTGGAGTAAATCTCAATATAATTGAATCTGTTTCTGAAAGATTAAAAACTAACTTACCTACTGGGGAAAACTTTTCCTTATAATAATCAAAGCCTAAATCTAGATTTAATTTCTCTAATTTCAAAGAGCCATTAAGATTTATACCCCACGAACCATCGTTAAAGCATACATAAGGAATAAAATTCCCACCAATAATGGCACCACCAGAAAGCCTCTCCTTATAACCTATCCCAAATGGTAAAGAATTTGCAGGATATACGAAGAAGTCACTTGTAGAAGAGGTATAACCTATATCCAGACTAATAGCTTGAGTTCCACTGGCAAAGCCAAGTGTAGAATACGTTGCAAATCCAAGATTACCTGAATTCAGGGTCAAATAATTTCTGTAATCATAACTACCTAAAATAGGGCCAATGACTTCTGTTCCATCCCTCTTAAAGCCTAAACCCCAAGAGTTCAAAGCCTTATAAAGCCCTGTAGTATCATTATAGCCCTCATAAGCAAGCTTAACTTCAGCACCAAAAAGGTCATAATTTGGAAGACTTCCAATCATAAAACTATATGAATTCATATTCTCATCTGCCATTGAAAACAAGATCCCTCTTGTATCAGGTTTCACTATAAGCGAATCTCCTTCCTGATAAAGATTACCTAAAACTAAATGAAATGGTTCATAATCGAATCTCCCATCTATAAAGTATCTGTCCTCTCCTGAAACTTTAGATACCCCAAATTCCCAACTCCCTTGGGCAAAAGCTGGTAGATTCCATAAAACTAGAACTACAATTATTACACTAACTAAAGCGGTCTTTTTCAAAGTTATTCCCTCCTTTACGTTCATTATAATAAGAAATACTTTCTAATATTAAAAAAGTTCGAAATCTCATCTAAACTCTTCTAGTATATCACTATAATCTATCCCTCAATTGGCTGTCTATAAAGAGGACCAGACTTTAGCTGAGGAATTTGTTCTTCATAAGTAAGAAGAATTTAGACATAATACTCGCTATCGTCGGTACTCCATGTCCTGCCTCTCCACCTACAACAATCTTTACTTCCATGTAGACCTCCAGTTATAAAAAATAGGGGACGGTTTACGTCCCCAGTTATATTTAAGTTTACTCCTTTAGATCATTTAGAAGCTTGTAGTATTCTTCTCTTGAAATCTCACCAGATGCATATCTATTACGGAGAATCTCTAGTGAAGAGTCGATAGAAGTATCCCTTCTATTTATCTTAAGAAGATACCAAATCCCTAATAATATAATGCCAATAATGAATAACGGCAAAATCCAAGAAAAAGGATTCCAGTATCCTCCATACCATGGAGCTCCAAAAAACATAGGGCATCCTCGCCACCACATAATTACATCTCCTTCCTCTTAAGATTATACTAGATAATTTAAAATTTCTTCAAGCTCTTCTATCTTCTCGTCTATTCCGCCTGTTTCTATTGCTTCTCTTACACAGGTCTCCATATGCTTCTGTAATATCTCTTTATTTGCCTTCTTTAAAAGAGCTATTACAGAGAGTAATTGTTTAGAGATGTCTATACAGTATCTATCTGTCTCTATCATTTCTATAATGCCATTAATCTGTCCCTTTGCTGTTTTTAGTAGATTCAAACTCTCTTGGTGTTTATGGCTCACTAGAGCTTTACCCTCCTCAACCTTAATGAATTAGTAATTACATTGACAGAGCTAAAAGCCATTGCCATTTCTGCTATGATTGGATGTAAGAAACCTAAACTAGCTAATGGTATACTAATCGTATTATAAAAGAATGCCCAGAAGAGATTCTGTCTTATCTTTCTGAAGGTCTCTCTGGAAAGTTTTATCGCTTTTACCACTCCAAATACATCTCCTTTTACTAATACAATGTCTCCAGATTCGATCGCTATATCAGTTCCTGTTCCCATAGCTATACCAACATTTGCCTGCCTTAAAGCAGGAGCATCGTTTATCCCATCTCCTGCCATTGCTACTACAAAACCCTTAGCTTGTAACTCTTTTATAATATTTAGTTTCTGCTCTGGCAATATATCTGAAACTACATCGTCTATCCCAACCCTGCTAGCTATAGCTAGAGCTATGTTCTTATTGTCACCAGTAAGCATAATAGTTCTTATACCCATACTCTTTATCTCCCTAATTGCCTCTATAGAGTTCTCTTTTAAAGTATCTGCAATACCAACGACCCCTAAAATAGAAACTTCATCCGCTAGTAGTATTACGCTGTTAGCATCTTTCTCTAGCTTATCAATTTCTCCTTTATAGAGAGACATATTATATCCATTTTCTAAAATAAAACGAGGACTACCGACAATATACCTCCTTTCACCAATGCTTGCCTTTATACCCTTTCCTGGAATTACTTCAAAAGAACTTAAATCTGGAAACTCTATAGACTTTTTCCTAGCATAATCTACAATAGCCTTTCCGAGAGGATGTTCGGAATTATTTTCTATAGAAGCTATAATTCTAAGGAAATCCTTTTCATCTAAGTTAGAGGAGATATATGTAATTTCTGGAACTCCTTTAGTAATAGTTCCAGTCTTATCAAAGACGATAGCATTTATATCTTTCATTGTTTGAATAGCCTCTCCATTTCTTATAAGGATACCATTTCTAGCACCAATTCCACTCCCTACCATAAGGGCAGTCGGTGTAGCCAACCCTAAGGCACAGGGGCATGCGATTACAAGAGTAGATACTGCAACAGCAATCGCCTGAGAAATTGGATTAAGACCAGGATTAATCCAGGGGATATAAGGGGCTAGGATTAATAAGATATTCTTCCCCTCCTGAGGGAATATTAACCAGAGCAGAAACGTTACTGCAGAGATAGTTAATACTACAGGGACAAATATTCTAGTTACCTTCTCGGCAAATTCCTGTATAGGGACCTTAGTCCCTTGTGCCTCTTCTACAAGTTTTATAATTTGAGATAAGAATGTATCGTCACCTAGCTTAGTAACTTTTACTTTCATTGCCCCTAACTGATTTATAGTAGCACCAATTACATTATCTTTTACCGTCTTTCTTACAGGTATAGATTCTCCTGTAACCATAGATTCATCTATATAAGTCTCTCCTTCTATTATCACCCCATCAGTAGGAACCTTTTCCCCTGGTCTTACTATCAAGATGTCTCCTATTTCCAATTCCTCAATAGGAACACTTATCTCTTCTGTATCTCTTATAACCCTTGCATCTTTTGCCCCTAATTTAATAAGCTGTTTTATTGCCTGTGAAGCTCTTCCTTTAGCAGACATTTCTAAATACTTCCCTAGGAGATGAAAACTCATAATCATAGAACCAACAAGAGAATAATTAGATATGTTTATACCCAAAAGGTTCATAATTCCTGTGGCAAAAGAAGCTGTTGTGCCCAATGCTATAAGTACATCCATACCTAATACTCGATGTAAGATAGAAGTTATAGATGATTTTATCACATTTCTTCCTATCCAAAAGATAACAAGAAGAGATATCAGTATCTGGACTATATCAAAATAAGGAATCATAAGATGCCTATACATCTCAAAAAGCATAACAATAGCAGAAGGTCCAGTTAGAATCCAAGACCAGAGCATTCTTCTTTTGGCATCATTTACATAAGAGTCTTCATCTTCTAAAGAGTGTTCCTCTGTAATTACGAGCTTATAACCTAAATCTTGGACTATATCCATTAATCTTTTAGGATTAATTAATACTGGGTCATAAGAGATATGAGCTTTTTCAGTTGCCAGGTTAACACTAGCCTTATAGATTCCTGGAGCCTTATTTAGAGTTTCTTCTATAGTTTGAGCACATGAAGTGCAGGACATTCCCTTTACTTTAAAATTTCTAGTAATCTTATGAAAAGAATCAACTTCAGCATCATAACCTAAATCTCTAATAGTCTTAGTAATAGATTCAATATCTATCTTATCATCTATATCTAATAAGGCTTTGTTTAAAGCGAAATTCACTGTAGCGTTAGCCACATAAGGATTTTTATTAAGAGTATCCTCAATCGTCTGAGCACACGATATACACGACATTCCACTTATCTTCAAAGTTACTCTTTTAGTCATTTTCTCTCCTTTCTATATCCCACCCCATCTCGGGTGGGATATAGAAATTGTAACACTATCCGATGAAAAAGTAAAGGGTTACTAACTTAAAACTTTCTATGCGAAATACTATCCCTAATAAGTTCTTTTAATGGAACTATCTTATAGCCTTTCTTTTTTACTAGATTTATAAAATCTGGGAGAAGGTCAATATCAGCCTTAACTCCAACATGAAGTACTATAATACTTCCAGGGAAGATACTATCTCTCAACTTTTTCTTAAGGATTTCCTCATCCTTTTTAGAAGTAACTGCATAATCTCCAAGGGCCTTACTCCACATAACTAAAAGGAGAGAATTATTTGAAAGCACTTTTGTAACCATATCATCATAATCACCACCAGGAGGACGGAAATACTTACACCTTATACCAAGCAGCTTCTCTATTAAGTCTTGGGTCTGAAGGATCTGACTCTTTACCTCTGGATAAGGAAGAAGTGTTAAATTTAAATGGTCAAATGTATGGTTACCTAATTCATTTCCACTTAAAACTATATCACGTAAAAAATAGGGATAGAGCATACCCTGACGTCCTACAATAAAGAACGTTGCAGGAACATTGTCACGTCCTAATATATCCAAAACTAATGGGGTATATAATGGTTTTGGTCCATCATCAAATGTCAGTGCTATCTCTTTTAATTTTAGATTCCCTCGGTAAATAGTATTAGAAAATATCTTACCTGTTCTAAGGCATAAAACCCTTATAAAAAGATTTCTGACTTTCCCTAGAATACTACCAGTATAACCTGCAGGTCCACGTCTAGTTCTATTGGTATTCTCTACTACTTTAGAATCTTTCTTTAAATTTAATAAGTCTCCAGATATCAAAAACCTATCGTAGTAAACTCTATCTATCTTATTAAAAAAGCTAATCGATTCGAGTTCGGGCTTATAGAATTTTTCAAAATCTTTTCTCCTTATAGATGCAGTAAAAGTTACTCCAATTTCCTTAGAGAAAATTTTTGACTTGTCTCTATATATACCAGAGAGGTCTATTTCATCTACTTTAGGGAAATACAAAAAGACTAATTTAATAATCGCCATAGAGAAATTATCAAGGTCTTTGAGTATTCTAGTTTTATCAGGTTCATAAAATGGGCCATAAAAGAATCTTACACTGACAACTGTAATATGCCCATCCATTAAGATGTCAAAGTCGTTTATTCTGTCTAATAAGCTAGTAAATAGCAAAATACTCTTGAGCTGTTCTATACCTGGTTCAAAACTTATGCTCTCTTGAAGGACAATACTACCTCTAGCTTCGAAAGAAGAAAAGAAAATAATTATAAGAGTAATAACTATTATATATCTCATAGTTCTAAATTATACTACAAATATAGTATGTTATAATTTTAAGATAGCTATGAATAGAACAGACATTAATAGGTCAGTATCTTTAGATACCTTTCGAGGTCTAGCTATATTATTAATGTTAGTTGTCAATAATGTAGCTATAGACGAAATAACTCCATACTATTTAAAGCATGCTCCTTGGGGAGGAGGAGTAACAATTGCAGATTTAGTTATGCCATGCTTTTTAATGATAGTTGGAATATCTATCCCTTTCTCTCTCAAATCAAGTAGAAAAAAAGGAGTCCCTTTATGGAACGATGACCTAAGGGCATTAAAACGAGCTTTGAGTCTATTCCTTGTTGGATGTTTTCTTACTTCAAGTATATATAAACAACCATATTTTGGTATGGAAGTCCTTCAGCTTATTGGTTTGGCTTATTTTGTTGGTGTAATCTTTTGCCCTCTACCTCCGATATTTCGTATCTTTATTACTGGTATTCTTCTCATATTATACTGGGCTGGAATAAAACTTATACCTATACCGGGGATAGGAGCTGGGGTATTTACTGAAGAGAAAAATATTATTGAATATATTGATATGACATATTTACAGAAGTTCCATCTTAATGGAATCATTAGCATTATTCCAACATCAGCTCTTGTTATTTTAGGTTCCATTATAGGTGATATACTAAAAAGAGAAGACAGGATAAAAAATCTATATATCTTTTTCTCTATTGGTCTTCTATTAATATTGACTGGTTGGGTATGGAATTTAGATCTCCCTTTCAATAAACCATATTGGACATCTTCGTATGTTCTGTATACTGCAGGACTGGGTACTATCGTATTGGCTCTCATATATTTATTAACAAGTATTATTGGATGGAAAAGATGGACCTTCCCATTTGTTGTCCTTGGGAGAAATGCAATCTTAGTTTATATACTACCTATCCTCTTTAAGGTTTATATACTTGATGGATGGATATGGAGAATGCCAGGCGGTTCTTTTCTTCCTCTAAAACAAGCAATTTTACATTTTCTTATAACTAGATTTGGTTTAGTCGTAGGGGGATGGGTCTATACAATTTTATTTATATTTATTTGGTGGCTATTCTTTTTATATCTCTATATAAGACAGATATTTGTAAGGATATAATTAATATGCTATAATCTAATAAAACTTTATCAGTAAAGAAAGGAGAGAAAGTATGGATAGAGAGATAATGAAGGCAATGGAGGAAAGAAGAATAGCTGCTATGCAGACATTAGATGCTGTTGTCCGTTATATACGGGATACAAAACCTGCTAACTTATTTGTCGCTGGAGCAGGTGAAGAAGAGACAGGGACTAAAGGGAAAGGGGCTATTACCCCGCCTATAAGTGATGCACAGATGCAAGCTCTATGGCAGAGATGGATAGGGACTGTGGCTGATGTTTTAGAGAAAGCAAATCAAGTTCCAGGTCTCATGCTAGATGATGTTATAAAGCTCTTCTCAAGTGAAGAGAAAAAATAATAATTAGTTATGCCCAAGAATATAGACCATATAAGAGCATCAAAGGCCCTTTTAGGATGGGCAACTCCTTCTTTGCATAGTCTTATAGATGCGAGCTCCCAGATAAAAGGTTTAGGACATGGATTTACTGGACATAATATGGACCTTGTAAGGGCAGCTGAATCTTTTCTTGGAGAGAAGGGAAAGTTAGAGGCTACTCTTCATATCCTTCAAGATATTGGAATAGTAGAAGAAAGCGATTGGAAGCCTCTTTGGGAGAGAGTAAAAAGGAGAAATAGAAGGACTAAATCTATATAGGAGTCTCTTCTTCTACTTGGAAGCGAAACTATAATAAACCTTTTGGTAATTGGCCCGACAATGAGGCAATTGTAATTATTGTAAAAATGGTGGACATATACCATCCTCTTCTATCCCCTTTTTAATCCCTTTTAGATTTTCCCTATGCTATTAAACTCTTCAAGTCTATCTCCCCTCTCGCACCCCCTTCCATATCTCCTGAGTTATGTATACAAAATTTAATAAACCTTCCTCTGACTTCATTCCCCTTGTCGTCTTATGCCTTATTTTAGTTCTTCCTATACCTCTCTCTGTAAAGTTATTGTCTCTAGGAATCCCTCCTCTCCTTTCATAGGTAGTTAAGTCCCTCCATTTCTCTGTTAACTTTAGTAAAAATTGTACCTCCACTTCTCTATTACCTCTCTCCTTTAGTCTCTTAAGAACATCTCCCATATAACTTTTGACCCCCCTAGTAGGACCTCTTATCGCCTCCTTTATTCGCTCTCTTTCCTCTAAGTCAAAGCCTATTTTCTTTAGCCATTTATTAACATTCTTTAACATATGAATCAGACATAACTGTCTTTCTACCCCTGTCTCTATAAAACCCCCTTTATAAGAAGTATGATCATCTATTACTAGTACTTCTAATCCTAATTCTTCTTTTAATCTCTCTATCTTCTTTTTAAAGGTCTCTGAAGTCTCATTCGGTAAAATCTCTACATCTAATATGAATTCATCTGTGCTAAAAGCCATATTTACAATCTTTTTTATCCCTTTTACTTTCATATAGGTTTGGTCAAATCCTGCTACAAGATGTTTATCTTTAGGCTTATTCCTGAGTTTCTTACCAACTTCTTGGACATGTCTCCAAATTGTTGATGGATCTATAGAGATTTCTAAAAATAGCAAGGCATTTGAAACACTATCGTAGGATAGCCTGAGAGTATACAAGAATACAGCTAGAGAGATAACAAAATCAGAGAAAAGTGCTCTGGAAATACCTTCTGGTCTTTGTGTAAATGTCTTATTACAAGAAAGACACTTCCATCTTTGGGCTGCTACGTATTTTACTTCAGGGTCTCTCAAATACCTAAGTCTCCTTCCATATTTTGCTAGAAGAGATGAATTACAATAAGGGCAATGGTAGATATAACCTTCTGGAATACTCTTTTATGTAGGTATTTTAATTGATATTTTCATAGTTGCACTCCTTTGTTTTTACTTATTTTTGAGTAATATTTTAGCATAAAGAGGGAGGTTTTTAAAACTCACCAACCAAAATTGCAACAGTTACACTAGTACAAATTCTTGCATATATTTTTAATATAATGTATAATTACAAACGTGGGGCTGTAGCGCAGAGGGAGCGCGCTTCCTTGGCATGGAAGAGGTCACGGGTTCAAGTCCCGTCAGCTCCACCATTTTTGTATCTGTTTATTCATAAATCTATTGACAACTTAATCCTTATCTATTAAGCTCTAGAGCTACAACCGAGAAGGTTACCCAATGGCGGGTCAATTGATATATTGCCTATAGTTCTATTCTATAGGTGTAGTATATCTAAATGGAGGTGTAATATGTCTGAAATTAAATTGGTAGATACTACCTTAAGAGATGGCGAACAGACAGCTGGGGTAGTATTCTCTAAAGCAGAGAAGATACAAATAGCTCGTACGCTAGATGAGATTGGAGTATACCAGATAGAAGCGGGTGTTCCAGTAATGGGGGGGGATGAAGCTGAAGCTATAAAGGCTATTACTAAGCTAAAGTTGAAGGCAAGCATTATGGGATGGAATAGGGCAGTTATAAGTGATGTAGAAACGTCATTAAGGTGTGGAGTAGATGCTGTAGCCATATCTATATCAACTTCAGATATCCATATCCAGTATAAGCTTCAGAAGACTAGAGAATGGGTCTTGGAAAATATGGCTAAGGCCACTGAATTTACAAAGAAAGAGGGAGTTTATATCTCTGTAAATGCAGAAGATGCTTCCAGAACAGATATGGACTTCCTTATCCAGTTTGCCACAGTAGCGAAACAAGCTGGTGCAGATAGACTTAGATTTTGCGATACTGTAGGTATTATGGACCCGTTTAAAATGTATGATATGATAAAAACTCTTATGGAGAATGTCTCTATCCCTATAGAGATGCATACGCACAATGATTTTGGTATGGCTACTGCTAATACTCTAGCTGGTATAAAGGCTGGAGCAACCTTTGCAGGTGTAACTGTTAATGGGCTAGGAGAAAGAGCAGGGAATGCAGCACTAGAAGAAGTAGTAATGGCACTTAAATATCTCTGGAATATAGATTTAGGAGTTAAAACAGAGAGATTTAGAGAACTCTGTGAGTGTGTTGCTAGAGCATCAGCAAGACCACTTCCTCCTAGTAAAGCTATAGTAGGGACAAATGTCTTTGCCCATGAGTCTGGTATCCATGTTGATGGAGTATTAAAGTATTCTCACACCTATGAGGTATTCAATCCTGAAGATGTAGGACTAGAAAGACAGATAGTAATCGGGAAACATTCTGGGAGTCATGCTATTGTAAGAAAATTTAAAGAGTATGGAATTGAGATTTCACAGGAAGAGGCAAATGATCTCTTACCAAGAGTAAGAGCTCTTGCGGTAGACTTAAAACGACCTCTATTTGATAAAGAACTTATGATTCTCTATCAGGATTATCTTAAGGAGCGTGAAAGTGTCTCACAAAACATTAACTGAAAGAATCTTTGAATCTCATCTTAATAGAGAACCAAAGGTAGGAGAGGTAGTTGTTGTAGATGTAGATTTTGCAATGGGTCAGGATGGAACCTCTCCCCTAGCCATACAGAAATTTTATGAGATGGGAGGGGAGGAGATTTTTAACCCCCAAAAAGTAGCTCTTGTCCTCGACCATGGTGCTCCAAGTCCAAATGAGGGAACTTCAAACTTGCATAAGATGATGAGAGAATTTAGTTATAAATATGGGGTGAAGCTTTTTGAAATTGGAAGTGGAATATGTCATCAGCTGATACCTGAGACGGGTTTTGCAGGCCCTTATGATATCATTGTTGGAGCAGATTCACATACCTGTACTTATGGTGCAGTAGGTGCTTTCTCTACAGGAGTTGGTTCTAGTGAACTTGCAGCTGTAATGATTTCGGGAAAACTCTGGTTTAAAATTCCACCCTCAGTAAGAATAATTCTTGGGGGAAAGCTACCTACTGGAGTCTATTCCAAAGATATAATTTTATATCTAGCGAAGATTCTTGGGGCAGATGGTGCTACATACAAGGCTTTAGAGTTTGAGGGAGAAGTTATAGACCAACTTAGTATGGATGCCCGTTTTACTATCTCTAATATGGTGGTAGAGGTAGGAGCCAAAGCGGGAATATTTCCAGTAGACGAAAAAACAAAAGAATGGCTCAAAGAACGTGGAAGATTAAATGTACCTGATCTTTCAATAGACTCTGAGGTTAGGTATGAATCTACTTTAGAGATAAATGTAACTGAATTAGAACCACAGGTAGCTTTACCTCATAGGGTAGATAATGTCACTAATATTAGTGACATTGATGATATTCCTATTCATCAGGGATTTATTGGTACTTGTACTAACGGTAGGATAGAAGACTTAGAGACTGCTGCGAGTATACTAAAAGGCAGACAGATATATCATCAAGTAAGATTAATAGTTGGATGTGCTTCAAAGAAGATATATCTTGAAGCTATGGAAAAGGGACTTGTTAAAACTTTTATAGATGCAGGAGCAACTGTTATTAATCCTGGTTGTGGTCCATGTGTAGGTACTCATGCTGGAGTTCCTGCTGATGGAGAAAATGTAATATCTACTGCTAATAGAAACTTTAAAGGTCGTATGGGAAATAATAAGGCTTTTATATATCTAGCTTCACCAGCTACTGTTGTTGCTTCCTGCCTAACAGGTAAAATTACTGATCCACGGAGGTTTTTATGATTCTTCATGGCTTTGCTCATAAATTAGGTGATGATATTAATACTGATTATATTATCTCTGGTAAGTATAAGTTTAAGACTTTAGATATGAAAGAACTTTCTGCTTATCTCTTTGAGGATATAGACCCTGAATTTACCAAAAAGATAAAACCTGGAGATTTTATTGTTGCTGGTAAAAACTTTGGCTGTGGTTCTAGCAGGGAACAAGCACCACTAGTTATAAAATATGCAGGATTAGGGGGGGTTATTGCTATGTCTTTTGCCCGTATATTCTATAGAAATGCAATAAATAATGGGTTACCGCTAGTAGAATGCGATACATCTAAGATAAATGATGGGGATGAATTGAGTGTAGATCTTGAGAATGGTATTTTAGAAGACATTACTCAGAATTTCAAGGTAGCAATTAATCCTCTCCCTCCTTTTATGATGGAATTATTGAGAAATGGTGGATTAGTAAATTACTTTAAGAAATACGGAGGTTATTCAATTGGCTAAATACAGAATAACACTAATAAGAGGAGATGGAACAGGGCCCGAGATTATAGAGGCTACAATGTTGGTTTTAAATGCTACAGGTCTTGATATTGAGTGGGAAGAGTGCCTTGCGGGGGAAGGTGCTATAGAAAAATATGGGACACCTATACCTGATGAGACCATAGAGAGTATAAAGAAAAATAAAGTTGCACTGAAAGGGCCGATAACTACACCTATTGGAACTGGCTTTCGTAGTGTAAATGTAGCTATGAGACAAGAGCTTAAGCTCTTTGCCAATTTAAGACCTGTTAAGTCATTTATAGGTGTCCCAAGTAAGTATGAGAATGTGGATTTAGTGATTGTAAGAGAAAATACAGAGGACCTCTATGCGGGAGTTGAGCACTATGTAGATGAGGATAAAACAGCAGCAGAGAGTATAAGAATCATTACTAAGAAAGCCAGCGAAAGGATAGTCAGATTCGCATTTAACTATGCAAGAGAGAATAATCGAAAAAAGGTAACAGCAGTACATAAGGCAAATATAATGAAGTTTACAGATGGATTATTTCTTGATGTTGCCAAGAAGGTGGCAGAAGAGTTTTTAGATATAGAGTTTGAAGATAAGATAGTAGATAATATGGCGATGCAATTGGTAAAGAATCCAGAGAACTTTGACGTAATTGTAACGACCAATCTTTTTGGTGATATACTCTCTGACCTTTGTGCGGGTCTTGTAGGTGGTTTGGGTTTGGCTCCTGGAGCTAACATAGGTGAGAATACGGCTATCTTTGAAGCAGTGCATGGCTCTGCCCCTAAGTATAAAGGACTGTATAAAGTAAATCCTACTGCAGTTATACTAGCTTCAGCTATGATGTTAGGATACCTAGGGGAGAAGGATTGGGAGAGGCGTATAGTAAATGCAGTTTCAGCTACTATAGCTGAAGGCAACAATGTGACTTATGACCTTGGTGGAAATGCTACTACTTTAGAGATGGGTAAGAGAATAGCAGAGAAGTTAAGTGAGGGATAATTGATGCTGAAGATAGATTGTAGAGACCTATCTTGGAAGGCGCTAAATGCAAGTGTAAGAGATGCTGTAAATAACGGAGAAACAGAGTTTGAGCTTTTCAATGTAAATGGTCATAGGTATATAGGGGATGGTATAGATAAATCTATACATATAGATATTAGAGGTATTCCTGGGAATGACCTTGGGGCATTTATGAATGGTCCGTATATAAAGGTATTTAATAATGCTCAAGACGGTGTGGGTAATACTATGAATGGGGGTAAGGTTGTTATAAATGGTGATGCAGGAGATGTGATAGGCTATGGAATGAGGGGAGGAAAAGTTTTTATAAAGGGCAATGTTGGTTATAGGACAGGCATTCATATGAAGGCTTACAAGGATAAGATTCCAGCCATTGTAATTGGAGGAACAGCTGGAGACTTTTTAGGAGAATATATGGCAGGAGGAATAATTGTCCTTTTAAGACTTACAAATGACTGGCTAGGTGACTATATAGGGACAGGGATGCACGGTGGAGTAATGTATATAAGAGGTGAAATCTCTGAAAAGCTTTTAGGGAAAGAAGTAGGTATAGCTGGACTTGATGAAAATGATAAGAAGCTATTAGATAACCTCTTGAAGGAATTTATAAGTGAGTTTTCAATAGAAATTCCTGATACTCCATTTGTAAAGCTCTATCCAAAGTCCAGTAGACCCTATGGTAAGATATATGCTCCTTAAAAGAGGACTATTCATAAAATGGAAATAGGAGTATTCTGGGGATGTACTATTCCAGCTAGGCTTCCTAATATAGAGCTAACAGGTCGATGGCTTCTAGATAAATTAGGATATGAAATTATTGATGTACCTGAGTTTACTTGCTGTCCAGAGGCATCTATCACCAAGACTCTTGGTGAAAATGTTTGGCTCTATATAGCGGTGAGAAATCTGGCTATAGCCGAAAAAAATGGAATAAATACACTTATGGAATTTTGTAACGGTTGTTACAATACCCTAAAGAGGGCTAAACATATAGTCGATGGAGATGCTAAGCTAAGAAATAGGATCAATGAATTGCTTAGTAAGGAAGATTTGCAATATAGGGGTGATATCAACATAGTTCATTTTTTGCCTTTCATAACAGATTATGTCGGCTTTGATAAGGTAAAAAAACAAGTAGTCAGGCCTCTAAAAGGATTAACACTTGCCAGTCACTATGGATGTCATATACTAAGACCGTACGATGAAATAGCTGTAGATGACCCTTTTAATCCTCAAATACTTGATAGGCTTGTCAAAGCATTGGGCGCGGAGCCAGTAGTGAATTACAGAACGAAACTTCTCTGCTGTGGAGGAACTACAAGTAATGCTATTGGTCCAGATGAGCCAGATACATTGGTAAGATTAAAATTAAGAGAATTGAAGGAGCTAGAAGTAAGTGGTTTAGCTACTAGCTGTCCAAATTGTTTTATCCAATATGATGGGAGACAAGCTATTTTTTCTCGTATGGGAGAAAATTATAATATACCCGTATTTCATATAGTAGAACTTATGGCTATTGCCTTAGGTAGAGATATAAAAGATATTGGTTTTGAATCACATAGGACAAAAGTAGTGTTAAGTATAGAAGAAAAGGAAAAGCTACTTCTACCACCTGTTGAGATAGCTTCTCTTTCTAAATGTGCAGATTGTGGAGCGTGTGTCAATGACTGTCCAGCTGTCTCTATGACCTATGATAGATTTAATCCCAATCAGATTATGAAAAGAGTTTTAGAAAGAGATATTACACTTTTGGAAGAACCCCTAGTATGGGATTGTATGGAGTGTTACTTGTGTGATCAGCTCTGCTCTCAAAACTTCAAGATGTCAGATGTATTTGCTTGGTTGAAGGAATTGCAGATTAAAGAAGGTAAAGTCCCTCAAGGGATTGGATTGGCTCATAATACATTTACCAAAAGTGCCAGATTGGTAGAGGGGAGTGATTTTATCCGTAAAAAAATAGGCTTGAGTCCTATCCCAAAAGTAGATTCAGAAAAATGGCATGAAGTTCTTAAAGATGGAGGAAGCATAGAACTATGAGGATAGAAACAGAAAAGTCTATATCTGGTTGTGGTTTATGTGGTTTTATAAATGAAGATGGCACTAGAGTAAGCGGAGAGTATATTATTAGATCAATAAAGGTGCTTCATGATAGGGCTAACGGGCTAGGAGGAGGATTTGCTGGTTACGGAATATACCCAGAAATGAAGGACCTCTATGCCTTTCATATAATGTATCAAGATAAAGAATCTATAGTTCCTGCTGAAGAGATTTTAAGAGAAAGTTTTATAGTTTACAGAGGAGAAGATATTCCTACTAGAAGGGTAGCCTCTATATCTAATCCTCCTCTATTTAAGAGGTATTTTACAGAGGTAAACCATGAAAGGATAGAATTCTTAGCGGAAGAAGATTATGTGGTAAGCATAGTAATGCGTATAAACTCTGAGGTACCTGGTGCTTTTGTAGTTTCTAGTGGTAAAAATATGGGAGTATTTAAAGGGGTAGGATATCCTGAAGAGATTGGAGAATTCTTTAGACTGGATGAATACTCTGGTTATATATGGATAGGACATGGAAGATTCCCAACCAATACTCCTGGATGGTGGGGAGGAGCTCATCCGTTTGCCATACTAGATTGGGCTATAGTTCATAATGGAGAGATATCTTCTTATGGGATAAACAGAAGGTATCTTGAGATGTTTGGTTATAAGTGTACTATGTTCACTGATACGGAGGTAGTTGCATACCTTTTTGACCTTCTCCATAGGAGACATAAAATTAGTCTAGAACTTACAAGTAAGATATTGGCAAGCCCATTTTGGAAGGATATAGATGACCTTCAAGAAGAAGAAAAAGAGGCCTTTACTGCTATGAGAATGGTCTATGGAAGTGCTCTCCTTAATGGTCCATTCGCTATTCTTGTTGCTTTTAATAATGGACTTTTAGGGCTTAATGATAGGATAAAATTGAGACCTATGGTGGCTGCGAGAAAGGGATATACTCTATATATGGCAAGTGAGGAGGCAGCTATAAGAGAAATATGTGAGGACCCAGATATAGTATGGAGTCCAAAGGCTGGAACTCCTGTCATTGGAAAGCTTATGGAGGGGGTGAAGGTAAGTGTTTAGATATAGTGTTCCCCCTGAATTTAAGGTAATAGTAGATTATGAAAAATGTAGAAAGTGTAAAAGGTGTGTTATAGGTTGTGGTTTTGAAGCATTATCTTTTACTGACAGAGTAGTATCCGATGATAGTAAATGTGTTGCCTGTCAGAGATGCGTTGCATTTTGTCCAGAGGATGCAATAACTGTTATTGAAAATCCTCTTGCGTATAAATACAACTATAGCTGGACCCCAGAATTGAGGAGAAACTTAATGAAGCAGGCAGAAACTGGAGGAGTCCTCCTTACTGGGATGGGAAATGATAAGCCATATCCTATATACTTTGACCATCTATTACTTGATGCTTGTCAGGTAACAAATCCAAGTATAGACCCATTGAGAGAACCGATGGAATTGAGAACCTATTTAGGTAGTAAGCCTGATAATTTGGAGTTTGAGGAGATAGGTGGCACAGTAAGGTTAAAGACGAAGATTAGTCCTCAAGTAAAGCTTGAGGTTCCGATAATTTTTTCTGCTATGTCTTTTGGTAGTATAAGTTTAAATACACAGAAGGCTCTTGCAATTGCAGCAAAGAGATTAGGAATCTTAGCTAACACAGGAGAAGGTGGACTCCATGAGGATTTATACCCATATGCGGATCATATGATTGTACAGTGTGCATCAGGAAGGTTTGGAGTGCATGAGAAATATCTGAAATCTGGGGCAGCGGTAGAGATAAAGATAGGACAGGGAGCAAAGCCTGGTATAGGTGGACATCTTCCTGGGGAGAAGGTAAATGAAGAGGTATCTCGTACAAGAATGATTCCAGTTGGAACAGATGCCTTATCTCCAGCCCCTCATCATGATATATACTCTATCGAGGATTTATCACAGCTTATATATGCCCTAAAAGAGGCTACAAATTATGAGAAGCCTGTCTCAGTAAAAATTGCTGCTGTACACAATGTGGCTGCAATAGCTAGTGGAATAGCAAGAGCAGGAGCGGATATTATATACATAGATGGTTTTAGAGGAGGCACAGGGGCAGCTCCATCTATAATAAGGGACCATGTAGGGATACCAATAGAATTAGCTTTAGCAGCAGTAGATGAAAGATTAAGAAAAGAAGGAATAAGGAACCG
>Ga0315282_10007644_pt1 | contig 17704 bp, 21 predicted proteins | sample YL17G07_20_MG_FD_203693 | JGI IMG/M metagenome (GOLD analysis project Ga0315282, IMG submission 203693) | Sediment microbial communities from Yellowstone Lake, YNP, Wyoming, USA - YL17G07_20 | ecosystem: Environmental > Aquatic > Freshwater > Lake > Sediment | place: USA: Wyoming | collected... | reverse complement strand
CATCATAGTTCCGATGCCTTTGCGTTGATAATCAGGTGCGACTGCAATGTCCATTATTTCCGCGATTGTGATACCATAATCTTGAATGTCTGTAAAAGTTACCCATAGATGACGTAAACCAGAACCGCAAAGTACGCCGCAAACTAATTTCGGAACAGGCATGCGCGGCAGAATTGCTGTCGAAAAGACAGTGGACCATTTTTTCCAGAGGCTTTTCGGGTTTTTGGAAGCTGCTCAGATGTTTTTTGTGATTTGGTAGATGTGAAAGGCGACTGTTGCAAGAAATAGTATTCCCATTGTTAATGAGGCGATTCTCAGTCTTTTCTTGTTGAAGAGGGCTGTTGATGCGCCTTTGTATGCAGAGGCAAGCTGCGAGGCTATTAGCAGGATTATGGACATGACTGCCAGCCACTCGCTTATGTCCCAGAACGTCAATGGAATCTGCATTCGTTACTCCCCGAGCATGCGGTATTGGATTTTGGTTGTTTCTCCGTCTTGAGTCTCCTCCATTATTATAATGGGTTTTCGCGTTGCTTTCGCCAAGGCACAAGCTATTGCACTCGATAATAAGCATCCGAGAAACTTGTGTGTGTTAGGCAGTTTTCTTGTTTCCTTGCAGAGCGCTTGGAAGATGTGGTTTTCCAGTTGAACCTTGACTATGCTGTTGTCTACGCTTACTTCTGCGCCTTCTGCTATCTCCAAGTTGTTGGTTAACAGGTCAGGCAGCTTTTCCCGCAAAAAGTCGAGGCCTACTGCTAGGAAGGATGTTCCAAGTTGTTTCTCGAACAAAGTGGACAATTCAAGCCCTGGAGGCGTCAGAAACATGCCTTTAGGGTTTTTTATGCACATTTCTTCTTTGTCTGCCTGTCGAGTTCCCGGAAGCAGAGTCTGCTCGTTAAAGGAAACGAAAACGATGCTTGACTCGACGTCATGCATATATTCCGGCGGCAAGTAAATCCCCTTTTCACATTGGCTCATACTTGTCAGGAGCTTTTCCATGTTTCTGAGTGTTGAGAGTGAGGCTACTGTGAGCATTTCTAGGGGCACGTGCCTTTTTGGGGCTATGTACAGGAGGAGCACTCCCCAGAAAGTGAGGCTTAGGCCTATGAATGCTAGGACCGATGAGGAGGAAAACGCTGAGAAAGCTAGGGATACGGCTCCCAGGGCGATCATCGTTGAGATAAGAAAGCAGGTGGACGTAATCCTCACGATGTACGTTCCTTTTTGTTTGCTCTTACGAGTTTTGAACATCACTATGTCTCCGCATTAGTATGTGTGCAATCCTTGCCAGAACGCTACTCACGTATCCCTCCGTCTTGGATATTCCTGATTTGCCGCCAACGTTTGTTCTCCAAACTTGAGTCGGTTCGTCCTGCATACTCACTATCTGACACGCGACTATGCCGACTTTCTCCATTTGAAGAAGTTCTTGCTCAAGTTGATCCGACGTCATCTTTTGATGCGTGCTATGCTGGAAGGTTATTGCCACGTTTTCAAAATGTAGGAACACCTGTCCTTTGCACTTCATTAGCTGCTCCCAGGACTTGCGCATGCGCATGCCCCAATGTTGATAGGCGAGTTTGGCACGACAGACGGTGAAGACGCACTGTGTTGTCTCCGGGATATGATAAAGGTTTTTGAACAGCACGGTTAGAGTTTGGCGTATTGGACTTGGGCCGGCAGACCTCAACCCAATTTCGCGTTCGTACTTGAAGACTGGATGACGCTAAGCCCCCAAGGAACAACGGTTCACGAGCAACTACAGACAAGCCTGCACCTTCAGCATGATTGAACGTCATTCACTGTTTGGGAGGAGACTCTTGACTTTAGGTTCAGCATGGGCTTTTTGCGTCAAATTACTTTTTTCAGATACTTGGTGTACAGATCAGTGACTAGTGGCAGATCGTGCTTTTCTCTGATTATTGCTGATCCCTTGCGTATCAGCTTCATTCTATAGGATTGATCTTCCAGAATGCTACAAGCAGCTTGCCATACAGTCTCCTCATCCTTCGTCTGGCAACCGTATTGATAGTACCTATCATACGCCAAAACTGGTGTTCCACAGCCCAATGCTTCTAGCTCAACATTGCCGAGTGTCCCCACAGCCAGTTGACCAATGACAATGTCGGATGTCACGTACCAAGAAGGCATCGAGTCCCGTGGAATCTGCTCGACCAGAGCCAGATTTTTTGATGGTATTCTGTTCATGAGCCTCGAAATGTATTTTTGATCTCCCCATCTAACCTGGTATATGTGACACGAGGGATAATTCGCCACTATTCTTTCTAGGATTCCTAGAATGTTCTCAGCACCCTTGACATCTATCAGCCGCGTGGGTGAGAACACTATTGGATCACCAATCATCTCTTTGTTTTTTGGAGCCCGGTCATTGAAAATGTGTGTATCTATCGGCAAGGGAAGATGGAGAATCTCTTTGCCTATGATGGATGAATATGCTAACAGATCATGTGTTGTTGCCAAAACTATGTCTGAGCTTTTCAGAACCGCCGTCAGCAGACGCCTTTTGAGGTCGCACGGTTTCCTCTGAACGAGCGTTCTCATGTCAGTTCCATGAAGTATAATGACGTGTACTGGGTCAATGAATCTCCTCACAATTTCAGCTACAATCCAAGACGTGTATTCATTTGTGTTGATCACTTCCACATCTCTTCTTTCAAGTGCCAATGCAAGTGCTGGGACTAATCGATAGTGATGTGTTGAGTCTCCCAAAGTGAACGTCACGTAGCCTCTCCTGACCAAATCTTTTGCAAGGGTTTCACAGACCCGAGCATTGTCATGAATAAATAGAATCTTCATTGACGAGCCCAGCCAATACAGACGTGCTCAAAATGGCCCTTTTTGATGTTCATAGACCGATATGACACCATTGTCATAGACTTTATAGAAAGTTTTGTCCAATACCTGAAGGGTATCTGCTGGCAATTTCTGCCCTAGTTGATCAGGCAGTTGGAAATTATATGTGTTTATGACATATAGGATGCGCCTAGGATCATTGGAAATAGTGGTGATGTTGTTGAATAAGGTTTTATCCCATTCACCTTTGAATAGGCCATAACCTACTACATATTTGTGAGCGGACAGGCTTCCTGTGAAGCAGGTTTCTTCAGATGACAGATTTGAAACACAGAGAAATGTCCAGTGACCCAGAGCATATTGCTGTTCGGCCGCCACTGGGAATTCTGCGGAAGAAATGGGAGTGTATGTTGAATCGTACATGAACCGAGGAAAAGCATTGAATACAGTTGCGGTCGTAAGGACGGTTATGAAGATTATCCCAAGAAACAGTTTCGCAGAGCCTCGCAAGAATCTGCTGTTTGGCCATCTTGGTGCTTTCCCAATGATTGCTAGTATTCCTAATGATGAAAAGAAAGATAGGGGCAGGTATGAGAATGCTATGATGCGATCTCGAATGTCTGCGAGGACGATTCCCTTCATCACTATTCCCTTCCAATCAACGAAATACAAGAGCAAAGCAGTGACCACCCCATAGGCGATCAGCAAAACTCTGAAGTGGTTTTGTGCCTTCTTGTTGCTCGGGTTTGAACAGAAGAGCAACCCAACAAAGGCGCAAGCAACCAGCAGAACAGTCCGAAAAAGCGTTATCTGCATCGAGAATTCAGACGGGTAGTAAGCAACGCTAGAGCTTACTGGTGAATAGGAATAGCCGACGAGTCCTTGGATACTTGTCAGTCTGCTGACTATCTCCAAGAATGAGCCGAAATGCCTGGCAAGTATGAAAGACGCTATAAACGTTAGCCATGTTAAGGGCAGAATCAAAGATAGCAGGTTCAGACGCAGGTTACTGAAGAAATCCTTGCGTAGTAAGTATAGGATCATTGTGGGTATAAGAAGTGAGAATGCGACCATGTAGCTGGTGAAGTGATGAGACATGCTCACTGCTACGAGCAGGAAGATCGACACTGCCTGAATGCGAACTCTTCCCAAATCCTTCGGGTTCTCTTGTCTAAGCATCAGGGACAGAATTAGCGGATATAGAATTATGGCGTAAGACTCTGCATGAGCATAACTGTCATTTGCATGGAACATAGGGTTGAAACTGAATAGTAGTATGATCAAGTTTATTGATCTCATGTCTAGATGAAAAGTCATCTTGAGCAGGAAATAGATCGTGAGCAGTGTAAGGAGGTTTAGGATTGCCATGGAATACTTCATGCAAAGCATTGGAGAGATAGAGGAAAGCGAAGACAAAGCCCACTGAAAGATCGGGAAAAGCGGATAATAGCTATAACCATACGCCTCGTCAGTGCCATAGCCGAAATCCCAGCGGCCAGTATCACTAACATGGTTCACAAGCTGCAGATTATAGATTGCGTCAGGATTCCATATCATATCCGCAGGTTGCCTGACAAACTGAATTAGATGCAATGACAGTGCGAATAGAAGGATCAAGACGAGGGGAAATCTTGAGTTGTAGGAAAAGACTGAATAGAACGCTATCGATCCCATTAGTACGAGAGGAACCCAAAAAAACACCAAATCATCAGTAACAATGCCATAACCCAAAAGACCTACGTGTGTCAAAACCAAGGCAAGCGAAAATAGCATTGCAGATGTCAGGCAGACCCTGCCAATCTTATCATTCATACACATCACGCATAATTCTAGTCCAAAGAAGATGCCGACTTGCTCGCCCCCTCGTCTTAGACACAAATTTTTCTGGTAAACTGTCCAAGCCTAATCCGATGCTTACGTTCACAAGTGCACGCGACTACTCCAGAATCTCTTTGTACAGATCGAGAAGTTTGTGTTGCTGCATTTCCCAGCAATACTTTTCAGAGAAATCCTTCCCGGCATTGATTCCTAACTTTTGCACGGCGCTGCTTCCAGCATTCTCGATGATGAAACGTATTTTGTCTGCCAAGTCCAAAGCGTCTCCGTCTCTGAACAAAAAGCCATTGTAGCCGTTCCTCAGGATCTCTCTGTGTCCAATCAAATCACTTGCAATTATTGTCTTTTGGGCAGCCATGTATTCAAGGTCCTTGTTCGTGACACAGGCTTCTGTAGAAGCTGCGCCTCTGAGCGGGTCAACAACGACGTCAGCAATCCTAAGCCATTTGTAAGCTTCTCTTCTAGGGACCATTCCTTGAAAAGACACGTAGTCACTCACTTTATAGTCCAGAGCAAGTTCCTTCAACTTCTCCATCATTCCTCCCCCGTCCCCAACAAAGACCAACACAATATTCGATAACCTGTAAGTGTAAATTAGGTGCCCCATGCTTTCAACGAGAATATCGAGTCCCCTTCTAAACCCGTCTTCCATCGACCCAAGATAAAGTATTTTGAACTTGTTGACCATCAAGTTCTCTCTGGAAACATCATCAAGTTCGATGTCGTCGTACTTGTTGGAATCTATGAAATTCCTGTAGGGACCACTATAGACTACAATCGATTTAGAAGGATCCAAATCATAAGCCATTTGAAAAAATCTTTCCGAAGTCTTGCTCACAAAGATGTTTCCAGAACTACTAGAAACGACGGTCCGCTCTATTATCTTGAGCAACTTGAAAATCATCGAGTCACTTTGCAGGTTCATTGTTTCTGCGAACAACTCAGGGGTATGATCATGCACCTCGAAAACATATGGAGTCCCTGTAATCTTGGAAACCAGTGATGCAATAAATCCTTCAAGGTCTGGCGTATTATGCACATGAATTAACTGAACTTGTTTTTCCACGCAAACCAGAAACATGAGAGAAAATAACCACAAAGAATACGTAATTGTCGATACAAGATAAAAAGTCAGAAAACAGATTCTCGAAATCACCCCATGTTTAGCTAGATTCAATGGAGACACGAAAAAAGGAACTTGATAGCAGTCGACCCCCTTGGAAGACACATCAAACCGGGGGGAAGAAGATACACTCTTACCGTGCTGGAGGGCAAATCTTGCATTTGTCCATATTATTATGGGTTTGTATTTGCTTCCCTTTAAGAAAAGAATCTCTTTGACGGACCTAGGATTAGTCAACCAATCATATGGAAACATGAATAAAATTCTTCGGCTAGATTGCATGTGAACCTACTGTCCTTAGATTTTTGCACGAAAGTTTGCGTCCAAGGGCAAGTAACCAGCTTTAGCAACTACGATGAGACGATTGATACTTGCTCTGGACTACTATCGATCGGAAAATCGAGAGAACACAAGACTGGTATTACACCGTTAATGTGGTGGCAGGGATGTCTGGATTCTCTTCTAGAACATTGACATTTTGGATAAGGTAGTAAAGGCAACATATTAAGGGAAGCACCAAAAGGATTTCTGGCGATTTAGCCCTATTCTCGAATCGGTAAGAAGCTCAATGCTTGTGCAAGACTTCTTCGTAGGTCCTATAAAGCTCACGCACGATGTCTTCCCAAGAGAATCTACTAAGTACAAAATCCCTACCTCTGTCGCCAAGTCGTCTTGAGAGTTCCTGATTTGTCAGCAATTCTGCAGTCAAGTCCGCTAACGAAACCTCATCCAGAGGGTAGTTAACTAGAAAGCCATTCACATTAGATTGAACAATCTCTTTCATACCACCTACACTTGTAGCTATCACTGGTAAACCGCAAGCCATGGCTTCAACCAAGGCAAAGCAAAAGGCTTCGTAATGGGATGGCATAACAAAAACAGATGAAGAGCAATATAACCGCAGAAGTTCTTTGTCTGAGACTCTTTCGATGAATTCTACACTATCGCTCAATTTCAATTGGCAAGCCAACCTCAGCAAATTCCTCTTGTACGGGCCGGTTCCAACTACAACTAATCGTGAACGAGGCACATCCTTCTTGATTCTGGAAAATGCTTTCAAGAGAATATGTACGCCTTTATATTTTTCTAATCTTCCTACAAATAGAATAACCTTTTCAGCCTGTACACTTTTTCTAGAGATGTTTCTAAATTTCTTTACATCGATACCATTGGGAATATACTTGATCTTGTCATAGCTAAGACCGAATGTCTTTCTCAGGAGCTTCCTTTCGTGGTTTGAAACTGTGATTATCATTTTTGCCTTTTCCAGAAATCGTTTGCCAAAAAACAAGCCATATGCCCGTTTGGCCATCGTTCGCCAAGAGCTTCCACCTACCGGGTGAAAATGAGGGGTCAAAACGTATGGAATATGGCTCTTCATGGACAATAACAATGCCACATCAGGAAGATCTTGATAATCATGAATGTGAATCAAATCTGCGTCATCTAGTCGAGCAAGCTTTGAATAAAGTTTTGGTGCAAAGAAGTGTACTTCATCAAATGTAAAAGAATGAAATCTAGAGACACGTATCCCATCAATCAATTCCTCTTTAGGCAGTCTATTCGTTGGATCAACAGTGAAAACCTCAATCTCTAGTCCTAATTTTAGGAGGTGTCCAGAAATCTCTCTCACATGAGTCTCGATGCCACCATAGGAAGGAATGAACCTAGGGCACACTTGAACTATTTTCATACCTTTCTTCCTTTGCTAGTATTTCCTCGGCAAGTATTTGCAGTTCTCTTTCATATCTTATGAAATGCACTCTGAAATGACTTAACAAGTTGGCGAGAGATACGATTTTAGTCTATGGTGATAAATGACACTTCCAGTGAGGTAGCCAGCAACCACGGTCACACTGACAACCGAAACTAACAGGATAGACTTCACATTTATGCGAATACTTTTTCCTTTCAGTACTTCTTTCACCCGTGTTGGAACCCATTTGGTAAAAAGAGATCGAAAATATTCGCGTTCCTTTGACAACGCATATCCCTTTATGTTGTTTGAGTAGAGACAAGCTATGTATGCCTTGGAAATGCCTTCGCTGAATGCTTTGCGCAGCATATGGCCTAGCGATGTCCGATAGGGGTAGATACGATGATATGCAAGCGCCTTTGGATCGTATATGGTCTTGGTGTCTGCAAATCTCTCGTGGACTCTGATGTAGAATTCTGTATCGTCCGTTTCGAGGTACTTACCCAGGAATTTAGTCTTTTCTGCGTCTGAATGCTCTCCGTCAATCTTTTGACACGATGTGGAAAAAGAAAGATGCTCGAAAACCTTCCCTCTAAAAGACATGTTTCCTGCAAAGTTGTTCCTCACCTCGTGAACTCTTTCTAACCCCTCTTCATAGGTGCATCCAATTATCCAATAAAGTTCTTTGGGGAAATGACGTTGGGAGTCACTAGCCCAAAGTGGCTTGATCTTTCCTCCGACACTTATGACGTTTGGGTCTTGATAGTGCCTAACAAGTGTAACGAGCCAGTCTCTGTCAACAATTACATCATCATCAATGAAAGCAACTATCTCTCCTTTTGCTTCCTTTATTCCCAAATTTCTGGCAGATGAAGCTCCTGCGTCGTTGGTTAACCGCAGGTGGACATGTTCTGGCAATTTTTCGAGAAGTCTGGAATATAGGTTTCGATCTCTGTCGACGACTACAACTACTTCGTTTTCTGGATAGCTTTGTTTAAGCAGGGAGCTAACTGCTTCAATTGTGTCTTGAAGACGCTCCAAGCTATAGGTAGGCACAATGATGCTAACTTTCAAGCTCAGTCACACCATCAGAGGGCAATGAGTATGATAATAGTAATTGATGAAAAGAAGCCTCTAGTCGTAAATTGGAACTTAAAGGGTTACCCAGATGACAGTGGTCTCAGCGCACGCAGACAGCACTAGACCCAGGATTGAGGGGAGCATCGTGTTTCCAGACTTCTACTAGTTGACTAGGAGTTGCCAACAATCCTTGGCTGTCAGACGTGACATGATTGAGAAAGTCTTCATATGCCGATGTGTTGCCTAGATCGAAGAGTCTGTATTCAGGATGTGACAGCAGAACACTGCACCCGCCGATCTCTTTGATCATGGTCATAAACGAAAGCCATCGTTTGACTGTTTCTTTCGCTGTGAGACCTAGAACGTAAAGCAATTGATGGTCTTGCACTGTACTGACAGGTATCTCGACGAGCCCATTAAAAAGCGTTGGAAAAACGGTTCCTATTCCAAAGGGACTCATCGTTTGTGGATGTTTGGGCTCCCATGTTGGAACAGAGGTGTCATACATATAGTCTGCCTTTTTCAACTGTTCCAAAATCGTTGATTTGTGTTGAAGGAGCGGAGATCTGAAACCTTTGACAGGGGAACCTGAAATCTTTTGGAGTGACTGTTTGGCCTCGCAAAGTAACTGGAGAAGTTTCTGGCCGGGCAGACTGGTCAAGTTTCCACTGTGCTGGGCTCCATGCACCCCGACTTCGCCATGGTTTGCAAGGTCTTTGATCGTTCCTGAATCCAACGAATAGTGCTTTGTGGGAACGTACCATGCTGACTCAACATCATATCTTTCTTCCAGCTTCTTGATTGAAGCGGCTCTAGCCAGACCTTGCTTAGTGTCGACATCATGCGTAACGATGTAGCAGGTGTTCTTTCCTTTCCACGCTCTCCGTGCCAGCTTCTTTCCTGAGAGTCTCTCGACTGCTTTGGCAACCATGAATCTCAGTGCATCTAAAGGAAGCTTGTCGCAATAGTTGAAATTCTTTTCATCTCTTTTTCCCCTCATGACGAGGTCTCTCATCTTCTTGGGTGCAATATCATATCGGATCGGAAGACTCGTCAACAAACGGTAAAGGGTTGAGGACTTCCCGTCAAGTATCGGGTTCACAATCCTCCTGTATTCCTTCACCACGTCCACTTTCAGTAGTGATAATTCATGATTCAAAGTCAATTCTGTAGATGAGTTTTCTTTTGCCGTCGACGCTGCCGGCCCTTCATAGTTATAGAGGTTTTCCGGCCAAATCGTGAGAGCAGTTTGCTGTGAGACGGCAACCTGAATCGGTTCATGAAAGCTGCGTTCAAGTCTCAGTTTCTGCTTTCTAAGCAGATCATAGAAGTCCGATCTGTCATGCGGCACGATTAATGCCTTGTCATCTATTACTTCTTCACAGTCGTACACGATTACAATGTCTGCTTGTTCTGGACCTGCAAACGAGATGTTCCATGGCGAGAGGAGCTCCTTGATGACCCTTGCGTCAGAAGCCTTCCCCTGAAAACCTATTCTCACAAGTGCACACACACAGACTCAGTCTCTGACACCCAGTTTCAGATACACTAATGGCCCGGTTATCTTCCACCAGTCACGAAAAGGCGAAATGTTCGAGTACCCGCCCCTGTGCTTATGCGGATAAATCTTCGAAACCGGCACCTCTTTCGTTTTGTAACCCAAGGTGAGTACCTTGTAATGAACGTAGTATTCAAGCTGATAATTGTCAAGCCATTCCTGCCATATGTTGATGCGCTTGTCCAAAAAGATCTTCAGTTTGTAGGCCCTGAATCCATTGGTAACGTCGGTGCATCTGATGTTGGTGCACAGGGTCCAGATGAACGGGTAGAGTCGACTGAAGACTCCGCGCAGAAGAGGGTTTCTCACTCTTTTTCCGCCTGGCAGAAACCTTGAACCTTGTACGTAGTCAAAGTCTTCTTGAACAATAGGGATCAGCAGTCGAGGTATTTCTCTTGGGTCATCCTTGTCGTTGCCAGCCATTACCACAGCCACGTCATATCGGTTGGCAAGTCCATATTCGATTCCTTCTCTTATCGCGTAGCCTACACCTTTCCTTTCTTTGTTGCTGATTATGCAGACTGGCGTGGCAATTCCGGCTGCGGCTTTCCTGATCTTATTCAAATCGTTTTCTTCGGGGCAGTCTACTACGAGGCATATCTCGTCAACATATCCTCCTCTGAATTTCCCCAGAACTTTCAATGCGTTGACCATATCTCGATAGACAGGAATTATGGCAATCTTCTTCAACACGAAACTATTGCTCATTTAACCTTCCCACTTGCCCAACATCTTTCGCTGGATTTCCCGCAACGACGGCCCTGTCTGGGACGCTCTTCGTCACCACCGAGCCAGCCCCGATCAATGCTCCTTCTCCTATAGTTACGCCAGCCAAGATCGTGCTGTTCGCTCCTATCGAAGCCCCCTTCTTTACCTCCGTCTTGAGTAATCTCCACTCACCTCTGACTCGGGGATACTTGTCGTTCGTAAAACAGACGCCCGGCCCGATGAAAACGTCGTCTTCGATAGTCACGCCCGTTGGAATGAATACAAAGGGTCTCACCTTGCAATTGTCGCCTATGGTAACGCCTTCTTCAATGTAAACGTAGGCGCCGATCTTGCAGTTACGTCCAATCTTGCATTTGTACAAGTTAACGTGATCATGCACAACCGTGCCGTCACCAACATCTGCTTCTTCAATGACTGAGTACCTGGGCTTTCTCCTCAAAACTAGTCCCCCGTGTTGGCTTCGATTGTCTTGTCCTCTTCAAGCGAACGTTTTAGGGCTTCCAGCACTGCCGTGTTCGTGGCTCCGATGTCACCGGGATTGCTGGAGTTCTCCCCGCTCATAACGCTCTGGGCAAAATGGTCAACCTCATCAAGAATCGTGTTATTCCTCACAACTTCCAGGGCGAAGACATCTTCGGCTCCATTCTCATAGACCTGGATTGACTGGTTCAGACAATCAATTGTTGCTGCTCTTTCTGACCCGATCACGTCAAGCCGCCTGACCTTTCCAGGCTGCAGCCAACTCAACTCTACATGAGCAATCAGGTCCGTGTCAAACTCCAGCGTGAAGTAAGCAAGCTCTTCAAGCAGTTTTCTTCTGTAGGCTCTTGCTTTGCAGGTGACCTTAACCGGCCATCTCTTGAGAACATAGTTCAATATGTCAACGGGATGCGGTCCCAAGTCGAAAATTATGTCCCTGCCCAGAGGAGAGGGCATGAGAGTCGTCCATTGAAGCTTCAGATAGTACAAAGTTCCGAAGTAGTTTCGGGCCACAAGGTCCCTTATGGCCTTCAAAGCGTTGTTGAACCTGAAAATGTGGCCCACCTGCAGAATCAGACCATTGTGTTCTGCAAGTCCAACGAGTTCCCAAGCATGTTTGGCACACATGGCCATGGGTTTCTCTAATAGCACGTGCTTGCCTGCCAGCAATGCTTGTTTGCAGATTTCATGGTGTGTCTCGTTAGGCGTGCAGATGTGCACCGCGTCTACGCTGCGTGAGCTGAAGGCTTCTTTGTAGCTTAGCCTCAACTTCTCTTCGGGGACGCCGAATTTTTCTCTGCAGTACGTTAGGTTTTCATCTTTTACATCACAGACCATTGACAAGTCAATTTTAGTGTTGCTTCTGGCAAGTTGAAGATACTCGTTGATCACCTTTCTGCCCCAGTAGCCAGCACCTATGACTGCGACGGTGAAAGTGTCTTTCAAGACACGCCGCTCTCCCTGTCTTCAAGACGCGCGAATACCAACGCCGAATCTTGCCCTGCTAGACGAGACATGTAGACAACCGCTTCATCGATTTTCGAAAAACGCGTGAATCTGCTCACAGACAAATTGAATTTCTCTTTCAGAGAGGTCAGGATACATGGGGATACTTAGGCACGTTTTGCATAATTCTTCAGTTTTTGGATATGCTCCCTCCTTGAACCCAAACATTTCAACGTAGATAGGCTGCAAATGGATGGGCAGGGGATAGTGCATACCGCATTCAATTCCCTTTGAGCGAAGCCATTCTTTGAGGGCGTCTCGCCTGCGTGTTCTTACAACGTAGAGATGGTAGACTGGACGAGTGCATTTGTCTCCAGCCGGAGGAAGACACAGCTCCTCAAGGTCTGACAGTAGACGATTGTAGGTCTCCGCGTTTCTTCTTCTCTTCTCATTCCACTCGTCAAGGTGCCTGAGCTGAACTCTCCCAATAGCGGCGTTCACAGTGTTTAAGCGTGCCGTGTAGCCCACTATGTCATGAACATACTTGCTTTGCCTGCCACAGTCTCTGAGTTTGGCCGCTTTGCATGCAACCTTCTCATCATTCGTGACAAGCATTCCACCATCGCCGGCAACAGTCATGTTTTTCGACGGATAGAAACTGAAGCAAGCAGCGTCACCTAAGCTTCCAACTTTCCGATGCTTGTAGAATGCTCCGTGGGCTTGACACGCGTCCTCAACAACAGCTAATCCCTTCTTGTCGCTGACTTCCCTTATGGAATCAACATCAGCTGGAAAACCGTAAAGATGAACTGGAATTACGGCTCGAGTCCTCTTTTCAACAGCGGCTTTAACTCTTTCAGAATCAAGGTTGTATGTTCTCAAGTCTATGTCCGCAAACTTTGGCACGCCGCCAGAGTGAAGAATAGCGTTCGAGGTAGCGACAAACGAAGCAGGAGTAGTAACGACAGAATCTCCCTGTTTGATATCCAAGGCTGTCAGAGCAATCGACAATGCAACGGTTCCGGAGTTTGTGGAAACCGCAAAATCGACTCCACAATATTTTGCAAACTCCTCCTCGAACTTCAGGACGCTCTCTCCTAAGACAAACCGTTCATTCCACAAAGCGTCAATTGCGGCCTTCTCCATTTCCTTCGTAAACGCAGGTCTTGCCAAGGGAATCATCCAAACATGCACCTTCCAACGCTACTCCATCACATCATACGGTGACAACGGTCTGTTCGCGCACATGCAAGACCGGCTGTCTGGCAGCACTATGGACCCAAACGGGCGCTTTGAACATGCAGGTCCACGCCGACAACTGGCTTGAAATCAGACGGTCTATCATGCATACACGTTCTCGTCAACTCTTCTCTCTCCAAGTTCATGCTCTCTAATTCTCTTCCCACTTTTGGGCATCTGTTGGAATATTCACTATACTTTTTCATGAAGACACTGCCGTCTTCCGTGACTCCGCGCCCTTGCCGACTAGGCTTTAGATAGTCTACGGTCACGGCTTCATCCAAGCACTTCCTCACGAGCACATAACCCGAGTTTGCCGTGTGCATTGTCCTCGTCTTCCTCGTGCCTTTTCCAGCGGTTTTCAACACGTCCGCCATTTTTTTGATTCCTCGATGCCTCGCCATGCGCACACACCCAAGTTAGGCGCAGTGCAAGTTGAATGATGATCACTTGTTGCAGAAGAAAGGTGCACTGAGGCTTGTTTCAACGGATCCGCTGCCCAGTCTCTTCCTACCGGAAGCAGATATGAAAAAATTCAAGCAGCAGATGACCCGACAACTAACGGCTTTTCGTCTTCCTCCCTTTGCACTTGAACCGTTAAACAAGCAGAGTAGAATATGGTGCTGTACGGCATTAAAACTTAACTGGAACTTTATTCTATAACATCGACACTATGCACGCCCGCATTTTTTCGATTCAAACGATTCAAGTATCCCCCGTAGGGTCACCCGTCGGGAAGTATTGGCAACAACCGTCCTCCATCCTCTGCACCAAGAGCCTTAGCAAAAACTTCAGGACAGGCAGTCTGGAGGAGCTTGGATAGGTTTTCGTAGGCAGCCTATAGGAAGACCTGAGACAACAGGGTAGGCTCACATGTTTGAATTCTTGAAAGGGCCTATCAAAGCCCATTTCAATGCTTTCCCACCATCATTTCCGCCATTGCATACACGTTCGCACAGGACAAATCCGCCTTCTTGTACTACGCGCGTCCAGACAGCCATGCCTCTCTCGCTTGAACAAAAAGTTTGAACCGAAGAGTATTTGTGAGGAAAAGCATTCTTCTAGTAAAGACACGCTTGCATATCAGCGGCTGTTATGATACAGGAATGAGCAAATGTGACATCGAAGCGCGGCTACAGGCGCGGTTATTCTGTCGCAGTCCTAATAGGCCTGGAAGACGACAGGGCAATCGTGTGGAGGGTTTTCAGCAGTGTTGTCAAGCCTGAGAGGACTCTGTGGCTGGATGAAACCAGAGACAACCCGAAAGCCACGTACAACTTTCACGAATCCATCATTGACACGTTAAGGCCCGCACTCAAAGAAGGCGTCAGAAGCATTATCCTCGCACACCCGCCGAGAAGCAGTTATGGCCAAGCATTCATCCGCCATATTCATGAGCATCATGCGTGGCTCGTTCAAGGTCCAAACAGGGCGGCATTCTCTGAAACAGTCGGTTCCGCCGGCACAGTTTCAGAAGTAGCTGCTCTAGTTCGGACACCCCAATTTCACAAACTAATCGATGAGACCACCTCAGAGGAGACACAACATCTGCTCGGCATGCTTGAAAAGTGCCTCAACGCTTCAGACCAGAATACGGTTGTATTGTATTCGCTCAAGGAAACAGAAGGCCTGATCTGCAGCCCGTGGAAACAGGGCAGCCTCAAGCCTGAATACTTCATGCTAACTGACAAGTACGTCTCAGATAGCCGCGAAAAAAACAGGATACAAAGGCTCATGCAGATTGCCAGCAACAAAAATGTCAAGACAAGAATAGTCAACGCCGAATCGGCAGCAGGCAAACGGCTCACACAACTCGGGGGTCTGGTGTGTCTGGCGCAGCCGAGTTAGGCAGCCCGCGCATGGAGAAACAGTTAGGACTCTTTTTCATCTTTTCCGTACATGACGTAGAGGAAGATGAGGATCAAGACTACGAGCGTGGCGGCCATCATCACATACTGGATCGATTGAAAGTACGAGATTATGTCCATGGAAACGGTCTCCTTCCACAGCATTATCAGAGTTTAAATATTTAAACAGTAGCTTTTTTCCATTCGTTCATTAATGAAGCGTGAAGCTCATCATGTTCCTTGATCAACTCGAACCAGTCTAGATTCTTCGCCAGCTTCTGCGCAATAAGGTGGTAACACAGATGGATCTTCTTGTCCAGAACCCGAAAGTAGAAATCATCGCACGTGCAAAACTCGGCCTCGGGCATCAACAGATAGTCCCTTTCTTTTCCAACTACAATCCACACTACTTTCCCGCTGGGTTTGAAAACATACTTCTTCACCCTGCCGTCGTTCAATGCCTCAAAAGCCTTGGTGAACCGCTGACCGAACACTTCATACAGCCTCGTCAGGTTCTTTCCAGTCAGCTTGCCCTCTGCCTTTGCTTCCTTGCAGACCAAGTTCAACAGGTCAGTTTCAGGGTCTTCAGCCATAAGAACTACCATGATCGAACAGATAGGAGGTTAATCGATCTTCAGTGGCTCGCCCTCGGACTGCCTGTGCTCGTCAACTTTCGGCAACGTGACCTCCAAAACCCCGTTTTTATACTGTGTCCTCGATTCCTTCACTCTGACTTTCACTGGGAAAGCAATCTTTTTGAAGTACTTGCGTTCGGGTGCATCCACTGAAATCGTCAGCTCTTCCTCGGTTGCAGTCAGTTTGATGTCCTTCTTTTCAACGCCCGGCAGCTCTGCCACAACATGCACTTCGCCGTCTGTTTCAACGATGTCCACAAGAGGCTCACGTTCCTCCTTGACCTGAGGTCCCTTCAGACTGGGCTTGACATTTCCAAACTCGCGTACCTCAGGCTTTCCATCGGGACCGATCTTGACACTGTAGCCGTACACGAATGGTCCCCACTCACGCGCCGTAGAACCGTCAGGAAGCTTGCGCTCCCGAACATAATCCTTGGGCACTCGAGAAGTGAAATTTTCAAACTCCTTCTCCATCATCTTCTCGATCTCTTCAAACATCTTATCAACATCATCAAAACCCCAGCCTCTGAAGAAAGGAGAACGTTTTTTCCTGAACCATTCAGGATAATCATCTTCCGAGGGCATGACATCACCCAGCTACAGTGAGGAAAAGTCCGTCTATAAACCTTGTGCTACGCTTTCTCAACCTAATGTTCTAAGCTGTTCAAGAGTCCCAAGATAAGTGCCGTCAAGCAGGTACGTTTCAGCATTCTTCAGGTCAACAGCCTCCGAGCGCAAGACGGGCCCAGCAATTCTGCCTGAACCAAGTCCTCCTCTGCCTTCGTTCAGTGGCCTACCACCCAGAAAATCGTTGAAGGATGGCACAATGAAAAGCTTGCAGCTCTTCACGCCCGTTTCCAGATGATCCTGCAGACTGTTCACCCGACCTTTTTTCTCTTTTACTCGATACTTATGCCGTACAACTTTGCCCAGCAGCTCAGCATTACAGTCTGCTTTCACCCAAACCTGCCTAGTAACCCTGAACCCTGCAGGGTCTCTGAAGACGACGACAGGATGGACATGCCCCATGACCAGAGTCCTGCAGCTGAGCAGAGCCGGTGAAGGCCATCTGTGCCCGTGGAAGAACCCCACGGATCCAATGGCTACTCCCGTCGAAGGCAATATCTTCACGCTCTCAGGCAGCAGAGGCTCAATGTTTCCATCATGATTACCGCGCACAACCAAGGTCTCATTTACCCGCCGCCCCAGAGCGGTGAAAAAGTCTGGAATGTCTCGCCACTCCAGCGTCTCAGCCGAAGCGACCGTATGCTTCACATCGCCCAGGATAAGCAGTCTGTCCGCCTTGTATCTGGACACGACGTCGACGAGTTTTTTCAGCAGCTTAGGCGTCTGCGACGGAACATGAATGCCCTCTTGTGAAAGAGCAACTTCCCATCCAATATGCAGGTCAGCCACGACGATCGTGCGAGAGCCCTGAGACCTGACCAGCGCTGCAGGATAAGGGGCTAGAAGCGTGATCATTCCGTATCCTTGCCAGGGTTTATCAAGCTAAGAATTTTTCTGTGAATCTGATGGTTGGCAGATGCCACAAACTCCACCTTCTGCCTCGGGTCCAGCCGGACTCTTAACTCTTTACCATCAGGTCCGGTTATGACTGCCCCAGCCTCATGCAGGATGAGCCACGCGGCTGCCATGTCTGTTGTTCGGAGCTTCCCTCGAATGTCAACAAAAGCATCGGTTGTGCCGTCAGCCACGAAACAT
>Ga0315282_10007643_pt1 | contig 17705 bp, 7 predicted proteins | sample YL17G07_20_MG_FD_203693 | JGI IMG/M metagenome (GOLD analysis project Ga0315282, IMG submission 203693) | Sediment microbial communities from Yellowstone Lake, YNP, Wyoming, USA - YL17G07_20 | ecosystem: Environmental > Aquatic > Freshwater > Lake > Sediment | place: USA: Wyoming | collected... | reverse complement strand
CGACTGGCAGGCCGGTGGGGAGGCGGCTGGCGGCAGCCGGACGTGCCGGGTTGGTCTGGGTGCTGGTGGCCGGCCTGACCTGGGCCATCCTGTGGCCGGCTATGTGGGTACGCCCGCTCGACACGCTGGCGCTCGTCTTCGACTACGCCACCCGCAAAGCCGGCAGCGAAGGGGTCAACCTGTTCTTCATGGGGCGGCTGTATTACGATGAGAACCCCGGCTGGCTGTTCTACCCCATGGTGGTGCTGCTGCGCACGACGCCGTTGACGATGATTGGGCTGGTGCTGGCCGGCTGGGGCGGCCTGCGCTGGCTGCGCTCCCGGCAGTGGGCCAGTCGCACCGGCGCTGGCCGGACGATCGTGCCCCTGCTGCTGTTCGTGCTGGTCTATGCCGCTGCCATGAGCTTCGGCAGCCACAAGCAGGATCGCTACCTGATGCCCATCTTTCTCTGCCTGGATGTTCTGGCCGCCATGGGCTGGCTGGCCGCGTGGGATTGGCTACGGGCGCGCGGGACCGGCTTCGGAGCCGGCCGCTGGCCCCGGGTGGTGGCAGCCGGGCTGGTGGCGGCGCAGCTGGCGACGATCCTGCCCAGCGCACCCTACTACCTGCCCTATTTCAACCCCCTGCTGGGAGGAGGATTGACCGGCCCGGCGATCTTGCGGGTGGGGTGGGGCGAGGGCATGGACCGGGTGGCCGGTTATCTGAGCCGGCTGCCCGACGCCGGGGACCTGAGGGTGGCGGCGCGCTGGTACCAGTATCTGCTCGGTTTTTCCGGCAAGAAACTGCCGTTCGACGAGTCCGGCCAGTGGACGCAGGCCGATTACCTGGTGTTGTACGTTCAGCAGACCCAGCGCATGTTAGATCCCAGCCCTGGCATCCTGCGCTACTTGCAGGGCCGCACGCCGGAGTACACCCTCTGGATCAACGGCATCGACTACGCGCAGGTCTACCGCTCGCCCTTCACGCGCCCGGCCGATCCGCTGGTCAGCCTGCTGCCCGAGCGTGCCGCCCTGTTGGGGGTTCGTTGGGACGAGGGCGCCGCCGGCCTCCCGCCCGTGCGGGTGATCTGGGAGAACCAGGGGGAGAGCCAGCCGCCAGCGCTGGTGGCGGCGCTGACCGCCGGCGACGCTCCCCCCGACTGGCAGCCCTGTTCCACTGCTCCCGGCTTCGAGGCGGCTGCGGTCACGCCGGGCGAGGTGGCGGAGAGCGTGTGCGACCTGGGAGCGGCGGCTGACCGGCTGCCGCCCGGTGGTTTCGACCTGCGCCTCGGCCTGGCCGGCGCCGCCGGTGGGCTGCAAACGTTTGTGTTCCCCCAGGGGTGGCGCGCCCTGGTCAAGCAGGCGGACGGCACCTGGCGCCCGGCGCAGCGCATGGAAGCGCTGGACGCTGTTGCCTGGGAGGAGCTGGCCGCGCCGGCCCAGCCGGTGGAGCGGGTCTATCGCGGGCAGGTGCGGCTCGTGGGCTACGATCTGGACGCCAGCCGGGTCCAGCCGAGCCACGCAGTCGAGCTGACCCTGTATTGGCAGGCGCTGGGGCCGCTCCAGGAAGATTACCGGGTGTTTGCGCACTTGTTTGGCCTGGACGGGGCGGCGTTGGGGGAAGCAGAGGAGGCGCCACCCCTGCCCACCAGCCGCTGGCTGCCCGGCCAGGTCGTGAGCACCACCCACCGGTTGGCCGTCCCGGCCGGCGCGGCGGCGCCGGCTGTGGCCACGCTGGATGTCGGCCTGTACGATGCCGAGCACCGTTCCCTGCCGGCCGCCGATGCGAGCGGCCAGCCCGCCTCGCCGACCATCACCCGGCTGAAGCTGGTGCCGGCCAGCGGGCCGGCGGAGGCGCCGCCGGTCGAGGACGGCATCCGTTTTGGGGACGGGCTCGTGCTTCTGGGGCACACGCCGGTGGATGCCAGCTACGCCGCCGGCAGCCGGATCGAGGTGCGCCTGTGGTGGCAAATCACCTCGCCCGTGGAGGTGGATTACAGCATCTTTCTGCACCTGGTCGACAATCGGGGGGCGCTCGTGGCCCAGGCGGATGGCGTGCCTGTGGAGGGGCGCTATCCCACCAGCGCCTGGGACGTGGGCGAGCCGGTGGTCGACCCGCGTTCGCTGGTTCTGCCGGCCGGCCTGGCCGCCGGCGACTACCAGCTGCGGCTGGGAGCCTACAACCCGCTCGACGGCAGCCGGCTGAGGCCGGCGAATGCCGCCGCGGATTCGGTCCTGCTCGCGCAGGTGAGGATCAGGTGATACGACGGCGACAGTGGGTTCAACCTGGCTCGCCCGCTTGAGAGAATACGGCGCGGTGCTGCTGATCTGCGCCCTGGCGCTGGCCGTGTCGTACCAGCTCGGGTCGCCGCGCATCTCTGGGAGCGACGAGACGTACTACGCGGTGGTCGCCCGCAACCTGGCGGAGCGCGGCAGCCTGAACACCACCCTGCACCTTCCGAGCGAGATCATTCAGAGCGGGTATCCCCATCGCGACACCCACATGCCGGGCTACATGCTGATCCTGGCGCTGTCGGTGGCGCTGTTTGGGCCCACCGATGCGGCCATGATGCTGCCCTCCCAGGTTGCCTATCTGGCCTCTGGATTGGTGGTCTATTGGATCGCCCGGAAGGTGTTCTCGCGGCCGGTCGGGTACGCCTCGGCAGCGGCCTTCTGCCTGCATCCGTTGATTTGGTTCTACGCCAACACCGCTATGGCCGAGCTATCGCTGGTGTTGATCGCCCTTGCCTTCCTGGCCGTATGGCTGGATGCCCTGGAGCGTCCCAGGCTGCGCCACAGCCTGGGCATGGCGCTGCTGCTGGCAGGCGGCAGCCTGGTGCGCCCGACTTTTCCGGTGTTCCTGGTGCCGGCGCTGGTAGCACTGTGGCGTTGGCCGGCTGCCACCCGCCGGCGAGCCTGGCTCTGGTTTGCCGTCGCCGGCGCGGCCCTGGCGCTTGGGGTGGTGGTGCCGCTGTCGCAGCAGCGCGCTCAGGGGACCTACAAGTTCTACCAGCTGCTCAACCTGGCTGACTGGCAGGCGACTGCCCAGGGCTTCGTGGACAATTTCGTGCTGCAAGCGTCGCGTCACGCGGGCCTGCCGGAGGACTTCCCCTTCGACTATGTCGGGCTGCTGCAAGGTGTCACCCTGTTGGTCAGCGCCGTGGCCCTGGTGCGCTTGAGGGGCCGGGCGCGTGCGCTCGCCGGATACTTCCTGTACACGGGCGCGACCACCTGGCTGGTGCTGTCGGTCTTCTATACCAACACCGGCTCGCGCGGCCTGCGCAGCCTGCTCATGGTCATTCCGCCCGGCCTGATCCTGCTCAACGGGCTGCTGGCCCGCGTCCGGCCGCGCCGGCTCGGGCGCGGCCTGGTGTGGTCTCAGCTGTTGTTCCTGGCTGCCTTTGGCTGGCTGGGCATGCGGGGGCCAATCGACGAGCGGCTGGAATTCTACCAGGAGGAATCCCGAGAGGCGGACGTCATTGCGCAGAACTTGAACGCTTATCACCCCCGGGTGGTGCTGGCGTATAAGGCCTGGCTGTATGCGGTGCGCTATTTTCCGGTGGACGTCATCCGCGACTTTCCCGACTCGCTCCAGATCATGCGCCAACTCCAGGAGCGCCTGGTCATCGATGCCGTGGTGGTCGACGAGCGGGCGCAGCGCGACCAGCTGGTCGAAGCCGCCCGCCTGGGGCGCATCCTGGGTGAATTCCGGCCGGTCAATCAGGAGCCGGTGAAGGGGTATTACTTCCTGGTGCGAGGCGACGCGTTCGAGCAGCCGGTCAATGCCGACCTGGGGCCGGAGCTCACTCTGTTGGGAGTGGATCAGGCGGATGCGCTGCGCGCCGGCCAGCCGCTGCCGCTGACGCTGGTCTGGCAGGCGCGCACCGACGTTCAGGCCGACTACGTGATCGCGGTGCGGCTGCTGGACGATCAGGATCACGAAGCCCAGTATTGGCTGGGCCGCCCGGTCCGGAGTCAGAGCCCCACCAACCAGTGGCGCGCCGGCCAGGTCGTGGCCGATAGCTGGGACATCCGCCTCGACCCGGCGCTCTCGCCCGGAATCTACCAGGTCGAGGTCGAAGTCTACGACGCGGCGGCCGCCGATTCGGTCGGCAAGACCCGCGTCGGCGCGCTCCGGGTGCAGCTATGAAACCCAGGGTCAAGGAGGAGCGGCGCTGGCCGTTATGGTTGGGCCTCGGCGCGATTCTGGCCGTGCTGCTGGGCCTGCGCATCTGGCAGGTGATGGTGCTGCCCATCTACTACGACGAGGCCCTGCACCTGCAGCGGGCGCAGCGCATGCTCACCGAGGGCACGCTGCTGATGGGCACCGAGGGCGGCAAGTACCTGCAGATCTGGCTCCTGGGCGCGCTGCTGCCGCTGGGCGCGGACCCGCTGCTCACCGGGCGGCTGCTATCGGCGGCGATTGGCCTGCTGTCGGGCGCCGGCTGTTACCTGCTGGCGCGCCGCCTGTACCCGGAGCCGGTGGTGGCGCTGGTCGCCGCCGCCCTGGTGGCCGTCTGCCCCTACCTGCTGTTCTTCGACCGCATGAGTATGGCAGATGGGACGCTGAGTGCCCTGACGGTTTGGAGCCTTTGGGCGAGCCTGGTGGCGCTGCGCCACCGCTCGACGTGGCCAACGTTGGGATTGGGTGCCTGCCTGGGCCTGGCGGTGACCGCCAAGCTGAGCGGCCTCATCTGCCTGGCTTTTCCGCTGCTGGTTGCCTGGCTGTGGCGCGAGGAGCTCGGCTGGCGGCGCAGCCTGGGCCGGTTGGGGATCGCGTGGCTGATTGCGGCGCTCGGGCTGCTGCCCACGCTGCTGGACCTGGCCCCCCAGCTGGCTTCCACCCTGGAGCGTTCGTGGGTGCGGCCGGGGAACCAGGGGATCTCGCAGCTGGTGCGCCTGGAACACAACCTGGCGGAGATTGTCACCGGGCTGTGGGCCTACCTCACGCCGCCGCTGGTGCTGTTGGGCCTGGCCGAGGTGGGCCGCAGCCGGCGGGCGCGCTCATCGGCGCTGCTGGCGCTGGCGGCGCTGGTCATCGTGGCCTTCTTCCTGGTGACCACCGGTGACGGTAAGTTTCACTACCGGTACGTGCTGCCGGCCTTCCCGTTTGGGCTGATTCTGGCGGCGCGGGCGCTGGTGGCATTGGCCGGCTGGCTGGGTGCGCGCCTGGCGAGCGGCGCTCGCGGAGTGAGCCGGGCCGTGCTGGCGGGATTGGTGCTGCTCGCCTGCCTGCCGGCGCTGCAGTTCGATGACTGGCTATTGAGCGATCCCAGCCGGGCCGGTTGGGTCGCCCGTGACCGCAGCATCTTCATTGACGGTTCCCTGGCAGGCTACGGCGTGGTAGACGCCAGCGCCTATCTGCGCCGCCAGGCCGACGCGCTGGGCATGATCATCGTGGTCAAGCGGACCGACAATGAGAAACGCACCGGCGCCTGGGCCTATTACCTGGATCGCCCCGATATCTTGCTGCAAGCGCTCAATCTCAAGACTGCCGATCCGCAGGAGATGCTCCGGCAATTGCAGGCGGCGCCCGCACCGGTTTACCTGGTGCTCGACCGGCCCGACGAGGACCGCCTGGCGGCCGATTTCACGAGCGGGGTCTACGCGCCCTTCGCGAGCCGGGTGGGGACCTTCCCGCGTCCGGGTGGTGCCAGCCGTATTGAAGTCTACCGGCTCGATCCCAATCCGCCGTGGCAAACGCCATAGCCGACGGGCATGTCATGCTGAGCGAAGCGAAGCATCTGGCGGCAGCAGCCGGAGACCCTTCGCTCCGCTCAGGGTGACAAAATGACTGTTTTCACGGGAGACGTGACGAACGCGAAATGATTGGGACACGAAGCAGAAGTGTATGGTGGCGCTCAGCACCGGCGGTGATGGCGCTGGTATGCCTGGTATCCCTGGTAGTGCGGCTGCCTCTCGTCCGCGAGCAGAAGCTGGATTTCGACGAAGGCGTGAATCTGATGGTCGGCGCGTTGGCCGGCCAGGGTCACACCCCGTATACACAGACTTTCGTGGGTATTCCGCCTCTGGCGACACTGATGATGGAGCTGGGGACAACCCTGTTCGGCTCGGGTGCCGCTGCCCGCTACGTGATGTTGGCATACGGCCTGCTCGGCGTTGGCGCGCTCTTCTGGCTGGTCAGACGCCAGTCGCCACACAACCCAACTCTGGCGGCCCTGCTGGCCGGCGGATTTCTTTCCTTTGGAGCGCACTACCTGGTGGAATCGACGACCTTGTGGGTGGAAGTGCCTGCGCTGGCCGTGGCACTCCTGAGTGTTCTGTTGTTGGAGATCTTTTTCTCACGGCGGTCAAAGCGCTGGCTGCTGCTGTCTGGCATGGGGTTTGCTCTCAGCCTGGCTCTGAAATTGTACGTGATCTTCCTGCCAGTTCTCGTGGGAATTCGCCTGCTCGGCTGGATTGTGGCAGCGGACCGGACGCGGCTGGCGCAACCCAGTACGTGGTGGAAGCTAACGCAGCTGGCCGCAGTCTGGGTCAGCGGCGTGGTCGTCGTCGTGGGGCTATTTGCGCTGATCTACAATCCGGCAGCCATGTTCGAGCAGCTGGTCATGTTTCGGTTGGCCATGCGCCAGGTGACCGAGAGCCGAGAGGGCGGGCTGGAAGACGTCGTCAGGGTACTGCGGGAGGGCCTGATACCTTACCTGCCACTGGCCGCCGGTGCGGTGTCGGGTGTGGTGTTGATGAAACGACGTGGTCCGGCAGTGACGTGGGCATTGTGGCTGGTGCTGGCAGGGATGACCCTTGCGTCATCCGCGCCGCTTCGCCCACGTTATCTCGTGATGCTGCTTCCGCCCCTGGCTGCGTTGAGCGGAATGGCCGTCGCTGCCGTCACGGATCGCCTGTCCTGGCAGCCAAAACCAGCCACCACCTGGCTGAAATTGGGGTTGTCTGGGATGCTGGTGGGGTCGGTCCTGCTGGAGCCGGTGCGATCCGTGGTCTGGCTGCCCACCACGGACGCAGCTCAGGACACCGGCGACCACGCCTCGGAGATTGCATTCTTGCAACGCACCACGGCCCCGGATGACTGCCTGGTGGTCGAGGACCTCCGCTTTGCGCTCGAAGCCGGGCGCCGGGTGCCACCCAATCTGTCCGAGACCTCACGGGCGCGCCTGAGCGTTGGGTGGCTGACCGTACCGCAGATCATCGAAGCGGCCGACCGGCAGGATTGTGCCGCCCTGGTCTATGGGGGAAACGATCATTTTGACGATTACCTGCCCCAACTGCGGCAGGCAGCCCGCCAGCTGTATTCGCTGCAGCTGGAGTTCAACTCGCCTGAGACCGCGTATGCCGTTAAGATGGACACGCACCGGCCTCCGGCGCAGGCTATCAACCGTTCACTGGGGGGCCAGGTGACGTTGAACGGCGTAGATGTCACGCCGGCGCCCTGGCACGCCGGACAGCAGGTCGTGGTATCCAGCTACTGGCAGGCACAGCGCAGGATCCCCAGCGACTACAAGGTGTTTGTCCATCTTCTCGATCAACAAAACCGGACAGTGGCCACCTTTGATCACGACCCATTCGAAGCCGGGCCTGACGATCATCTTACCAGCATGCTGTTGAACCCTCGCTACCTGGAGGGTGTGAATCCGGCCGACTTCTCCAACTATCCGGCGGCTGGCCTGATTCCCACGCGGTTGTGGGTGCCTGGCAACGTCCTCAAGGAAACGATCACGATCACCTGGCCGGCTGCCATTCCGATCGGCGACTATGTGCTCGTGACTGGCATGTACGATGAAGCCACGATGGCGCGGCTCGAGGTGACCGACCAGCTGCCAGGCGGTGATATGGACGCAATCCCCATCGCAGCGGTGCAGGTGCGGCCATGACGGGCTGACGGGGCCGGCTTGCCTTCTGCCCGGATCTCAGGTAATCTACGAGGAATGGGAGCGCTGCGTGGCTCGCCCGCCATCGGGCCACGCGAACAGGCTGGGGCTCGCTGTGGCTCGGAGCACGGCCCAATCGTCTGCGGAAAGGGAGGAAGACAGGAGGATTTGACCCAGACTGTCACATTGCTGGACGGAGCTGCAGGGCCGGCCGGCAACACCGATGTATCGGCAGCCGTTGAGCGTTCCTGGCAGCGCATCTTCGATTCGTCGTGGTTGCTCGCCTTGGTCATCTTCGCGCTGGCAGCCGTCCCGCGGCTGCTGGACCTGGCGGTCTTCGTAGGACCGGACGAGTTCTCGTGGGTGGGCCGCTCGAGTGCCTTCCTGCAGGCGCTTCTTGGCGGCGACCTTGCCAAGACCTATCAAACTGGACACCCGGGCGTTACCCTGTTGTGGCTCGAGACGGCCGCCGCCTGGCTGCGATATGGCGTCCAGTGGGTGGCCGGTTCCGCCGATTGGAGTGCCCTGGTCAATCCTGGCAATACGATGGCCGTGCTGGGGCAAGCGCGCCAGGCCGTGGCCCTGGTCAGCGCGGCCCTGGTGGGCGCCAGCGCCTGGCTGATAGGCCGCAGCTTCGGCAGCCGTGTCGCCTGGGTGGCGGGTTTCCTGCTGGCCTTCGACCCCTTCTTGTTGACCGAGTCGCGGGCATTGCGCAGCGAAGGGCTGGTGACCGGTTTCGCTACGCTGGCGGTGCTCAGCCTGGTGCTGTACTGGCGTGAGCGGCGCCTGCGCGTCCTCCTGTTGGCCGGGGTGCTGACCGGGCTGGCGCTCTTGAGCAAAGTCTCGGCGGTCGCCCTGCTGCCGGTGGCGGTCGCGGTCATCGGGGCGGCAGCCTGGCGCACCGGGCAGGGGCGCTGGCGGACCGCCGTTGTGTCGCTGGCCGCCTGGGGTGCCGCGTTGGTGTTGACCATCCTGGTATTGTGGCCGGCCCTGTGGGTGACGCCCGTCGAGGTTGCCCGCCAGCTGGCCAGCTACGTTGGGCTGCGTGCGTTGGAGGGGGGCGGCGGCGGCAGCCACAGTTTCTTCCTGGGCGAGGAGACTGCGAGCACCCAGCTGGGGCCGGGGTTCTACCCGGTGGTGCTGCTCTACCGCAGCGGGCCGTGGCAGGCGCTGGGCCTGGGGTTGTTGGCCGTCTTGATATGGAGGGCGGCCGGCTGGTCGCGCCGCGACCGGACCGGCGTGGTCATCCTCGTTGGGTATCTGGGTGCTTACCTGGGGCTGATCACCGGCACCAGCCTCAAGTTCGACCGCTACGTGATCCCCATGCTGCCGGCTCTGGACCTGCTGGCCGCGCTGGGGTTGGTCGCCGGCTGGCGCTGGCTGAGCGGCTTCCGGCCGCGGCTCGGCGAGGTGAGCTGGCTGCTCGCGATGGGGGTGTTGGTTTCGCAGGCGGCCCTGGCCCTGCCACACCATCCCTACTACTACACGTACTGGAATCCGCTGTTGGGCGGCATCAACGGCGCGGCGCAGGTGTTGACGGTGGGCGCGGGCAACGAGGGGATCGACCAGGTGGCAGCCTACCTGAACACGCTGCCCAGCGCCGGCCAGCTGACGGTCGCCTCGGCCAATTCGCAGCGCATCAAGCGGCTGTTCGGCGGCCAGACGCTGCCCATGACGAACCTGGACGGACAGTGGTACCTGGCAGACTACACCTTCATCTACATCTCCCAGCTGCAACGCGGCAAGCACGACCCCGCCATCGTTCAGTATCTGAAGCGCAAACCGCTGGTCTATTCGCTGGTGCTGTCGGGCATGGAATATGGGTGGCTGTATCAAGGGCCAAAGGCACAGTATTGGGGAGGTGACACCACGCTGGAAGGGCGGGCAACGCTGCATGCCTATGATTTGAGTGCCACTCAACTCAGCGCCGGCGGGACGCTGACCGTGACCGTGTATTTCCGCAACCGCGGCCAGGCGCCCGGCGACCGCTTCTACGTGCGTTTGAGCGATGCCGTCGGCTACGCCTGGGCAGACGGCACAGTGCAGCCGCGGCCCGGCTTCGAGGACGCTTTCAAGAGCGCCGGGCAGGTGGTAGAGGGAGAGGCGGCGCTGGCGCTGCCGGTGGGAATGCCGCCTGGCGCCTACGTGCTCAAAATGGGTTACGAGAACGGCGAAACGGGGCAATTGATCGGACGGTTTGTGCTGCCGGCTGCCGGCGACGACATCACGGTGAGCCTGCCGCGGGAGTTTCCGGCGCCCGGCGAGCTACATCCCCCGCGGGCAGCCACCATGGTCGTGCAGGACGAGCTGAACCTGGTGGGGTATGACTTGCAGCCCGGCCTGTCGCCGGGTGGAGCCAGCTGGCTGACCCTCTATTGGCAGGCACTCGCCGACATCCGCCACGACTACGTGGTGAATCTGCGCCTGCTGGACGGCGCCGGGAACGAAATCAAGTATTGGCTGGGCCGCCCGGTGCACAGCAGCACTGCCACCAACCAGTGGCGCAGCCGGCAGGTAGTGCAGGATGCCTGGCGATTGGACATGCCCGCCGAATTGAAGCCCGGCGCGTACGACCTGGAGGTCGTCGTATTTGAGGCAATGACTCAATCTGAGGTGGCCCGCTCTCGCCTGGGAACGTTCAGTGTGCAGCCACCAGTGGGTGAGTGATCCTGGATGCAGCTTCGTGTGACATTGAGAACGACACTCCACAACTGCCATCCCGGTTGGCGCATCGCTCCGTATGCCCTGGTGTGGCTAGGCTTTTGCCTGCGCCTTTTCCAGCTCAACCGGGTCGCTGTGGAAAAGGCCGAGATGATGAGCATCCTGTGGTTCATCCGCCCCGGGCTGATCCCGCTGCTGACGAACAACAAAGACCTGAACAATCACCCGCTGAACTCTTTGCTGGCTTATCTGACTTCGTCGGGCAACGAGTCGGTCTTCACCTTGAGGTGGCATTCGGTGCTCATCGGCGTGCTCACCGTCGCCGTTTTCATGCGCCTGGCGCGCGAGTGGTTCGGGGCGCGCACCGGGCTGCTGGCCGGCCTGCTCATCGCCGTCTCGGCGTATCACGTTGCCCTATCCCAGGTCTCGCGCGGCTACGTCGGATTGGTGGGGTTTACGACTCTGGCTATGTTCCTCGCGTGGCGGGCGCTGCAGACGGGGCGAAGGCGGTATTGGGCCGGCTTCGCCCTGGCCTCGATCCTGAACATCTACAGCCATCTGTATGGGGTCATGGCCGTCGGGGTCGTGAGCGTGATCACATTGGCTCTCTTGCTCAAGCAGACCGGGCCGCAACGCCTTCTCAGGAGGGCGCCTCTCCGGCGCGCGTTCCCTCTGGTGCTGAGCGTGGCCGCGGCGCTCCTGGTCTCGTTCATTCTCTATTGGCCGATGAAGGCAGACATCCTGTCGATGGTCGGGCAGGATAACCAATTCAGGGAATCCGATCTGCGCCAGGCACAGGATGAGGCAGGCTTGCAGGGGCCTGGCAAGGCGTTCCAGGAAGCCGTTCAACCGTTTAGCCTGGCTCAAGACGCAACGCGCCTGCAGCTCGACGTTCCCAATCTTCACTACGGCCCCTTTGACGGCCTGGCAGCCCTGGCTGAGAGTCCGATAGGGTTCTACCTGGCCCTGGGTTCGCTTCTGTTGGGCCTGGTCTTCTCGTGGGCCCGGTACCGGCAGCCGGTGATCATCCTGATTGCGTGGCTGGGGCTGCCCTTCCTGGTGCAGAGCCTGGGTGGCGTGCTCATGCCGGGAGCCTACTTCAGAGGGCGATTCCTGGGGTTCATCTATCCCGCGTACTTGCTGGGCATGGTGCGCGGATGGCCCGGCCTGGCGGATTGGCTATCCGCCCGCGCCGGCGGCCGCCGGGCCGGCACGGCAATTGCTGGAAGCATGGGCTGGCTGGGCCTGGGTGTCATCGTCGTGCTCAATCTGGGGTGGTTGGGTGCCTTCTACTCGGCGGCGATCTACGAGGGCTGGAACGAGGTGGCCCGCGGCATCCTGGCTGCCGTCCAGCCGGCGGATGTGATCGTGTGTGGCCAGCAGCCCAAGACGCCCTGCAACTTCGACCTCACCGTGCGCACCCACAGGGATGTGCAGGAGTATGACCAACTTGTGTTTGAGACGCTTCAGGGCAATCGCTCTGCTGTCGAACAACCTGGTCGAGCGTGGATGGTGATGCCCCACCTCACGCCGCAACAGGTATCGGATCTTAGAGACAAGGTCGAACCTGCCCGCTACCGGCTGGCGGGCAGCCCCGACTACGGGCAGGTGGGTTGGATGCTGCTGGCCGCTCATCCAACCGTGGGCGACAACCTGGCGGATGCCCTGCAGCTGGGCGCCGAGTTGAGCCTGGACCCTTATGAGGAATACCGGAACGTCCTCAGCCTGGCAGAGGTCCGGTTGACTCAGGGGCAGCTGAGAGCTGCCGAAGAGGCGCTTGCCCGGGCAGCGAGCCTGGTGCCCGGTAGTGAGGGGGGTGACCCGAGGTATGCCGGCGTCGCTGAACAGCTCCGCTATGCTCAGGAGGCCGCCCGGGTCGCCGGGAGCGTGCCGCCGGGCGCCGCCCGGATGCTGCTCTCGTTTGGCGTGGCTCGCCTGGTGGGTTACGAGATCGATCGTCACACCGCCGTGCCCGGCGAGTCCGTGAAGGTTACCCTCTATTGGGAGCCGCTGTCTCGTATCACACGCAACCTCGTCTCATACGTGCACGTGATCGATCGCCAGGCGAAACTGGTGGCAGAGGCGAGCGCGGTCCCCGGTGCCGGACGTTTTCCGACCACCTCCTGGCAGCCAGGGCAGCTGATCACCGACACCTATGCGCTCACCATCAGCCCAACTGTCCAGGCGCCGCTGCTTGCGAGTGTCGAGGCAGGTTTGTTTGACCCTCAGAAGTATCAATTCATCCAGGCCATTGACGAGGCCGGACGGCCGGCGGGTTCGGTGATCACGACGGTGAGAATCGTGCCGGCTGCCCTCATGTCGCCCAAACCGGCAGTCGCACTCGACGCCGATTTTGGGGGCCTGATCTCTCTCCTGGGTTACGATCTCGCTTCAGATCCGCCCGGCGTTGTCTTCTATTGGCGGGCTGATGCACCCATCAAGGAGGAATACACGGTCTTCGTCCACGTGCTGAACGGCGCGGGGCAGCTGGCCGGGCAGATGGACGGCCAGCCCTTGCAGGGGAACTACCCGACCTGGTCGTGGTCGACGGGTGAGGTTATCGTGGATCGTCGTGCGCTGCCGGCCCTTGCACCGGGATCGTATCGCCTGCTGGTGGGTTGGTATCGCGTGGCGGAGGGCACGCGCCTGGCGTTGAGCGATGGTTCAGGGGACAGCGTTGCCTTGAACGCAGTCGTCAACATCCCGTGAGGGACGAGATAGTGTCGGGTTACGGCTGAATGGGGCTGATTTCTAAGGAAGGTCTGTGTGAGTTTGCATGAGGCCAGACCTCACAGGTCTTTGAGACCTGTGAGGTCTGCAAGGCATCTGGTGGCGGCAGCTCTCGTGGTTGCCTATTTCGCCAGCCGGCTGTTTCACCTGACCCTCTTGCCCATCTACGTGGACGAGAGTGTCCACATTGCATGGGCTCTCAAAATGGTTAAGACGGGCCATTTGATCGGCATAACCGACGCGGGCAAGTTTGTGCCGATATGGATGATGAGTCTGTTCGTTCCGCTCGCGAGCGACCTGCTGTGGACGGAACGCCTGGTGTCGGTGGGTATTGGGGTGTTTGGGCTGGTGGGGTGCTATCTGCTGGGCCGGCGGCTGTTTGGGCGGCAGGTGGGACTCGTCGCGGCCGGGCTGTATCTGATCACCCCCTTCATTTTCTTCTACGACCGGATGGCGATGGTCGACGGCCTGCTGACCGTCCTGGCGATCTATGCAGCCTTTTTCGGTTTCGAGCTGGTGCGCAGCAAGAGGGTGGGGCATGGGATTGGGCTGGGCCTGGTGCTGGCGCTGGCCGTCAGCACGAAACTGAGCGGGGGGATGCTGTGGCTGCTTCCGCTGGTGCTGGTAGTGGGTGGGTTGCGTGGCAAGTCAGGCGGCCTTCCGCCCTGGAAATGGTTGGGGCTGGCCTACGCGATTGGCCTGATCGGGTTGGCGCCCCTGGTAGCCGATTCGCTGTCGTCACCCGGTTTCGTATCCTCGCCTCACTGGATGGAACAGCTCAAGAAGACGATGGTGGGGCATCCCAACATTGTGCTGTGGCAGGCGTGGCTGGCCAACGCCGGGCTGGCGTTGCAGTATCTCACCCGATACGTTACGCCGGTCGTGCTCGCGGCGGCCGGGGTCGGGGGAGTATTGGCGGCCGTCCGCCGGCGCCGGGATGAGCTGGTGTTGTCGGGAATGGCGGGTGTCGTGGTCGCGGTGTTTGTTTTCACTTCGGATCCTGAGATCTGGGATCCGCGCTACCTTTTGCCTGCCGTGCCGTTTGTGTTGTTGGTTGCGGCTCGTGTGATGACAGTGGCAGCCGGCAGGCTGCGCGGATGGATGGCGGACCGGCCAACGCGCCTCTGGGCGGCTGCTCTGATGGCCGGGCTTGTGCTGCTGGTCATCGTGCCCGCTCTGTGGTTCGACTACTGGTTGGTGGTCGACCCGGTTCGTGCCCCATTCGTTGTCGCCGATCGCCGGCACTACCTTAGCGGGGAGCCTTCGGGGTATGGGTTGCGTGAAGCAGCTGACTTTCTGCGCGGTGAGCTGCTGCGCGCGCACGACATCTTCCTCGTCGCCGGCAAAGGCTCTCCGTATTGGAATGGCCTTGACGTTTACTTGTACGACGTGAGGGACGGCATTCATCACGTGCCGGATGGCATCCAGCAAGCGAGTCCCGAGGAGTTGGTCCGGCAGATTGCAGCACTGCGGAATGCTCCGCTGTTTGTGCTGCTCCGTCCCCCGTTTGATAAGGGACTGCCCATTGATCTCGACGCCTGGCCCTATTCCCGGCGCGTGGCTCATTTCGATAAGCCGGATGGTGAGGCCAGCATCGACATCTACAGGGTCTCGATTGATTATGCCCGTGAGTAGCCCATTGTGGCGGGCCGTCGCCATGGCGCGTGAAAACACCCGCTCCCGCCGGGTGCGTCACCCGGCGGCGGGTGGCGCACCCGCCGCGAGCACGGGCTGAAGGCTGATGGCTGACCGCTATTCTCTCTCGGGAGTGCACAATGGCTGCTGTGCCAGCCGCTAGAAGAAATCGGGTCTCGGTGCTCATCGAATTAGCCCTGGTGGTTGCCTATTTCGCCAGCCGGCTGTTTCACCTTATGATTTTGCCCATCTTCGTGGACGAGAGTGTCCACCTCTCGTGGGCCATCAGGATGGCTGAGACACACCAGCTGGCGGGCATCACACAGGCCGGCAAGTTTCTGCCGATATGGATCATGAGCCTGCTCGTGCGGCTTGCGGGCGACTTGCTGTGGACGGAGCGCCTGCTGTCGGTGGGCATCGGGGTGTTTGGACTGGCGGGGTGCTACCTGTTGGGCCGGCGACTGTTCGGGCGGCCGGCCGGACTGATCGCGGCCGGGTTGTACCTGATTACGCCGTTCATCTTCTTCTACGACCGGATGGCGTTGGTCGACGGCCTGCTGACCGCCTTGGCGATCTACGTGGCCCTTCTCAGTTTCGAGCTGGTGCGAAGCAAGAGGGTGAGGCATGGGATTGGGCTGGGCCTGGTGCTGGCGCTGGCCATCAGCACGAAGCTGAACGGTGCGACGCTGTGCCTGCTGCCGCTCCTGGTGGTGGGTGCCTATCTCTTCAAGCCGGCCGTTGCCCCACCCTGGAAGGGGCTGGCGTTAGCCTATGCGATTGCGCTGCTGGGGTTTGCGCCGTTGGCAGCCGACGCGTGGCTGCTGGGCAGTCTCTCGTCGTTGGTTCACTTCGACGAAATCAGAAGGAGGGGAATGGGGCGTTCCAGCCTCGTGGTGTGGCAGGTTTGGCTGGCCAACGCCGGTCTGGCGTTACAGTACCTCGTCCGATATGTCACCCCGACGCTGTTCCTGGCTGCCGGCGCAGGAGGAGTGCTGGCCGTCCTTCGCCGCCGCCGGGATGAGATTGTGCTCCTGGGAATGGCGGGTGTCGTCACGGCCCCGTTCGTGTTGACAGGAAATCCTGAGCGGTGGTATCCGCGCTACTTGCTGCCTGCGGTGCCGTTCGTGGTATTGGTTGTGGCTCGCACGATTGCACTGGGAGCCGGCAAGCTGCGTGGATACCTGGCGAACGGGCGAACGCGCGGCTGGGCGGCTGCTGTCGCGGTGGGAGCCATCCTGGTCATCAGCGCGCCCGCTCTGTGGTTCGACTATTGGCTTCTGGTCGACCCGGTTCGTGCCCCGCTGGTTGAGATCGACCGGTTCCAATATATCAATGGTGAGCCTTCCGGGTACGGCTTGCCTGAAGCAGCCGGCTTTCTGCGTGAGGAGCTGTCACGCTTGGGGAGCATCCTCGTCGTTTGTGACAAAGAGTCGGACGTGTGGCGATCCGGGCTGGAGGTCTACCTGTACGATCAAAGGCAGCACGTTGGCCGGCTGGTGATGGATTTCTCGCGAGAAGATCCTGGCGATTTGATTCGGCAGCTTTCGGCTGCACGGGACATCCCTGTGTTTGTGCTGTTCCGCCCCACGATTGATGGGGGACTGCCCATCGATCTCGACACCTGGCCTTATTCCCGGCACGTGGCCCATTTTGACAAGCCGGATGGTCAGGCCGGCGTGGACATCTACAGAGTATCGATGGATTTTGCCCGTGAGCAGCCTGCGGCTGGGGACGCGGCGCAGGCGAAGGCCCCCTAACAAGGGGGTAAGACGCCAACGAGCGAGCAGAGGCTGATCGCTGACCGCTGATGGCTGACTGCTGTTTCATGGGGAGAGCACAATGGCTGCTATGCCAGCCGCTCGACGAAATCGGGTCTCGATTGCCATAGAAATAGCCCTGGTGGTTTCCTATCTCGCCAGCCGGTTGTTTCACCTTACGCTCCTGCCGATATTCGCCGACGAAAGCCTCCACATCTCGTGGGCTGTCAAGATTGCCACGACGGGCCGGCTGATCGGCGTGACGGACGCGGGCAAGTTCCTGCCGATATGGCTCATGAGCCTCTTCGTGCGGTTTGCGAGCGATTTGTTGTGGACGGAACGCCTGGTGTCGGTGGGTATTGGGGTGCTCGGGCTGGCGGGGTGTTACCTGTTGGGCCGGCGACTGTTCGGGCGGCCGGTGGGACTGATTGCGGCCGGGCTGTATCTGATCACACCATTCATGTTATTCCACGACCGCATGGCCTTGGTGGACGGCCTGCTAACCACGTTGGCGATCTACGCGGCCTTTTTCAGTTTCGAGCTGGCGCGCGGAGGGAGGGTGAGGCACGGGATTGGGCTGGGCCTGGTGCTGGCGCTGGCCATCAGCACGAAGCTGAACGGCGCGATGCTGTGCCTGCTGCCACTCCTGGTGGTGGGGGCATCTCTCTTCAAGCGGAGCGGTGCCCCACCCTGGAAGGGGTTGGCGTTAGCCTATGCGATTGCCGGGCTGGGGTTTGTGCCCTTGATGGCTGAGTCAGCGTTCCTGGTTGGCTTTTTCTCCTCGCTACACTGGAAGAGGGAGTTCAACAAGAGTATCACGGACCGTTCCAGCCTCCTGTTGTGGCAGGCCTGGCTGGCCAACGCCGGCATGGCGCTCAAGTATCTCACCCGATACGTTACGCCGGGGGTGTTCCTGGCTGCCGGCGCAGGAGGGGTGCTGGCCATCGTGCGCCGCCGCCGGGACGAGATCGTGCTGCTGGGAATGGCAGGTGTCCTCACCGGCCTGTTCGTCTTGATATCCAATCCTGAGCGGTGGTACCCGCGCTATCTGCTGCCTGCCGTGCCGTTCATGTTGCTGATTGCGGCTCGTGCGATCGCGG
>Ga0315282_10007642_pt1 | contig 17705 bp, 17 predicted proteins | sample YL17G07_20_MG_FD_203693 | JGI IMG/M metagenome (GOLD analysis project Ga0315282, IMG submission 203693) | Sediment microbial communities from Yellowstone Lake, YNP, Wyoming, USA - YL17G07_20 | ecosystem: Environmental > Aquatic > Freshwater > Lake > Sediment | place: USA: Wyoming | collected... | reverse complement strand
TCGCCCTGAGCTTGTCCTTCGACTTCGCTCAGGACATTCGGAAAAAAACCGTTCGGGGTGAGCCTGTCGAACCACAGGCTCACCCCGAACGGATTATAAAGGGATTATTGAATCACTACACTAGCGGAGATTCGGGGAGAAGGAACTGGAGCATGACGGAACACCGTCATCTGCGCCCGAGCGGGGGCTATCGGAATCTACATTCGTTCCAAGTGGCGACGGTCATCTATGACGCCACGGTCTCGTTCTGTAATCGTTTTGTGGACAGCCGTTCGCGGATGCGCGATCAAATGGTGCAGGCGGCGCGATCGGGCCGGCAGAATATCGCTGAGGGCAGTCGCGCTTCGGCGACCTCCAGCCAGACCGAACTGCGCCTGGTCAATGTGGCACGCGCCAGCCTCGATGAGCTCCTGCTCGACTACGAGGACTATCTGCGGCAAAACGGCCATGCGCAATGGACCAGGGATTCCCCTGACGCCGCAGCCGTGAGGTTGGTGGGAATGAATCGGGCCAATCGATTTGATCGGACGGATCGGTCGGATCAGACCGATCCGTCCGATCCGACTGATCCCTACCGCCCCTGGCTTTCGAACGATGATTCCGCGGTGGCGGCAAATGCCATCATCTGCCTCATCCATCAAGCGAATTACCTGCTTGACCGCCAGATTCAGGCCCTCGAACGGCAGTTCGTGGAGCAAGGCGGCTACAGCGAGCAACTGGCAGCTGCCCGTTTACGCGAAAGGAAGCAGGCCGGGGCAGATCGGACAGATCGGTCCGATCTGAGACCACCTCAGCCCTCCTCGCCCGCGTGCCCGGTGTGCGGGGGGATCATGGCGGTGCGCACGGCCAAGAAAGGCCCTCGCACGGGCTCGCAATTCTGGGGCTGCGCAAAATACCCCCACTGCAAAGGGACAAGACCACTATGAGCGATCTCGTGCCATGAAAACCACCAAAGACATGCCGGAACACAGCCGTCCCCAGCGGAAGTTGCGAGGGAAGGGCCCTTCCGCCCTAACCGACGAGGAGCCTGTCACGGCCATTCCTGGCATGGGAACGGCCTATTGTGAATTGGGGACGGGTTCGTATTTTGTGGCCATCCGATGTCGATAGCCCAAGCGAGACATTGGGGCTTGGTGATGTAACGGTTCAGGAATATTATGGCTATAAAAGAGAAAGTTTTACTTGGGAATCCCAAGCTCTATGCAGTGTGTGAACTGGTGAAACAGGAGGAACTCGAACCCCTCGCCTCGATCGTCCAGGACCTTCACGATACGCTAACGCTCCTGGATCACGTACCGGGATATGGAATGGAAGGAGCAGGCCATGATGCTTGAGGGGGACCTCTTCGAATTGCTTCAACATGAGTGCGACCATCTGGGTGGTATCCTGGCCGTGTCGCGGACGATGGACAAGTTCTCCTTCGCGCTGAGAAGTCAGAAGAAGTTGATATACAAATGAAATGAGTTCAGAGGAAACGATGAAGAGCTATCGAAAGGAACTCTGGTTTAATGTTGCGGGGCGTCTGGCCTTTATCAACATCACACCACAGGTTCAAGACTGCCTGCGGGAAAGCGGGATCAGAGATGGTCTGGTGCTTGTCAATGCCATGCACATCACGGCCTCTGTTTTCATTAATGATGATGAGCGGGGCCTTCACCAGGATTTCGATGACTGGCTCGAAAAATTAGCGCCTCATTCTCCAGTCGATGCTTATCGGCACAATCGCACGGGTGAAGACAATGCCGATGCCCATCTTAAACGTCAGATCATGGGACGCGAAGTGGTTGTGGCGGTGACAAATGGAAAGCTCGATTTCGGTCCGTGGGAGCAGATTTTCTACGGCGAGTTCGATGGAGAACGCAAGAAAAGGGTTCTGGTGAAGATCATAGGGGAATAGAATGAAGAACATTCGACAACTCACTCCAAGAGAAATCCGAAACCTGATCCGAAAAGGCAAATGGGATAAACCAACGCCCGCGCTTGCCATGGGGTTTGCCCAGGCCAACCTGGTGATTCTCCCGCAGAGATACGCCTTTGACTTCCTCCTTTTCTGTCAGAGAAATCCGAAACCCTGTCCATTACTTGAAGTTCTGGAACCGGGGCAATACCGAACACGATCTTTAGCCCCTGACGCGGACATTCGTACGGATATCCCTCGATACAACGTCTACCGGAGAGGGAAACTGGAGGCTGCCGAGAAAGATATCAGAAGCCTATGGCAGGATGATTTCGTCACGTTCCTTCTGGGCTGTAGCTTCTCTTTTGAAGAGGCGCTGATCCGGGCGAAAGTTCCGGTTCGACATATCGAGGAAGGCAGGAACGTACCGATGCACATCACCAACATCGCCTGCAAATCAGCAGGGGTTTTTCATGGTCCCATGGTCGTCTCCATGAGACCTCTACTCCCTGGCAAAGTGATCCGGGCCGTTCAGATCACTTCCCGGTATGCTTCGGTTCATGGCGCTCCGGTGCATGTCGGGGATCCTTCAGCCATCGGAATCAAGAATCTCGGGAAACCGGACTTTGGAGATGCGGTGACAATTCATAAGGGCGAGGTCCCGGTCTTCTGGGCCTGCGGCGTTACGCCCCAGGCTGTTGTGATGGAGGCCAAGCCCGATCTCTGCATCACCCATGCGCCCGGCCACATGTTCATCTCAGATATTTTGAATGAAGAGTTGGCCACACTCTGACTACGTAGAAAATCGCAGCTACTGGGTTCTTACACAAAGAGTCTGAGAATTTGTCTCTAACATTCTTAGACACCAAGATAGACTGTCATGCTGAAACCCGATTCAGCATCTCACCCATTGGTCCCATTTGGTGAGATCCTGAAACAATCCTGATTTTCATCAGGACATGGTTCAGGATGACACGTCCAAGAAATTTCAAATATGTTTGGTTAGGGTTACGGTAAGGATGCCAGTTTCGTTAACGGGTTAAGTTCTTGGTCCTAAGAAGTTAGCCTTTACCCTAACCCATAACCTAAACCGGCTTCATGACCCTAACCGTAACCCATAATCGTTTTCATGGTTGGCGAGTGATGCCGCCCCCCATGAAGAGTTCCCTTTAGACCTTGCCGAAGGCCAGGTCGAGTAGCTTCACCACCTGCTCTAACTGTTTCTCAGAGATGACCAGTGGAGGCTGAATCCTCAGGACGTTCCCATAGGTGCCACCTAAACCAATAAGCAATCCGTGATCGCAACAGAAATCCCTGATCCTGTTGCCCTCTGTATTGGCAGGGGTCTTTTGCTGATCCCGAATCAGCTCAATGCCTATCATCAAGCCTTTGCCACGGATCTCGCCGATCATCGGGTATCTGGCCTTCAAAGGCTCGAGTCCCGATCTCAGGAAATCCCCCTTCTTTCGGGCCTGGTCTGCCAGTTTTTGTTCTTCGAGAAACTCGATATTGGCAAGCCCCGCCGCACAGGAGACCGGGTTCCCCCCAAAAGTTGAAAGGTGATCCCCCGGCTTAAACGAATCGGCGATCTCTTCCCTCGCAATAAACGCACTTAACGGAAATCCGTCTGCAATCCCCTTTGCCATGGCCATGATGTCGGGCTCAACCCCATAATGCTCGATCGCAAACATCTTGCCTGTTCGGGCAAATCCTGTCTGAACCTCATCTACAAGGAAGAGAATCCCGTATCTCTTCAGAATCTTTTCGATCTCCTTGAAATACTCGTCTGGCGGGGTAATAATGCCTCCTTCCCCCAGCAGAGGTTCTGCAATAAAAGCAGCCACGCTATCGTACGTATTGAACTTAATAATATCCTCTAAGGCCCTGGCACACCTCAGTTGGCAGTTCGGGTATTCCAGTTCAAAGAAACATCGATAGCAATAGGGAGCAGGAAGAAAAGTGCATCCCACCATGTAAGGTCCCCCTCTCCTCTTCCTCCCGCTATTTCCCGTGATGCTCAGGGTTGCATAGGATCGGCCGTGGAAGGAGGCTTGGAGGGCGACAAACTCCGTTTTGCCCGTGAATTGCTTGGCCAGTCTCAGGGCCCCTTCGATGGCTTCAGCTCCTCCGCTACCGAAGAAACTCTTCTGAAGTCTTCCGGGTGTTATTTGAGCCAATTTTTGCGCCAGGTCCGCTGTTGGCTGGGAGTAGTAGACATAAGAGCAGCAATGAACCAGTTTATCCATCTGTGCTTTCGCGGCCTCGATCACTTTTTCATTGCAGTGGCCGGCATTCACAACGGCGATTCCTGAAAAACAATCGATGTACATTTTGCCATGGGCATCCGTAATCGTAGCCCCGGTCGCCTTCTCGATCACGACAGGCTGCACTTTGTCTACCATTGCGGTGTTCACGTACTTCTTATACTTTTCAACGGTATTCATCATCCTCGTCCTCCTGAGATTCAGCGATTTGGACTCTCCCTCTGGTCGAGCCTCCTCTATTATTCAATAATTCATTGAAGATTGAAATATGGAGCCCCACGGGCTTGCCCGTCGGGCTCCATGAGTAAGGAGGGTTTGACAATTTGAACTGGATCAGATAATATCTCAAAGAAAAAAGGGATTCCAGGATTCAAGGGGGCGGGTCAGACAAAGCCATACAATCGTTGGGCCTTTAAAACTCCAAGGCGCAAAGACATTCTCAGAAAAAGAAACGGAGGACGGAGAGATGAAAAGATTCCCGGTTATCAGCTTTACCTGTTTGATGGTATTGCTCTCATTCACGGCGGCTTATGCCCAGCAGAAGCCCGTCTACGGAGGCTCCTTGAGGGTGGCACAGGGGGTGGAGCCCCCGGGGTTGGATCCGACCACGGCGACTTCCACAGCGATCCCGAGGGTGGTTTACACCAACGTGCTCGAGGGTCTTGCCCGGATCGACCGCGACGGACAGATCGCTCCGGCGCTGACTGAGAAATACACGATTGCAAGGGATGGGAAAGAATACACGTTTTTCCTGAGAAAGGGCGTCAAGTTCCACGATGGGAAGCCCTTTGATGCTGAAGACGTGAAGTTCACGTTTGAACGGCTCCGGGACCCGAAGGCGGGGATCGCTCACCCGGAGTACTACACCGATATCGAATCAGTCCAGGCTCTCGACAGCTACACCGTCAAGATCAAGATGAAGAATGTCAATTCCCTGTTCCTTTTTAATCTTGCGCGGCCTGATTCGATCATCGTCAACAAGCAGGCTGTCGGGAAGCTGAAAACCGCACCGGTGGGTACCGGCCCCTTCAAGTTCGCCGAGTGGGTGCGCGGAAGCTACATCACACTGACCAAATTTGACGGCTATTATCGGAAAGGTCTTCCCTATCTCGACAAGGTCACGTTCCAATTTATCGGAGACCCGAGCGCCCAGATCGCCAGCCTGAAAGCGAGAGACATCGATGTCATCGGCTACGATGTGAGCCCGGAGAACGCCCGGCTTCTCGAAAAAGATCCGGGCTACAAGGTGCTCGACGGGAATACCACGAACAAGGTGATCCTTTCAACCAACAATTCGAGAAAACCCTTCACGGACGCCCGCGTGAGGAGGGCCATGGCTTATGCGATTGACCGAAATGCCATCATCAAGGGAGCGATGGCGGGATACGGAGTCCCGATCGGAAGTCACATGGAGCCCATGAACCCGTATCATGTCGACCTTCTTTCTGTCTATCCTTATAACCCTGAAAAAGCAAAACAGCTTTTGAAGGAGGCGGGGTATCCGAACGGGTTCGACGCCGTGATCAAGCTTCCCGACCGGTTTGCCTATGCGCGGCGGACAGGCGAAATCGTCACGGACATGCTGGCCCGGGTCGGGATTCGTCTGAAGATTGAGGTCATCGAGTGGGGACAGTGGATCGACCGGATCTTTAAGAATGCTGACTACGATCTTACCGTCATAGGTCATGGGGAGCCCTTCGACATCAACATTTACGCAAACCCGAAGTACTACTTCCGCTACGACAACCCCAGGTTCCAGGAGACGCTCAAGAAAGCGTGGATGGAGCCTGATCTCAAGGCCCGGAAGGAGCTCTATGCGACGCTCCAGAGAATCATCACCGAGGATGCGGTTAACGGGTTCCTTTTCCTGATGCCGAGCCTCCCGACGATGAGGAAGGAAGTGATGAACTGGTGGAAGAACTACCCGATGACCGCACAGGATGTGTCGGAGGTCTGGATACAAAAATAGGCAGGAGAAAGCACCAAGCACCCAATCACAAATAAATACCCATTGGCCAAAATCCAAACGGTCTGCGCCCGGGTCCCGAGAGGTTCTACGGCTCATCCGGGACTTCGCCCGGGAGAGGAGGCCCTTTCAGGGTGCGGTAGACGCAACCTTCAGGTTGCGTAAGAAGTTGGCGCCCAATTGATTGTCTTACGCAGCCTAAAGGCTGCTGCTGCAAACTCCAAGGTCTTACCATTGGGTCATTGGGGTTTGGGGCTTATTTGGGACTTGGAATTTGTAATTTGGAATTTGCCAATGGGCCTGAGAATCATCTCAGGCCATTTCTTTTTGAACGATGACAGCCTTTCTACTTAAGCGAACGTTGATCCTTTTAGTGACCCTCCTTCTGGTCTCCATCGCCATCTTTGCTGTTCTGATGGTCATCCCCGGGGATCCGGCCCAGATCATTCTCGGCATCCATGCCACGCCGGAGACGCTTGCCCAGTTGAGGCACAAATTGGGCCTCGATCGGCCAGCGATCGTCCAGTACCTGACGTACATGAAGAATCTTTGCATGGGGGATCTGGGGCAATCGATTGTCTATGATGTAACGATTCGGTCACTGATCCTCTCACGACTTCAGGTGACCCTGCCCCTCGCTCTTCTGTCGATGATCTTTGCCGCTTTTCTTTCCATCCCTCTGGGAATCTACTCTGCCTCCCATCGGAATCGGTTCGGAGATTACGGGGTCATGATCTTTTCGCAGATCGGCCTTGCCGTGCCTGCCTTCTGGGCAGGGATTCTCTTGATCCTCCTTTTTGCCGTAAACCTCCACTGGCTTCCCGCCGGAGGATTTCCATTCTGGGCCGACAGCCCTCTCAAGGCTCTCCGGTCTCTGCTTCTTCCTTCTCTCTCCATGGGATTGGTACGGGCGGCCGTGCTCACACGAATGACCCGTTCCTCGATGCTTGAGGTTCTTGGAGAGGATTATATTCGGACAGCCCGGAGCAAAGGCTTGACCGAAAGAGTCATCATCTACAAGCATGCCTTCCGGAATGCGATCATCCCTGTTGTGACGATCCTAGGACTTCAGGCAGGAGACCTTCTGGCAGGGGCTGTCATCATCGAGAACGTTTTCCATCTTCCAGGAGTGGGAAGGCTGGTCTTCGAGGCGATCGGCCAGAGGGATCTTCCGGTGGTCCAGGGGGTTGTTCTATTCATCGCGACGATGATCATTGTCGTGAACTTTGTGACCGACGTCGCCTATGGGTACCTGGACCCGAGGATAAGATATGAATAAAAGATCATTACAAATTCAAAAGCGCAAAATGAAAATTGGAAAATTGATGAATTCCCAACCAATATATTTGAAATTTCCCGGAAACCTCATCCTGAACCATGCCCTGATGAAAATCAGGGTCGTTTCAGGATCTCACCCAATTGGACCCACGGGTGAGATCCTGAATCGGATTCAGCATGCCCCTTTTTTAAACGTCCTGAAAAGGTTAAAGACAAATCCTCAGATTTTTTGTGTAAGAATTTGAAAACGAAATGATTCCTTATATAGAAACATTTTGCAATGCTAATTTTGCAATTTGCGTTTTGCACTGATAATTTATGACCCTTCGCCGCGCGTTTCGAAACATCAATTTTACCGTAGGGTTCTGCATCACCCTGGCGATTGTCCTCACGGCGATCCTGAGCATCAGTTATACCCCTTATCAACCGAACCGGATGAACCTCTCCGCTCGATTTCAGGGGCCTGATGCGAATCATTGGTTCGGAACCGACCAGTATGGAAGAGATATCTTTAGCCGGGTGATGAAGGGGTCGATCAATTCCATCATCGTTGGGCTTGTCGCTGTTTCGATCGGCATGGGCTTCGGGATCCTCCTGGGCTCTCTCGCTGCTTTCTATAAAGGGTGGGTGGATGAGGCCATCATGAGGGTCTCGGATCTTCTTTATGGATTTCCAGCCGTTCTCAGTGCTATACTGATCACGTCTATTCTTGGACCGGGAATCATCAATAGCATGATCGCGATTGGAATCTTTAATATCCCCATCTTTGCGAGGTTGACCCGGGCCACGTCTCTTTCCGTGTGGGAGCGCGATTTCGTGATATCAGCGAAAGCCATCGGCCGGACGAACTCAGGCATCATCTGGCAGTACGTTCTTCCCAACATTCTTTCGCCTCTGGTCGTTCAGGGAACGGTCCAGTTTGCCATCGCCATCCTTGCAGAGGCTGGCCTGAGCTACCTGGGACTGGGAACGCAGCCTCCCCATGCGAGCTGGGGCAGGATGCTCAATGAAGCCCAGACTTTCATGAGCACATCCCCGTGGCTGGCCATCTTCCCGGGATGCGCGATTGCCCTGGCGGTGCTCGGCTTCAACCTGCTCGGGGATGGATTGCGGGACATTCTCGACCCGAGAGTGTCGAGAGGACGCCTCTGAATTGCAGAATGAAGAAAGACAGCCGTGGGGTCGTGTAGTCAGGTAGCCTTGTGGTCGACGACACGACGAAGCGACTAAGCGACCAAACGACTTTATGAAGGAGAAAATCCTTGAATCTTGAGCGCGTGTTGAAGGCCATCAAGCGAGAAGAACTGATCCGGCTTACCCAGGAGCTCATCCGCATTCCAAGCGTCAGGCGGGCCGGGGAATATGAAGAGAAGGTTGCCCTTTTTCTCACCGATTTGCTTGAAGAGATGGGATTCGATGTCGTTGTGGAAAGAGTGGAACCCCGTTCGCCGAATGTCATCGCAGTGCTCCATGGCCAGGGAGAAGGTCCGTGTCTCATGTTCGAATGCCACACCGATGTGGTCACCGAGGGCGATCCCTCCGAGTGGAAATACGGTCCCTTTGAAGGCAGGCTCGTGGGCAATCGGATCTACGGAAGAGGGGCCTGCGATACGAAAGGGAATCTGGCAGCCGCTGTCAAGGCTGTCCAGGCCATCAGCCTATCCGGGGTTCCTTTCAAGGGAAAGATCCTTTTAGGAATCCTGGCCGATGAAGAGGCGTTGATGACCGGAGTCAAGCATTTCATTCGTCACGGATGGGCACACAGTGTCGATGCCGCCATCATCTGCGAGCCGGTGGATAATCATCTCGGTATTAGCCAGAAAGGAGCGATGAGAGCCGAACTGATTACGAAAGGAAAGATGAGCCATGGAGCCCAGCCCCTGGCGGGTTTCAATCCCATTCCTCCGATGGTATCGATCCTTGAAAAGATCCGGCAGCTCGAGGAAGAGGAGATCGAGACAAGGGGAAAAGATCCATTGCTGGGATTTCCGAGCATCACGGCCACCGTCATTCAGGCCCCTGTGAGAGGAGAGCCCCAGCTTAACGTCCTTTCGGAACAGTGTAAAACGCTTCTTGATATCCGGACCATTCCAGGCCAGTCCCATGAAGCTTTGAAAAAGCAATTGGAGGATATTGTCCAGGAGGAGGAGAGATCGATCCTTGCCAGTCTCGAATCGGGTCCGCTGAAGGAGATTCGAGAAAACCTGGAGAAAGGACTTTCAAAAGGGATCTCCTTCGAAGCGAGACTCAATGTCTTTGAGGATCGACCCTGGACGAAAACGTCACGGGATGAAGCGATCGTGCAGGCAGTATCCAGGGCGATCCGGGCGGTCACTGGCAAAGAGCCGATTTATGACGGGGTCCCCGGAGCGACAGACGGGACCTTCCTCTCTGCGTGGGCAGGAATCCCCATCGTCACGATCGGAGCGGGCAAGAAGGCGCTCCCCCATCAGAAAGATGAGTGGGTTTCGGTTGAGGATCTCTGTCTTGCAGCAAAGATTTATGCTGCAAGCGCCCTGGAATTCCTCAAGGCCACATCTCAGATTCTAACGCGTTGAACTCTTAAGTGGGTTCAAGTTCGTAACTTGAACCCGATCGTGTGACAGCGGGGGAAGGCGATTATGAAGCATTCCCATGGCTTGTAAGTAACGAATTCCTCATGCCAAATTTAGTTTGGTTTTTCGAGTTTCGTTCATTGAAATTTGTTTGTTATTGAGTGCTTCGGATTTGGTGCTTATTTCATTATTCCTACCTGGACATTTCTGAACCTTGCAGGGGCTGCGCCGTGCCCCACATGGGCCACCTGCCCGGGCTCCCCTTTCCCGCAGTTTGGTGTTCCCCACATCTGCCAGTAATCCTTGCTCGCAATGGCATCACATGAATTCCAGAACTGAGGTGTCATTCCGGTGTAAGTGGGGTTCCTTACCATCTCCCCCAGCTTCCCATTCTTAATTTCCCATCCGATCTCGGTTCCGAATTGAAAGTTAATCCTCCGATCATCGATCGACCAGCTTCGATTCGTGCTTAAAAGAAGCCCTTCTTCGGTGTCGGCGATCATTCCTTCCAGGGTCCATTCTCCTGGCTCCAGATTGATGTTGGTCATCCTGATGAGAGGGATCCGGTTCCAGCCATCGGCCCTCATCGTGCCGTTGCTCTCCCTCCCCAGTTGATGGGCGGTCTCCCTGGAGGTGAGAAGGTTAATTAATATCCCTTGAGAGATGATCGGGACCCTTTGGGCCCTGATCCCCTCGTCGTCGTAGCCAAAGGTCCCCAGACCGCCGGGAACAGTGGCATCGGCCACAATGTTCACCCTTTCAGAGCCATACCGATAATGGCCGACCATCTCCGGCCCGAGGAAACTTGTTCCCGCATAGCTGGCTTCAGTCCCCAGGATTCGATCCAGTTCAATGGGGTGGCCGATGGATTCGTGAATTTGAAGGGCCAATTGGGAACTCTCAAGAATCAGGGTAGTGACTTTTGACGGGCAGGGCTTCGCCGAGAGAAGCCCCCCTGCTTGCTCAGCCACTTTTTCCGCACGTTTCTGTAGTTCCAGGGTCTCAATCCACTCGTACCCTCTGGTTGCAAAATTCCCCCTGAACGAATTGGGATAGGACCGAACTTGAACCTCTCCGCCTTCGATGGCCGTCGCGGCGATGCCCGCACCGCATTCCACGATCTCCTGTCCGATCAGGGATCCCTCTGTGGAGGCAAAGGTCTTCTCCGTTTTGCAGGACCCCATAAAGGCCTCAGAGATCTTCACCTTCTTACTCCTCCGCAGGATCTCATCCGCCCGGAGAAGAAGGTCCAGCTTGGTTTCAATGCCGACATGGAACGGGTCGATAGTCACTGGAGTCTTGTAGGTGTCGACTACAGGAGACCCGGGCCCCAGGACGACGTCCTTCTCTTTGGCCTTTGAGCTCGCCTGCGCAATCTTCAATGCCTTTCCCAGGACGCTTTCCATCTCCCTTTTCGACACTCTTGAACTGCATGCAAATCCCCAAGCTCCTTGAAGGAGGACCCTGATGCCAAAGCCGAAGTCCTCATCATCGGTCAGAGCCTCTACCTTCCCATTCTTCACCTCAATCTCTTCAGACCTGCGGCGAACGACCCGGAGGTCCGCATAATCCACCCTCTTCAGCTTGGCCAAATCCAGAACATGGAGCATCAAATCTTTCATTGAAACCTCTCCTGAATCCATTCTCTCACAGAGCTCGCAGAGGGTCACAGAGTTGCACACTTTGTACTACCAAGGTTCAGTTTCTTGAAATTTTGTTAAAATTTTCGCGCAAATCTTTTTCTAACTTCTTTTGATCATTTGAATTTTGGTCATTCGAATTTGTTTCGATTTTCGAGTTTCGTGCTTCGAGTTTGGTTGCGGCTACGCCGCGCTGTGTCTCTCTATGTCTCTGTAAGAAAAAAATTATGGCGATGAAACACCCGAAAAATGAAAGCCGTCGATCTGGAGGGCAGGCACAACCGTCCCGGTCACAAAACGCCTCGAATAGACTGTTCCTTCGGAACATACCCTCCGCTGCTTTGAGATTGCCTTCACCCGTGCAAGGGCCTTCAGGATCGACTCGGTAAACCTTAGATTCCTGACGGGCCTCTTGATTTCTCCCTCTTCTATCAAAAAGGTCCCATTCCGGGTCATCCCTGTAATCACTGCCTTCATCGGCTCAACCACGTTTGTGTAATGAAACCTGGTGACATAGATGCCTTTGCGAACGGATCGAACCATTTCTTCGAGGGAGGATTCTCCGCCTTTCATGAAAAGGTTCATGGGTATGGGGCCTGCCGTATTGGGTGCGATGAGGCCATGACCCGTGGACTCTTTCCCCTCCCGCTTTGCCGTGAAGGAATCGTAGGTCACCTCTCTTGCCACACCCTGCTCAAAGAACAGGACCTTCTGCTTCGGAACGCCTTCAAAGTCAAAAGGGACCTGCAATCCTTCCGGGTCCAGGCCGTCGTCGTAAATCGTCACCTTTTCATCGACCACTTTCTTGCCAAATTGATCGCAGAAGAAGCTCCGGCCTTCCTGCACAGCCAGGGCATGAAATCCCAGGTAGCCCAAAAAGGAGAGAAGCTCGCTCACCGCATAAGGCTCCAGGATGACCTCATACTCTCCGGGATCGATCTGAACGGGTTCTCCGTGGGATGCCTTGCTGATCGCCTCTCTCCCAAGGCATTCGATATCCGGCTGATCCAGACCCCTCGAGACAAAACTGGCGTAACCTGAATTCTTCCCATCTTCTGCGATGGCATGAAAAAAGAGGTCCGAGTATTTCTGGTAAGCCTCGATCCCGAGCGAATTGACCACGGCAAGCTCCACCCTTCCGTTTGAGAAGGCCCCCGACACTTTAAAGCCCTGATCTTTTGAGAGGGTGAATAATTCCTTGAGCATCTTCACCTTCCTCTCGGGAGTGAGACGGCCAATGGTTTCAGAAAACGTATTGATCTCTGGAATGGCCCTGGGTTCGGGCAGCGACACGAATTCCTCATTGGGCTTCTGGACTCCGGCCAGATGGATGGCTTTTTCAAGGGAGCTCTTCATCGAAGAAAAACTCAGGATGTTCGTTGTGACGACGGCGATTCTCTTGCCCAGGACCACCCGAAGAATGAGAGTCCCGTTCCTTTCAGCCACGTGCTGATGAATGCCCGACCGGGCGAACCGCGTGAGGGAAGAGTCCTCTGTCAGGAGAAGCGCTTCGGTCTGATCCGCTGGGGATTTCTGAACCCCCTCCCTCAAAAGGCGGAAACAAGACTCCCTCCCTATCATCTGTTCACTCCCCTTTCTTTGTCAGAAAATCGAATTTCACCACAGAGCTCCGTGGTGAGTCATTATTTCTCTTTCTTCCGTTTCCGATACTCAGATATAACCGCGCGGATGGCCTTCTCCGCAAGCAAGGCACAATGAGTCTTCGTCGGTGGAAGCCCTCCTAAGGCATCCGAAACAACCTGATTTGAAATCTTCAGGGCTTCTTCAATCGTTTTTCCTTTCAACATCACAGTCGCCATACTCGATGCCGCAATGGCCGGTCCACACCCAAAAGTCAGAAACTTCGCATCGATGATCCGATCCCCTTCCACCTTGATGAAAAGCCTCATCGTATCCCCGCAGGCAGGGTTTTTCGCCTCGGCCGCTCCATCCGGATATTCCATCTCTCCGATATTTCTCGGATGGGTCAAATGGTCCATGATGATCGGATTGTAAGGACCTTCTACCATATGCACAAAAAAAGCTCTCACCACGGAGCCGCGGAGAGCGCAGAGGAGAGATTTTAATCCGGCAGAGAGATTACCGCCAGATCAAAACCCGATCCCTCCGGGAATGGCAACTCTTTGGTTCGTTTCAAATTTTGTGAAAGCGAACCCTCCCCATCAACAAATTTGCCATCATGCCACGAAGTGGCTGAGGGCTTTTGATTTGCCGTCATCTCCCGGCATATCAAAAAATACCCTTCTCCTCCGCGTTCTCTGCATTACTAACGTGCAATTTCTTGAAATTTTGTTAAGATTTTTGTGTAGTTCTTTTTATAACTTCTTTAGATTATTTGAATTTTGGTCATTCGAATTTGTTTCGGATTTCGTGCTTCGGATTTGGTTGCGGCTACGCCGCGCTGCGACTCTGCGGTGAAATATCTCCTTTAGCCTAACAGCTTCCTTGCAAACTCCTTCCCAAACTCTATGGCCGTCTCCAATTCCTCCGAATCCGGAAGGAATTGAACGGAAAGCGCCTTCTCCCAGATCTCGAACTTTTCCTCTTCAAGAGCCCTTCTCATCGCCTTGATGGCACCGCCTCCCCACCCATGGGAGCCGAAGAGGCCGAAGATCTTTCCCTTCGGTCTCAAACCCTTCATGTAGGTCAGGAAATCCCCCATTGTGGGAAACATGCCGTTATTCAGCGTAGGAGATCCGAGAAGGATGCCCTTTGCTTCAAGCATTTCATCTATAATGTCACTCCGGTGATTTGACCTGAGATGGAGAAACCTCGCATCAGCTCCCGCCTCGATCAAACCCTTCAGGATCGCCTTGGCCAGGCGTTCTGTGCTCCCCCACATCGTATCATAAACGACAAGTATCTTGCGGTTTGTTTTCCCCTGGCTCCATTCGACATAGGCCTGGATAATCCGGCCAGGATCTTTTCTCCAGATGAGACCATGGCTCGGACCAATCATATCGATCGGAATCCCCATCTTCACGACCTCGTCCACTTTTTTCAAAACAAGAGGCGCCAGGGGCCAGAGAATATTTGCGTAATACTTCGCCGCGTGCCTCATCACGTCGTGTCCCATCTCATCCTCGAACCTCTGGACGGAAGCGAAATGCTGGCCGAAAGCGTCATTCGGCAGAAGGACCTGATCCTCTTTTACATAGGTAAACATGCTATCCGGCCAGTGAAGCATCGGAGCCTCTAAAAAGGCCAGGGTCCGATGTCCAATCGAGAGCGTTTCCCCTGTTTTTACGACCCTCCATTTGAAGGACTTCTGGTAGTACTTCTCCAACCCTTTTCTGCCTCTCTCCGTGGTGATCACCGTGGGGGTCCCGATCCTTTCAACAAGTTGAGGCAGAGAACCGGAATGGTCGTTTTCCACATGATTGGCAATGACATAGTCGATTCTTGAAGGATCGATGATCTCTGAAATTCGTCCCATCATCTCCAGATAGAAAGGGGCCCTCACCGTGTCGACCAAAACATTTTTCTCATCCAGGATAAGATAGGCATTGTAGGTCGTCCCGTAAGGTGTCGAATAGCCGTGAAAGTCTCTCACATTCCAATCGATCGCTCCAACCCAGTAGATCCCTTTTTTCAACTCCACAATCTCCATACCAACCTCCCTGTCGTTGATCCGGTCTCTGGCATGCTCAGAAAAGAACCCCAATCCTTTCGTCTCCCTCATTGGGGGAGAGGATTGAGGTGAGTGGGAAAGCGGGCTCATTTTCTTGACAACATCTCAAACGAGTCCAGAATGGTCTTCATATCCCGGCGATCCTTCAACCCGTCTTTATCCAAAAACATATAAAGGATAAAGATCTGGTAAGGCTCCGAAAAGGCATAAATCCAGCCCTGTTCCCGCTTCACCCCTTTGACGGTGTAGGTCACATCCTTTTTTGCCGCATATTGAACACCTTTTAAGGAAATGGGCTCTGTGCGTCCAACTTCAACCGGAATGTCCCTCCCGTATTCTTGCTTCAATTCGCCTTTGAGGCTTTCCGTCCCGAGGTTCGTTAATTTTTCGATGCCTTCCTGGCTGAAAACAGTGTAACGGTCTGCCGGGGTAAAATCAATTTGAATGCTTGATTGAGTTTGAGGGTTAAACATGTATAACTCCGTCTGCTCCTTGTCGTGTGGATCGGGTTTGCCGTACCCAAACCCTTCCAAAAAGGGAGGAAATTCCGTTGACATTTTCCAGTTGAGAGCCACGGAAACCTTAAAAGGATATCTCATTCCGATAAATTGGTTCCCCTCAATGGTTCCTGCAGGGACCTTATGGTTTTCTTGCATTGCCTCACGGACGGGAGCCCTGGAAATTCCTGCACATCCTGCCAGAAGAATGACAGCCAAGGCAACGATTAAAACGTTTCTGCTTTTTCCCATATCACACCTCCTGAAAGAGATTATGTAGAAAATAAAAAATCATGGGTTAAGGTCAGGGTAAGGATGCCGGTTTGGTCAGTCGTAGGGGCGGGTTTGAAACCCGCCCGTAGAAGTCAATGGGCTTTAAATCTTTTGCCGTGACCTCTGGCCTTAGCCCAAACAGGCTTCCTAACCCTATTTTCCGATCTTTCCGACTGCACCCAGGTAAACCGAAACCTCCTCCATCCCATCTATTCCGATGACCCGGTCCACTTCCTCATCATAAAAAGCCCCCACCGTACAACATCCGAGCCCCATGGCAGTGGCAGCCAGATAGAGATTCTGGCCAATGTGCCCGGCGTCCATGTAAATGTAACGAAAGGCCCTGTCTCGATATTTCCACCTCGAGCGTTGGATGATTGCGGTCCATACGAAAACGCAGGCGGCCTTTTCGAGCAACTCCTGCTCCAGTCCGGCACGGCTGAGATTGGAGCCGAGCTGTCCTTCTTTTAAGAGGACCAATTGAGCCCCTTCCACATAGTAATGATAAAGTCCCGGGGGGATTGCTTCGACCCGGTTCGCGACGATATAGGTCTCGATTGGGTAAAGGGCGCCGGCAGAGGGAACAGTCCTGAAGGCGAAGCCAAAGGACCTCGATGGGGTTCCCTGGGTAGCCCAGATTAATTGAGACAGTTCGGCAAAGGTTACGGGTTGGGGAGAGAACTCTCTAATGGAACGTCTCCTGGCAATCGCCTCCCAGATTGATTTCCCTCCGGTTAGATCCGGAGACTGGACCGGGAAACGCCGTAGCGAAGAAGGATACTCTTTATAAGGAGCCGGCTGATTCGCCCAATCCAACCCTCCCCCCGGCATGGCATTTCTTCTGTATTTCGTCTGCTGGTGGTAAAGATCCCCGATCCCATTCTTTCCCGTATTCATGGATTCCTCCTTAAGAATAGCTTACCGAAAGTTGAGTGAAAAAACAATCGCTATCTTTCTCGGATCGCGCTTTGACTGTGATAAGATCAAATGGTAATGTTACTGAAGAAGGAGATCGGCTTGAGAGAGGATCGGAAACGCTGGAATAAACGATACAGTATGAAAAAATTTGCCCTCGGGAAAGAGCCCAATCCTTTTCTTAAAAAGCACCTTCGACTTCTTCCGAGAGGGAAAGCCCTCGATCTGGCAACAGGGGAAGGACGAAATGCCGTCTTTCTTGCCGGACATGGATTCGATGTGGAGGCTGTGGATATTTCCGAAGTCGGTCTCAGGAAGGCTCGAAGATTGGCCAGGGCGATGGGAGTGAAGATTCGAACAGTTCTGGCGGACCTCGACACCTATTCGATTGAGAAAGGACATTACGATCTTATCGCCAACTTCTATTTTCTCAGGCGGCGTCTCATTCCGAAGATCAAGCAAGGTCTAAAAAAGGGCGGTAAAGTGATCTTTGAGACCTACATTCTTGAGCAGAGGTCAATCGGGACAGCAGGGCCTAAACACGCCAAATACTTTTTGAAACCCAATGAACTCCTGAGACTCTTCAAACGATTCCGTATTCTGCGTTACAGGGAAGGAATCTTCAAAGAAGGGGGCAGAAAGAAAGCGGTTGCCAGCCTCATCGCCCAAAAGATTTAGATCCCGACTCACTGCAGAGCTTGCTATATTTAAGAAAAAGTAGCCAAGCCGAGTAAAAACCGGCTATACTCTTTCTTGCGATTTCCCCAA
>Ga0315282_10007641_pt1 | contig 17707 bp, 18 predicted proteins | sample YL17G07_20_MG_FD_203693 | JGI IMG/M metagenome (GOLD analysis project Ga0315282, IMG submission 203693) | Sediment microbial communities from Yellowstone Lake, YNP, Wyoming, USA - YL17G07_20 | ecosystem: Environmental > Aquatic > Freshwater > Lake > Sediment | place: USA: Wyoming | collected... | reverse complement strand
GTCTGGCATTTTTGATTCTCATAGGCTGTTCTCCTTTCTGGGCTAAGGTAAGTTGGCGCTTTCTTTAGCCTATTTTAGGATAACAGCCTTTTTTATGCACGCACTAAAAAGTGCAAGAGTTTAGTTATATTAGTGCCTATAAAGATATGGAAGAATATTATCGAAAAGTAATTCCTGACGATAATGACTTTGATGTAACTAGGTTTAGTGCATTTGTCGAAGTGCAGAAACCTCGAATTAAAGAAGCAATTCTTAAAGCAAAATTTGGAATGATAGATTTTGCTAGATGGATAAATGGGAGACTTGTTCACCCATTAAGTTATGTCAGAAACTTACCACAAATCCTCTCCGATGAAAAAAGCAAGAAAATATTTTTGAAGGATGGGGCTGAAGAAGCAATGAAAGTTTTAATTGTTCCTGCCTCGATTGATTTAAGTCAGGTGCCATTGGAACAACTTGCCCGAGTACTTTACGAACGCCTCAGCCAAATCAGATTTGCGGAAATTAAGGAACTTAAGAATAATTCAGAAAGTGAGAAAGCCCATGCGTTATTTGATTTGAGAGACGAACTTGTATCAACCTGCAAAGAAATTATGCCAGAAGAATGAATTGCCATGGGCGAATCACTGGAACATACGAAACTTGTTGATTCAATAAAGAAGTGGCTGCTAGAGTATAAACAATCTTCAAGTAATCTCTGTGTATTTTGTGATTCGCCCTCGCGGTCGTCCCAAGATAAACCACCAGCAATCGAAGGCTTTATCCCTGACATATATGCCATAATACCGAATGGAGAGTTAGTAATTGTCGGGGAGGCAAAGACATGGAGTGACATAGAAAGCCGCCATTCAATTGCACAATTTGGTGCTTTTCTTCGATACTGTTCTACTAGAAAGAATACAATGCTAGTCATTGCGGTTCCTTGGGATATGGTGAATTGTGTAAAATCTCTGGTCCGATTTCTTCAAAAAAGCACAAATACACAAGCAGCATGTGTGAAAATTCTGGAGAAACTTTCTTATTAATAATTGTATGAAATGTGGAATTAAGTCCATTTTTATAAAATGGTAATATAAATGCCGAGATTAATACTTAAAAGGGAGCCCAATTTAACTCCTTTACACAAAAGCTATCCTTACCAAGCTGAGGCTCTTAACGCAATTCGTAACCTTGAATATGGGGCCATTTTCCATGAGCAGGGTCTAGGCAAGACAAAGATTGCAATCGATATAATGCTTTACTGGCTTGAGAAGAAAATTGTTGATACTGTATTATTCGTTGTCAAAAAAGGATTGGTTCACAATTGGATTACGGAAATCCGTACCCACACACATCTAAACCCGCCAGTTCTAACTCAGAATAGACATGGAAATTACTATGTGTTCAATGGACCATCTAGAACCATAGTCGGAAGTTATGAAGTTATAAAGAATGAAAAGGAAAGGATGAAGATATTTTTGAGGGCAAGAGAAGTTGGTGCCGTACTTGATGAGTCAGCAAAAATTAAAAATCCGGATTCATCCGTTACAAAAGCTTTTTTTGAAATAGCACCTCTGTTTAAAAGACGAATAATTTTGACAGGCCTTCCAGTAGCGAATCGTCCTTACGACATATGGGCTCAGATATGGTTTCTTGACCAAGGCAAAAGCCTTGGCCATAATTTTGTTGAATTCAAAAGAGCCTTAGATCTTTCAAACAAGCTATCTAATGATAGGGAGGAGCAACAGCGCTTTGAGGGGGAGATGGTTGGTACATTCAACAAGATATCTCGTTTTACTGTTCGGGAAACAAAGAAAAAGGGAGTTATTAAGTTGCCCGAGAAAATCATTGAGCGAATCGAGACAGACTGGGAGGATGATCAATGGCAGTTATATCGCACAATTAGAGACGAAGAACGGGCAATTGTAATGAGAGATGGGTTGCCATGTGAGGACAATTCCGAAATTATTTTGAAAAGGCTCATGCGACTAGTTCAAGTGGCTTCCAATCCTAAGTTAGTCGATAGTAGCTATTCTGGAGAACCAGGAAAGCTAGAGACTTTGTTTCAACTGGTTGAAAATATTAGCGCAAGAAATGAAAAATGCATTATTTGGACATCCTTTACGGATAATGTGGACTGGTTTACTAGAGAACTTCAATCCAAGGGAGCGTGCAAAGTACATGGAAAGATGGGAATTGAAGAAAGGAATAGGTCAATAACAAAATTCAAGGAGGACCGAAAAGCCTTAGTATTAATAGCCACTCCTGGAGCAGCTAAAGAAGGACTTACCCTAACAGTAGCTAATCATGTCATTTTCTTCGATCGAAGTTTTAGCTTGGATGATTATCTCCAGGCACAAGACAGAATTCACCGTATATCTCAGGAAAAAACATGCTATGTGTACAATCTAATTATGAAAGATTCTATTGATGAGTGGGTTGACGTTTTGTTGCATACAAAGGAGCTTGCTGCGCAACTTACTCAAGGTGATATTTCGCTTAGTTATTACCGGAGTCAAATATCTTATGAGTTCAGTAATATATTGAAGGGGATCTTAAATATAGAAGATAAGGATCATAAAAGGAGATGACGAATGAATGTTAAAGATTATATTAAGGATACTCTCACTCTCAGGGGAAAAGAGATCCCAGTTAAGTTATGTTCCTTACCAGTTGTAGACTTAACATTCTATCCTGAGAATCCAAGAATTTACTCTTTTATTTGTGGAAATGGGCTAGTCCCAGACCAGGAAGAAATCCAGGATCGGCTGATGTCTTTGGAACATGTTAAAGAGCTTTATCAATCAATTAAATCAAATGGGGGACTGCACGACCCTATTATCGTACGAGATAACGTTGCGGTAGAAGGCAACAGTAGATTAGCTGCATATCGAAGATTAGCTGATGAAGATCCAATAAAATGGGGAAAGGTAAAGTGTAGAGTCCTTCCTGATGATGTTGGCGATGACTTAGTTTTTACACTACTAGGTGAATATCATATTATAGGCAGAAAAGACTGGGCTCCGTATGAACAAGCTGGATATGTTTACCGCCGGCATAAGGGTCATGATATCTCAGTAAAACAGATAGCGTCAGAGGTAGGATTGAGCTCTAAGAAGGTTGGATTCCTAATAAAGGTGTATTCTTTTATGGTAGAGCATAATGACACCGATGTTGACCATTGGAGTTATTACCTTGAGTATCTAAAATCAAGTGTCATTGCCAAAGCACGGGAAGCTCAGCCAAAACTTGACGAAGTGGTTGTTAATAAAATTAAGTCAGGTGAGATTTCTCATGCTGCGGATATTAGGGACAAGCTAAAAGTTGTTGCAATGGCAAAAGAAAAAATTCTGAAAAGATTTGTAGAGGGCGAGAAAACCCTATATCAGAGCTACGATTCTGCATCAGACCAGGGGACTAATGACAGTTGCTTCAAGAAATTACATGCTTTTAGGGGATGGATAGTTGACAAAGACACAGAAGAAACCATTATGGAGTTACATAAGGAGTTAAAAGAAAAATGCATATTTGAGTTGAAAAAAATCGATCAACATGCTGAAATTTTGGTGAAAAAGATAAAAGAGTACTAAACGGTTTATTTTAGTTTTCTAAACAATGGTATATTACTATCAAAATTGGCTAATGAGTGAAATTAATTGGGCATAGCGGGCAATAACAGAAACCTCAAAGAGTTATTTGTATTTCTTGTCGAGAAATGCATTGAGAGTACATTCAATCTCAATTGAGACTTCCACCAGGGGAGATTTCAAGAAGGTTTTTCTTGACATTAGTAAATAAGCGAAGTATTCTTCTTCAATATGAAGGAGATATCTTCATTTTTTATTGTTCCTGGCTTGGTGGGAAAATGTGGGGGAAAAGAAGTTTTCCTAGGATTTGCTCCGGCCAAGGTCCTTCATGAGTTGTCATTTGCTGACGTTTTGAACGAGGACACGGGCGAGGGATATCAACGCCCCCGAAACAAAAATCATAGCCTAGACTTCAATAAATATATCAAAACTAACGGAAGCTCAACTATCCCGCTCACATTTAACCTACGGAAAGATTTACAAAACGCCTGGAAGATAGAAAAACATCAAAATGGGACAGCAGTGCTCTATCTCGAGAAAAATACTCGGTGCTTAGCACAAGTCGATTGCCAGCACAGGTTAGGTGAACTCTATGATGTCAATATCCCTCTAGCTTTCATGTCTTTTATCGGACTTGATCTAAGAGCCGAGATGGCACAATTCGTAATAATAAATAGTAAAGCCAGGGGTTTATCATCTTCCTTAACCGATTATCACGATAGCAATCTACTTGCTAATTTGGCTGAAGAAGCACCCCATCTATATATTGCAAAAAAATTGAACGAAGATTTTGAATCTCCTTGGTTTAAGCTCATCAGATACGGGGGAGAAACAACTTCTGGCTTGAAAAGACGAACGTCATTTCGTATGATGCAGAAGGCCATTTCTCGTTTCCTTTCCCAAACAAGAGGAACAAATCTTGGTAAAATAGAAGAAATTTATGCAATTGTTAGAAACTACTGGAAAGCTGTCCAAATCGTTTTTCCACATGAGTGGAGCGACCATCGCCACCATTTAATAACTAAAGGGATAGGTCTTCATTCACTCACACGTTTATTAGCCGACATCGTCACGACTGATAAATCCAGGAATAACTCTGTCGATCTTTTTAAGAATCGATTGTCGGCCTTGAAGGGTAAAATAGATTGGAGTTCGAGGGGGAAGTTTGCGCATGCGGGAGGACAAAAAGGCGTGCAGCAGGTTCATGGATTTCTCAGGGAGGTCATGGGATTTGAGAGTGTTACTGGTAGAACCAGATTATAAAGGCAACTCCTTTCAGGCCCGCAAAATGGCAGAAGAGGCAAGGGCCAACCCGAAAAAGAGAAAGGATGACGAGTCTTTTTGGTATCCACCACTAGGTCTAATGAAACTTGCGACTTTTCACAGGAACCGGGGAGACTATGTCCAATTCGTTTACGGGTGCGACAAATCGATTTTTAAAGAGGCTGATCTTTTTTCTCCGGCAATTCTTTGGGATCGGGTCTATATTGCAACTCTTTTCACCTTCCATTGGGATACGACCTTTCGGACGATCAATTTTTACAAAGATGCCGTTGGGGGTTCTAACAGTAGAATAATAGTGGGAGGAATAATGGCCTCCTTAATGCCTGATCAAATACATAGGGCAACCAACATTTTCCCTGTTATTGGAGTAATTGACTCCCCCAAAAAGATTTTCCTAGAGGGCGATGAAAACATCGATTTACTTCCGCCTGATTATGACATTCTTGATGAAAACCTTTACGCGATAAATGACACCTATTATGGATACACCACTCGTGGATGTGTCAAAAAGTGCTCTTTTTGCGGCGTTCCAGACATTGAACCGGAATACATTGATTACATCAATATCAAACCGGTTATCTCACAACTCAGGGATAAATATGGAGACAAACCAAGACTTAAATTGATGGACAACAATGTGCTCCCCTCCAAACAGTTGCGAAGGATCGTTGACGATCTATTAGAACTTGGTTATGGAAGGGGGCAATTTGTGAATGGCTATCCCAGAAAGGCAAGAGTAATCGATTTCAACCAGGGACTTGATGCCTCAAGAATTACCGAAAAGACCATGCCACTTTTGGCAAAATTGAACATTCGACCAATGAGGATTGCATTTGATAGGTTAAAGGATAAGGAGATCTACGTCCGGGCAGTTGAACTTGCAAAGGATCATGGCGTGATCGATTTTTCAAACTACATGCTTTATAACTGGCGTGACACGCCAAAAGATTTGTATGAAAGGCTAATGATTAACATAGAATTGAATGAGAAATGGAGAAAGGGAAAGGGAGTAAGAGGATCGGCAATTTACAGTTATCCGATGCGATATGCTCCAATTAAGGAAATTGACGCTTCGGAATCTAGCCGGAAGCGCGATTATTCTCCTCCAATCCTGAAGGGCCAAAAAGATTTTCTGAACGAGGCAGTTTGGACTCCAAAGTGTTGCAGAAACATAGAAATCATGAAAGGAGCTGCCTTTGGCGCTATTTCCCCAACCCCAACTTTGGCCCGGAGGACGATTGGGAAAAATTATGAGGAGTTTATTGCAAACCTCTATATGCCCTCCGAGCTCTTGAGAAACCGAAATAAATACGAGAAGAAAAAGTACAAAAAAGGCAGGGCAGGAACAGGAGATATTGAAGAATTCAGAAACTTCGTCCTGAAACGTTTGAAAAAACCTAATAAATCTTTTCCCGACCTTTATGAAGCCATTGTTCAGAATAGAAAAGCCGCAATCAAGGACTATCTCGAAAGGTGTAGCGATAATGAGGAGCGCAAATGGCTGAAATTTTATCTAGATTTGAACAACGCCAGCTAGAACCGGTGATTGGCAGGCAAGTTCTGGATATCATAACTTCTGGGATGTATGATGACCCGTTGATGGTATATCGGGAATATATCCAGAATGCAGTGGATTCCATAGACCTCGGCATTGAGAAGCAAATCCTTGATTCCGACGAAGGCGAAATATCTATAGATATTTCGGGATTTAATCGTTCTGTTCGTATTCAAGATAACGGGATAGGAATCCCAAATTCAGAGGCAAAAGCTGTTTTGATTAATTTAGGCAGCAGCCCTAAAGAAGGCCTAAATCTGCGTGGATTCAGGGGAATTGGAAGGCTCGGAGGGCTAGCTTATTGCGACCTGCTGCGATTTGAAACTCGGTCCGGGGCTCAAGAAGAAGTTGCTGTCGTAGAATGGTACAAGAAATATCTCGATGAGCAGCTGAAAGGCGCCAGGGGAGAAGCGACGTTAATTGAGGCAATTAAGAAAGTAGCAAGAGGATATTTGAGGCCCCCCCAAAAGGAAGATCCAAAACATTTCCTGCGGGTAGAGATGACTAATGTTCAAAAATTCCACTCTGACAGTTTGATGGACATCGAAAGAGTGGGGGAATATCTATCTCAGGTCGCCCCAGTGTCGTACAATCCATCTAAATTTTCCTTTGCGAATAAGTTGAATGAGCATTTCTCCAGGATCAAAGACTTTAGAACTTATGAGATTTATTTGAATGGTGAACAAGTATTTAGACCGTACGAAGATGGTGTTACGATTTCAAATGATCGAAAGGATAGAATCAAGGATGTAGAATGTTTCGAGTTTCTGGACAACAAAGGAAGTTCCTTAGCTCTTGGGTGGTATGCCAAAACTAATTTTATGGCTTCTCTTCCCTCCCAAGTAAGCATGAGGGGTATAAGAGTCAGGCAGGGAAATATGGAAATTGGTGACGAATATTTTTTGGCAGATATGTATACGGAGAGACGTTTTGCGACTTGGAACATAGGAGAAATTCATATTTGGAACCATAATTTGAAACCAAATTCTAGGAGGGACGGATTTGAACAGACAGAAAACTATGAACGCTTTTTGGAGCAAGCAAACGCTTTGGGAAAGCATTTAAGTACTCTGTGCAGAAAGCACTCCCTTGAACGTAGTCTCAACATAAGATTAGAATGTGAAATCAAATCCTTAGAACGAATGGTAAATAATTTGAAATTCGTGATAGACAGAGAGCATCTTGAAAGCATTAAGACTAAGGTTGAGGATTCACTGCAGAGAATAAAGCCGCTGATTGAAAGAAGCAATGGGGAAGGGGAATTGCGCCGCCGATTGCAAGCAATAATAAAGAAATCGGAAAAAATAGGTAGGAGTGCAAAATATTTAGGTGATTCTTTAGACGGAAGAACGGTTAGGCATATCCCAAAGAAAGAGCTGATGCGAAAAGTTTGTAGGGCCGTACTGGACGAATATCAAGGTTCCAAATCGGCTTATGAATTGGTTGATAAGATTCTTTATTCTTTTTTAAAACCAATGAAAAGAAACAATTAAATTCATTCTGGTTTCTATGGTGCCCGAGAGCACGACACCCGTCAGACCAGGGAGATCTCGTTTACTATTTTACTGATTTTGCTGAGCAAGAGAGCTCCTGGGTAAACTGAAAAGGGTGTTTAGTTTCGAGTCGTGTTAAACGGAGAGTTTGAATTGGCGGCGGAACCTTACAAAGCTATCCATCAAATGAAACTTTAGAATGGCATTTTGGGTCTGCAAATGGGTAACTTAAGATCCACAAGAATCGGCTTCATCCAATAACTCATTTCCTGGAGAATCCTTTGACTACGCCTGCTCCACCACTACTACAACCGCCAACAAAATAGGAACCACTGGCCAAAAACTTGCCGCTTCGGACCCCTTCGAGAGAATAACTTTAATAAAACCTATTAATTCCAAATAGATGCGGCTCGCCGGGTGACAAGACATCTGGCATCTAATTTGCACAAAGTCAGGTTAAGAGTCTATATGACTCGATTGATGAACTTTAGTTGGGAACGGAGGGACTTTGAAAACACAGCAGGTAAACATGAAAATTGACAATGAAAGACTTCTCCAAGTCTGGGAAATAGTCCGATGGTTTGATGATGCGCGGTGGAATATTGAAGAGACGAATGAAGTCTTGATTCCCGGACCTTCGTTTCAGGATTTGGGAAAGAGAGCGAGAATTTTAGTCCATTGGCTTACTTACATAACAGACCAACAGCGCCCTGCAGAAGATGTTTGGAGTAGAGGTGGACCTGTCTTTAGCGAGATTGTTCGACAGTACACTGAAGAACGTACTCCAACTTATGACGTCTTGAAGCGTTTCACCAGTATTAGCCCCAAAAAAGGAGGCGTCGATTTATTTACATCTCAACAGCAGGTACTTGATGGGAACGCAATTGCATACGCTCCTAGATGGGGAGTGCACATCATCTCTCTTGTGAGAACACTGCACTTCCTTGAAAAATACAATCGTGACATAGTCCAATATTTATCTTCAAATTGGGATTTCGTAGGCCGAGCCAAGCAAAGGATGAACGGGGATAACGCAGTTTCCAGGATTGCTTTCATCTTGTATCTACTGACTTATAGCGATGTCAAAAAAGGTATGGTCAGCTTGCAAAGAAATGAGAAAGGAATAAAGAGGCACATTGAGAATTATTCGAGACGACTCGATCGATTGCTGGGGGATGAAGAAACTTTGACGAGTCATTTCTATAGATGGACTAAAGAGAAAAGATACCACAAGAGGTTGTGGGCAGCCCTTAGAGATTATTTGAAACCGAAAAGCCCGTTTCACACTCAATTTGTGGGGGCAGCGGAGGAGTTAGGAGATGAGCGGTTATCAGTATTCTTACGAGAGCCGGGGGCACAAATACTGGAATCATTAGAATTGCCTGGAGATATTTGGAACTTGCGCTTTATCAAGAAAGTCTTCGAAGGAAAGATAGATTCGCCAGAAGCTCTGAGAGAGGTGTATGAAAACCTAAAACTGTCGCACGAAATAAGTGAAAGATACTACCCAGAACAATTCGATATTTCTTTCTCTTTTTCTCCGTACATGTGCGAAGAAGAGATGGAGGAATTTTGTCCATTCAGAAGGATCTCAAGGGTCCGGGAATATTGTTTCCATCCTTCGCTTGAAAGAAAACTTTGCCCGGTAGCGATGATAACATGTGGATACTCGTATTACTGTAATCCGGAAAACTGTCCGATAAAAGATGGGGTTAAAGAAGACTTATGCCCTGGTTGCTCTGTAAAGATCGGGACACGACGCAATTAGCTTTGTCTCATGAGCTCTCGCTGAAGTAGTAATTACCAATGAAGATTGTGTTTCGGTATGGTGCAAACAAAATAAATGCGCCAGGCAAAACGAATTAAGTATTCCCTTCTCCATAGTGTTGCTTTGAAACTTTAGCAGACACCCCAGGTTAGGGTACTGCAATGCTTAGATCAATGGCGTTTGTATTGGTAGTGTTGGTTGATTGCTGAATTTGTTTGAGAGCATTGTGCCGACGCAGGATCGTCAGCCAGATGCGGGAAGGAGATCAAAGTGATTAAGTTAACCAAAAAGCAGGCTCGTGAGTTAAAGAAAGTTGTCCAAAAACATTGTAGGGGGGTGCATATCCCAAAAGTTAATGAATGGAAGAATATGAACAACGATAAGATTTGGCGTCATTTTGTTGAAGAGATGATTGTAATTGGCGGGGCAAAGCCGGCAGATACACTTAGGGATAACAGGGAACTTCAAAGAAGAATATCTTATGAAAAATTGAGGAAGCTTGATGACAATAGGAAAAAGAGAGTGATCAATTCAGCACTGCGGAAAATTGGATGCCGCTATGCTAGCAAGGCCATAGAAAAATGCTGGAAAACTAATGCATTAGTAAATCATTTCAAAATCCTGAAATACAAGGGTGGTCCAAAGGGTTTTTGCAAAACCTTAGGTGAGTTAGATGGATTAAATAGGGAAAGTCTGAGAATTGCACTTGTCAAGAAGGAGTTGCCAAGATATGGGAATAAGGCCGCTCGGGATTTGCTTATGGGCCTGGGTCTAGTACGCCAAGCAATTGCCTTTGATGCAAGAATAGATGACATTCTAGAAAATAAGATAGGTTTAAGACTGCCGAAACATTATCAACAAAAAACCAAGGAATACGAAGCGCTTGAAAAATTATTAATAAAAGAGGTTTGTGAACCTCTAAAAATTAAGGGGGTATGTCTGGATAGGATTCTATTTCAAAAGCATGACGCCATAACTGCCTAGTTGGCGGGGATTTAGTTAAATTGCTTAAATAACCATTCCGAAAAGTAGTGGAGTCTGCATGGCATCCGGGGAGACTTGAAAGAAATGAACAATGTCCCTGAGGACTTCCTGAGGACATATGGCAAAGTGGAGCGCACTGGTCATTGCTGAGAAAGATACACTGGGTTTCTTATTATCAACCTTACTCAAGAGGGAAGATTTTGACGTGACTGTAGTGGACTCATTTAGACCCGGATCCATTGAAGCGGTGTATGGAGAGATATCCGCAAAGAGATATGATCTGATCATACCGACCAACAACGGGCTGACTCCAGGCATGATTTTGGAGTTGATACCGGAAATCAGAAAGAAAGATCGGAATGCCAAAATCATCGTTTTGTCGGGCTACCATCCGGCAGACTTCATGAAGGAACTGGAGGAAAAGGACATTGATCGTTTCTTTCCCATGCCGTTTCGCTGTGAAGATTTAGTGCGGAAGGTGAAAGAATCCATCTTGCACTAAAAGTGTTGTCGGAGAAAACACATGGAAGGAAGTATCGAGGTGGCTGGAGCTGCTGAGGAGCGAGAGATCATTTTAGAAGCGACCGGTGCCGGAATTAAGGTCACGCTGTACGGTGTTAGGGTTAAAGACGGCAAATGGAAGTTCTTCCTCGACAAGGATGAGGGCACGATGGCGGACTTTTTGGACGAAGAAGATGCCGATGTACTCCCGAAGCTCCGCACCAAGTCAGAATTTGTGGACACCTGGGACAAGGCGCTGGCATTAGTGGACAGATACCCCTGGATATGGTTCGTGCCACAGGAAGTACATCCTGAGTTTCGTGACTTAGTCTGGTCCGCTGTTCAGGCTCGGGAGCCAAAAGAAACCGAGGGAATCAAGCATCACCTTTACGAAGGATGGAAAAGATTTCTTTTGTTCTAATAAGAAGGTCTCTGTGCCTTCAATCACTCTTGTCCAAAATAAGTCTTTCACCACAGAGGCACGGAGGACACGGAGAAAACTTTTTTTATTTGACGGGGAGGTACCCGCCAAATAAAAACCTTCTGTCCTTTCAGAACACACATCCTATCCTGTATCGGAGTGTCCCGCAGCATCTGTGATGCGATTCCCGAAGGGATAGAATTTATGATCCAATTGCAGGCAATGAGGGTCAGGTCTTTGATCTTGACATAGGCGATTTTTATCAAACTGATTTAGGGTAAGGAACTAGAGGGGCCACTCCTTCACTATTGCCAAGCAAGAACTCCATCGCCTCTGACTTAATTTTTAAGTCACATTCTTTAGGAAACTTATATGGGGAGTGAGGTATCCCGTCTACGCTATTAACAGAAGCATGGAATTTGGGAAAGAGATCTAACTCACAAATGCAGAACTCGGCTCGGACAGCATCTTAGCCAGAGTCTTTCGTGATTCACCTAGAATCAAGAGTGAACGAACAAGCAAGTCAAGCGAAACGGAAGGATCTCCTGCCTCCATCTTCGCTACCCGTGATTGACTGGACTTTAGAAGACGAGCAAGTTGTTCTTGAGTTAGGTTCTTGTTTTTTCGACGGTCCTGAAGGCTTTTACTCAATGCAAGTTTCATCTCAATATAGGCAGACTCTTCAGGTGAGAGCTGCAAAAACTCCGTAACACTACCCACTTTCCATCCTTTTCTTTCAAGTTCTTTCTTCTTTGAGGTCTTCATATGGTTCCTCATTAGTGGCTTCTCTCTTCTCTTCATTCGTTCTTAATATATGTCAGTTTTGACATAATGTCAACACGTCGCCAGGAGATTTTAGTTGGAAGCAAAAAACAGAAAACGGGACGGTTCTATTTTGTCCGCCTACGCAGAAGACCACGGGCTCTGCCCGTGGATGAATGCGTGAGCGGTGTCTGTGCTAGTCGTGAACCGAGGTATCACTGCTTCGGTGGATTTCGCCACTGGCGGATAACCCTCCGAAGCCTTGGCGCCTGCGCACCGAAGCGCTACGGCGCCCAGGGGCGTAGGAGGGTATTCTTGTGGAGGTACCACGGGCTTAGCCCGTGGGGCTCCATAATTGACAAGGTCTTACTGTACCAAGCTTAAAGAGGACAAAGGGGCGATGAGAAGCCTGGGCGGAGGCGGAGTTTATTTATATGAGAAACCCTTGCGAAGACCCGAAGAGCCTGCAAGTCATCTGCGGTGACTTGAAGGAAATGAACAAAAGGATGCTATCGGCTTGCAAGGAAGGCGATGGAGTAGGGTTCTAGTCCTCTCCGATGAAGGGAGGAGAATGTCCTAATTAGATTGGCGATGCGAGAGAATTGATCTCCGGGGAGAGTGTAGGGAACAATCACTATCCCCCCGTGCGGCCGTTGGTCGTTAAAGAACTGGACCGTAAGCCTGACAAAATCGTCCCTGTTTCTGGTAACCATGCATCGTTTGTCTTTGGCAGCGAAATCCAGTTGTTCTTTGTCCGATAACTCACACATCCCAACCTCATGGGCACTTACAGCGTCAATGCCACTCTTTCTGAGAACGACAGCAATCTTGGGGCTGAGGTCCTCATCCAAGTAGAACTTCACGAAGTGGACCTCATGAAGGGATAGCGGTCTGCCACTTTATCATTATCCCATTTCTCATTCTGCTTGATCAGTTGGTCAATTTCTTGGGAGTAGGCCGCATAATAGCCGAGCGCTGCTTTGAGCTGCTCGTTGGAAAACCAGTGATAGGCCTTGCGAAGTCTCTTGAGATCCTTGTTCACGCTTCTATAGGTTGCGATGACCTCCCACACCTCAATTCCTGTCGCCGCCACCCGGGCCCTTCTCCCGGTGGTCCCTTCGGAAAACAGGATCCCTGGACAACGCCGCATTTTAATCGCTTCTTCCAATAGATCCTTCGTCACATTAGAAAAATCCTGTCCGGTCTCTTTGGCCATCCGCTCAATTTCGTTCATGGTCTCCGGTGGAAGACGAAGACTCTTTTGAATCCCCGGCATGTTAGACCTCCTTTCCGCATTATTATCCTACACCATAATACAATGTCCGACGATGAATGTCAATTATAGGGAATGGCGCAAGGTGGCAAGCCCCAAAAGACTCAAAACTCTGGTTTTCGAATCTCGACCTAAATTTCTTACCCTCCTACGCACCTCAGGCCGTGGATGTGTGTGGTAAGAGGGTACGCTTAGAATCTCTGAAAGAGCCTAGTAGGGTGTGCTTCGGAGGGTTCCGCCCTTTGGCTCCACTCCCCTTGCCTCCAATTGACAAGTATTGCCCAATACCTCGGACACTCTCTGGGGGAGGTACCTCCTTATAATATAGGTGAAGAGAATGAGATTGTTTACTTTCACCACGGAGGCACAGAGGTCACAGAGAATGGGATTTTTGCCTGTCGGGGAGGTGCCGACAGGCAAAAAACTTCTGCCTCGAATACATTGCCTTGCCCTGAGGCCTGGGGATTCATGGAGAATCGGCACCTCCCGATTCTCCATGAGAACATTTCTCTCAGTGAGCTCCGTGTCTCGAACGAGCCCCAATCTTCTTGGGGCGAGTGGGTGGTGAAAAAGGAGGTCAGGCGATGGAGTACAACGAAACAAAGAATCTAGGTCCTCGTGAGACGTTAGAACCTCTGATGAAAGAGTACGCCAAGACCCAGAGAAAACTGCATGAGACTAAGAGCCAACGGAGGAGAAAGCAAATCAAGAAGGAATTGGACCACCTGAAAATGGAGCTGGGATGGGACCTTATGGATTGTGGAAGGTACGAAGAGGGTTTGGCAATCTTCAGCTCTCTTTCATGGAAGGAGCATGGAGAGATAAAGTGCAACGGCATGGCTATGGCACTCATCGAGATGAAATCCTACGACGAAGCGAGGAGGCTCCTCGGAGCAGGGTTGAAGAGGTATCCTGATTCTTACATGCTCTTGGTCGGATTGGGAACTTTGAACGACGCTTTGGGAGACAACTTCGGCGCGCTGAAATGTTTTGAAATGGCACTCCAGTGCGCTCCTGAGCAAAACTGGGAAGCCCATTACAATAAAGCCATCAGCCTCGAAAAACTGGGCTCCTATGAAGAGGCCACGGAGATCCTCGACAATCTCATCGAAGAATATCCTGAGGATCCAAAATTCCTTGCAGAGAGAGGAAACTGCGCTGGTGAGATGGGATATCCGCAGGATGCGCTTCGATATTATCAAGGTGCCATGGGATTCTGGAAAAAGAATTCAACCGTCTATGTGGGCGTTTCAATTTACACGGGTCTTTGCTCTGCATACTTTGAAATGGGAGAGAAGAGAAAGGCCATGGAAGTGGCCCTTGAAGGACTCAAGAGGTATCCCGGTGAGGACCCGATTCTATATCATAATGTGGCAGCCAGTTTCTGGGAGATGGGCTGGAAGGAGGAGGCGAGAGATGTACTCAAGGAAGGACTGGAGAAATTCCCGGAGGATGAAGAATTGCGGCAATTCTTTAAAGACGTAAACGATGACATGGACGACCCCGATGACGGCATAAAACCCCCGGTTCTGGGGCTGATGTTGCTCGCCGCGATCCTGCAAAAAAAGTTTGGAAGGAGATAGATTGAAATGCCTAATCATGAGATTTTCACGAAGAGGGGCTCGCAGAATCCCAAGATATCGGAGGAAGAATACCTTGGAAGCCATCTCAAAGGAATGGATGAGATGAAAAAGAGGTGGACCATGAATGCGATGAAGACCTGGACTAAAGAAGATTATGACAATTACACAACATTTCATCGCTGGATGTTGTCTATTGAGGAGGAGAAGCATGAAACAGATTGAACGTTACAGAGGGTCTCTTTTGGGTCTGGCCACAGGAGATGCATTGGGATCGCCATTGGAGTTTCATGAACCGGGCACGTTCAGGCCCATTCGCGATATGGTTAGGGGCGGCGCTCACAACCCTGAGCCGGGGCAGTGGACCGATGATACTTCGATGGCTTTATGTTTGGCGGAGAGTCTAATCACACGGAACGGGTTCGATCCTTTCGACCAGTTAGAGAGATATCTTCGATGGTTTCGCAAAGGATATTTGAGCAGCACGGGTGAGTCCTTTGGCTGCGGAAGAATAGTTGGTGCTGCCCTGTGGCACTTTGAAAGAACCCGTGAGATTTACCGCGGACACACTGAACCGGACACGGCAGGCAATGGTTCTATCATGCGCTTGGCTCCCGTGCCCCTTTTCTATGCTGCGAACCCCGCGGAAGTCATTGAGAAGTCTGCAGAGAGCTCGCTGACCACCCACGGAGCTTCGACTGCTGTGGATGCATGCCGCTACCTCGGGGGTTTAATTGGGGGTGCTCTTAATGGGGCATCCAAGCAGGAGCTTCTTTCCGACCATTACTGTCCGGTGCCGGGATACTGGGAAGACAAACCACTGGTGGCAGAGATTGACGAGATTGCCTCTGGTTCATTCAAGCACAAAAATCCTCCTGAAATAAGAGGTACAGGGTATGTCGTAAAATCCCTGGAGGCAGCGCTCTGGGCTTTCCACCATGGCAGTACATTCAAGGAAGGATGCCTGTTGGCAGTGAACCTGGGTGACGATGCAGACACCACAGGAGCTGTTTACGGCCAGCTGGCAGGCGCCTTCTACGGCGAGCAAGCTATCCCTGAATCCTGGCGCTCCAGGCTTGCCTTTCGCAATTTGATCGAATCATTTGCGGACCGGCTTTTTGAAATTTCAAGCAAGATGAAACGCCTGTACGCGCCCAAATTTGTGATGGAGTAAGAATCACAATGTGGCCCCGGGTTTACGAGGGGAATTGGATACGGGGTGAGGCATTCCTACGGAGAATGGAAAAGATTTCTTGGATTTCTTTGAATCCAGATTCACCACGGAGGCACAGAGGGCACGGAGAAAATCGTTTTTCATTGCCGGGAGGTACCGGCAATGAAAAAGCTTTCCTACCCCATTGAGGGCATTCACTGGCCCACGGCCCGAGATTTATGGAGAATCGGCACCTCCCGATTCTCCATAAGAGCGTTTCCTCTGTGCGCTCTGTGTCTCGAACGAGCCCCTTCATCCGCGGGCGAGTGAGTGGTGAAATGTGTTTGATCAGTCCTTGACGATTGGCTCCGAATGGAGGGTGCACGGCATGAACGTCTTAGAAACGGGCAAGGGTTACTTCACGCCAGCCGAAAAGCGGGCACTCCTCTCGAACCTGATCTCCAGGGCAAAGGAGGAGGCCGCTTCCTTCGAACTCCTGAAATTTATCAAGTTCTCCAGAAGTTTCCGGAAATACTCTTTCTACAATACGGCATTGATTTATCTTCAGTGTCCCCATGCCTCGCTTGTTGCAGGAGAAAAACAGTGGAACCGGAAATATGGAAGAACCGTAAAGAACGGAGAGTCAGGCCTCTATATCCTGGTCCCTTATTTTCGCGGCGGTTATTTTGCCGTGATTCCTGTCTACGACATATCGCAGACAGAGGGTAGGGAACTTCCGAAATACCTGGAGCAGGCCTTCGTGGTCCGTGGGGAGTTTGAGGAGATTTGGTTTGACAGGCTGCAACAGTACGCGGAGAGCCTGGGAGCATCTGTCAATTATGGAAAACTGGGCGTAGGGAGTGGGGGAAGCATCGCGCCCGACAATGCCAGTTCTTCTTTGAATGACGGACCGGCGAAAACGGCAATGGATGAAGACACAGAGCTTATCGTCCTCCTTAACAAAGATCTTTCCAAGCCGAGCCAGTTTTCTATCCTGGTCCACGAGCTGGCACACCTTCTTCTCGGGCATCTTGGGGAGAGCAAGAAAAGAAGGATTCCGGACAGGCATTGCGTCGTTTTCGACCTCCAGGAGATAGAGGCTGAAAGCGTAGTCCATCTGGTCTGCACCTGGTTGGACCTTGAAACGTTCTCAGACAGGTACCTGGGGTTACATCGCAGAGGTCTGGATAGAGAGATATCTGAAACAACCGTGATTTACGCAGCCGGAAAAATCGAAAGGGCAATAAGAAATGGAGTTTCAATTGATACTAGCGCTTTTCAGAACCAGGTTCACCACGGAGACACAGAGGGCACAGAGGGAGATTTCTTATGATCCAATCGGGAGACGGCGATTGGATCATAGACTC